>Ga0209633_10004550_pt1 | contig 12426 bp, 12 predicted proteins | sample Cruoilmetagenom1_FD_187290 | JGI IMG/M metagenome (GOLD analysis project Ga0209633, IMG submission 187290) | Oil polluted marine microbial communities from Coal Oil Point, Santa Barbara, California, USA - Sample 1 (SPAdes) (version 2) | ecosystem: Environmental > Aquatic > Marine > Oil seeps ... | reverse complement strand
CCCAACCAGTACATCAACCTGGCGCAGCTTCGTGACAATCTCTTCGGGTTTGTGGCGCTTGTTGGCCATACGCAGTCCTCCTTTTGCTCAACAATAGGATGGACCAATTCAATGGGGGAGGATCACCCTCGCGAAATCGATCGCTTCATCGAGTTTGAGCCTGTTCGCAACTGAGGAAACCTGTTCCTCGAATATCTTCTCGCATTGTAAGTTTTCGAGCTCCTCCAACTGAGCCTCGAGACCATTCACTTGATCCACCGTGCTCGTTCGCGCATAGCCAATAAACATCGCATGCCTCCGTCTCATATGAGTCTAAGGCATTGTAATATTGGAGTTTCATTGAGTGAAGACAATTCCAGTGAGACAGATTCAGCGGGGATCAAGGCGTCTCGCTGGAGCAAGCCTTAGTGAGACGTCTGGTTTCGAAAAACTCCAACTGCCTGCTATTGAAGGCAAAGCAGTCGTCAATCTCGAGAGATCGATATGTCCGCTTCTGACCCAATGTATGGACCGGCTGCGGGACGCAAGAGAGATTTTTGCAAGGATATCGGAAGTCGCTGATATGTATCCGGCCTGTTGATCGGCTCGCGGGCCGTGGCCTTGATGGGAATACGCACGCGCCATTGGTCTCATTAGCGGACATCCATCTCGCCAGACGAGTTCTCCCTCTATCGGCTGATGGATACCGTCGGGTTGCAACATAACCCTGTCGGGAAGGTCGTTATACAGTGGATTAACTATCTTGCAGCCTGTTGCACTTATATCCCGATGAGACAACGGAGAGAGATGGGGTCAAACGTGCTTCCGCTTGCGCCGATAGTGCCACGCAAAGACGTTTTGTAACGCGGGGCTGATCACCAGTAGGACTCAACATCAGTGCCGCACCGATTTCGGCTTCGATAAGACGTAATTATCACGACCTAAACACACACTATTCCAGAAAAAAACCTTGAGATTTGGGACTCTATGTTGGCCCAATTCTTTCCGAACTGCGGCCGCGATCGGGAACTTCTCCCTGAGACATCTCGACAATTCGGGCGACTTCGATCAGCCGCTTGCCGAGTTCCGGTAGCATTTCTGCGGAAACCGTACTGACGAGACCATTGCAGTTCAGTGCAAACAAAGAGTAGTCCTTCATAAAGAGTGGAACGCCGACACCATTGACTTCCTTCATCCAGTCGCCAGCTGACGTGCAAAAACCAAATTTCTGGTACTCTTCGATGGCACGTTCGATCCCAGGTTCGATTCTGGGCCACCGCATGGGGTCTTCCCGCTTCATGTTCTCGAGAATTTCCGCGCGCTGCTCTGATGGCAAGCCTGATATGTAGGCTCGTCCGATAGCTGAAGTTGCCATGTCCACATCGCTCCCAATGTCGAGCATGAGGCTTTGCCCCTGACGAGAACGCGTGCGCTCGAGTAGAACCATGTCCAACCTGTCACGCATGCCCAGCGCAACAGCGCCGTGGCAAAAGTCTGCTAGTTCCTGCATCAAGGGTCGTGCGACCTGACGAATATCTAGTCGGCTCAGCACTGAATAACCAAGCGTCAGTACATGAGGGTGAATTTGATAGCGTCCGGTCTCATCTGAAACGCTGAGATAACCAAGCTCGACGAGTGTGTGCGTCAGCCTGGATACAGTCGGTTTCGGGATACCAGTTTTTCGAGATATCTCAGCATTGCTGAGACCCCTGTCGTCGGGAGGAAACGACCGAAGAATTTCAAGGCCACGCACAAGCGATCTGTTGAACACGCGAGATTGCGTAGAAGTAATAACACTGTGCGTTTTATTCATGGGGCGCTTTGGTATCCATGTTCATTGCGCGACAAAATCACTTTTGAGCGTAAGCCATTGGTGCGCTTCGGCAATATCAGGCTCAACTCCGAGGCCCGGACCTTGTGGTAATTTTAACCGCCCATCTCTGATTTCGAGAAGACGATCCGCAAATAGATCACGAAGTGGATTGGGGTTTACATCAATCTCAAGGCGACCTTCTCCTCCGACAGACGCCAATAGATGTGCAGACGCCATTAAACCTAATCCACTACCCAAAAAATGTGGGCAATATCGCAAACCGCGTTGCACCGCCAGGCGCCCGACCCTTAAGCAACCACTAAATCCCCCCCATTTTGCTACATCGGGCTGAATAACTCCTAGATAGCCACCGTCTATCGCTTTTTGGTAGGAGCAATCCCCAGACAAGTTCTCTCCTGCTGCCAGCTCAATATTAACGTGGTTAGCGAGCGCTTGCCATTCTGATGATGGCCGATCAGCCGCGAGCGGCTCTTCCAGCCAGTCTGGAGTTGTCGGAACAAGCGCGGCAGCCATTTTTTTTGCCGTAGGCAGATCCCATCCCTGATTGGCGTCAAACATGAGGCGTTCGTCTGGTTTTAGTTCGTCACGTGCCGCTTCAGCTGCGGCAACATCGCGGCGCGGTTCAAAGCCAACTTTGATCTTGAAGGCCGAATATCCATTAGCTCGAGCACGAACAATGGTGCTGGCAGCATCGAACGGACTTATGCCGCTCGCATAAACCGGAATTTCAGCAGAGGCGTTGTTTGTTCCTGCATATTGATATAGCGGTTGTCCCGCGCGACGCGCAACGAGATCATTGAGTGCCACATCAATTGCTGCAATCGCCTGATGGATTGGGCCCGGTTCGCCGCATTGAATAGCAAGAATGCGTGTTGCATCGCCTAACATGCTTGAAGCCGCTGCGGGACCCGCGTGGCACTTGGATGTCAACAATGGACTAATGACAGTATCGACAAACCGGACCCGGTGTTCGGCGCCACACGTAGGAAAGTTGCACCAGATTTCGCCCCAGCCATGAGCCCCTGTGTCGTCTTCGACGCGAACCAACACAGCTGGCCGATCATTCATAACACCAAACGACGTGGCAACAGGCGTTTCAATAGGCGCTCGAAATGCAAAGGCCTGAACGCGCGCGATCCTAATTGAGTTGATTTCAGCCAATTCCAGCTCTGTCCGGTTCATGGCAATACCCTCTCGGTCGTTGCGCTCATCACGAGCGGAGGCCATCGGTCGTGCCAAGGCCTTATAGTCTCGAATTCTCGAGCTAGAGCGAGAACACGCCTGTCTTCTCCAAAACGTCCAACCAATTGAATGCCTATGGGTAAGCCGTCGCGTGAAGGCTTGCCTGGCAAGTTGATGGCAGGGTGGCCAACGGCGTTTACGAAAGTTGCGAATACGGCAGCGGCGCGCGGCGACACGTCACGTCCATCAATGGTTTCTGGAAAACGGCAATCGATTGACCAGGGCAGTGCGGCTGACGTAGGCGTCAACAATACGTCATAGCACTCAGTTTGCATTGCAAATGTTCGACGAAGAGATGTCACTCGTTCGAGTGCGCGGAGATATTCCGCTGCTGTAATATCGGTGGCACGCTCGGCCATACTTACGAGCGCGTGATCGACGTTATCTAATTGGCCAGGGAATTGATCGAGAACAACCTTGACACCAACTGATGTCAAAATAGACCAGATCTCGTCTATCTCATCAATGTCATATGGTGGTGGCCCAAGCTCCACGTCATGGCCAAGATCGGTCAGTGCAGCCGCTGCGTCTTCTACACTTGCGCGAACCTCGGGATCAATCGCGCGCCCGCTCGCATTGGTCACGGCCAATATTCGTATTTTCGTGCTTTTGGTCTCATGCGTTAAAAATTGACCTAGATAAGACCGGCAGTCTCGTCGATCAGGCCCGGCCATAACGTCAAACAACATAGCAACATCGTCCACCGTGCGAGCAATTGGACCCACGACTTGAAAATCACTGGCTAGTGGCGAAAAACCGTAGACTCGTGGTACGCGTCCCGTCGTGGGTTTGAAACCTACGACACCCGAATAAGATGCTGGCCGACGGATTGATCCACCGGCATCAGTTGCAATTGCAAGTGGGAAAACGCCGGCAGCTACTGAAGCAACCGCACCGCCACTGGAACCACCCGGGGTCAGGTCGACCCGCCATGGGTTGCGAGTAACGCCAAAAAGCCGATTCTCAGTCACCGGCGCCATAGCGAATTCACAGGTGTTGGTCTTTGCTGCGATGACAGCACCCGCCCGGCGCAGTCTTGCGACCGGAATCTCATCCTCTTCGGGTACGAACTCCGCGAAAAAAAAACTCCCCCACGTCGCTCGCAAACCTGCTACGAAAATGTTGTCCTTAACCGTGAGCGGCAACCCATCTAGCCGACTGTATCTTTTTCCTACCCGGGCACGCTGCTCGCTAGCTATGGCAGCCCGGCGCGCACGGTCTTTATCGACCAACACATGCGCATTTATCACTGGATCGAAGTCGCGACAACGAGCAAGACAATGTTCGAGCAGTTCAACCGGCGATAGTTCACCAGCGTCAATTCGCTGGGAAAGTTCCGTCGCGCTTATCCGCCAAAATTCATCCCTGTTCTTCTCCATTCTCTATCCCGCAAAGAACGGTTCGGGCAGTCCAGTTGCTCCGATGTTATGGATGGCGAACAGAGCTCCGGCTAAGGGCTGATTGGCAGCTTCACCTTCTTTCAGGAATTTAGTTGCCGACGTTACGAAAAGGATGTCAAAATTTTCGCCACCGAACGTGCACATAGTTGGTTGGCGGACGGGCATCTCAATCGAGCGCACTAGGTGGCCAAATGCATCATAGCATGCAATTGCCGCACCGTGGATATGAGCACACCAATAGTTCCCTTCCGAATCAACAGTAGCACCGTCTACACGACCCGGAATATCTGCAGTCGATATAAAAAGGCGCCGGTTGCTGACAGCGCCTGCTTCAATATCGAAATCGTAAGCGTAGACCGACTCTGCGCGCGTGTCGGCAAAGTACATTGTTCGGTTGTCTGGGCTCCACGCCATCCCATTGGTGCAGATGAAACCATCATCCATTTTGTGGCAGCTTAGATCAGTATCTAGCTTGTAGAGCGCTGCAGTCGGATTGGCTAACGCAGCATCCATGGTGCCGCACCAGTAGCGACCTAATCGGTCGCACTTGCCATCGTTAAACCTATTGCCCGGGATATCCGCTTCGGGATCAGCAATCGTATCAATCTGCATGGTCTCTAGGTCGATGAAGCAGAAACCGGACTTCATACCAGCGACGATGCCACGCCCGCGACGAAATACGATTGAGCCCACTTCCTCGGGCATATCCCACTTCTGGACCTCGCGGGTTGCAGGATCATAGCGATGAATGCAGGACCGCAGGTTATCGCACCAGTACAACTTTTTCTCGTCGGGATGCCAAATCGGACCCTCACCAAGGATATCTTTGGCTTCGTAAAGACATTCGATTTCTGCCACCGTAAAACTCCTAATCTTCTATTCTTGCTTGGTCTCCGGTACACTGGACTGCCTTTTCATAGGCGCCGACGAGAATCGCTGTCGGGCGACCATCGTCAGTGATAGAATTGTCAGAATCCAAAATACCCAGTTCACCGCGCTGCCGAAGAAAGCACTCGGACTCCCGTGGGACAGCAGCATTGACTGACGGAATGCGTCCTCGAACGGTGGACCCAGAACAAATGCAATTAAGAACGGCGCTGGTGGCAGTCGCATGAGTGCCATCAAATAGCCGGCGAACCCCATTGCAACCATCACGAAGATATCAAGCGTTGAATTGTTGACCGAATAGACACCGAAAACACAGAGAACCAGAATCGCTGGACTCAGAATGCCTGCCGGAATTTCCGCGATGCGACTGAACAACCGAATGCAGATTTTGCCGACAACAAAAAGAAACAACGAGCTCAGCATAATCGCCATGAAAAGCGCCAAGATTACATCCAGATTTTCCTGAAACATGATCGGGCCCGGCCTGAGTCCGTGGATCATGAAGGCACCCAAGATTACAGCCGTGACCACATCACCGGGTATGCCAAGCGCTAGCAAGGGTATCAATGTTGCCCCAGCGGTTCCGTTGTTCCCAGATTCAGCTGCTGCAACGCCCTCAATCTCACCAGTTCCGAAAACCTCGGGATTGGGCGAGGTACGTTTGGCCTCGCTATAGGACAAAAAAGCCGCTGTAATTCCTCCTATTCCTGGGATTGCACCCAGAACGACGCCAATCAGGCTGCCACGAAAGATTGTCTTCAGGCAGCGCCGGAATTCGGCAAAGTTGACGCTCTTGCCCGCAAGCGGATTGATCTCAATGGCCATACTTTGGCGCTTAGTGAATTGTTTGAGTATCTCCGGAATGGCGAACAGACCGATAAGTACTGGCACAAAATTCAGGCCTTCCATGAGTTCGGTGATGCCGAACACCATACGTTCCGTGCCGTAGATAAGGTCGAGGCCAATGGTGGCAACCATCAATCCGAGCGCTGCGCTCGCTAGCCCACGCAACAAATCATCACCTGCCACGCCTGCAGCGACCGTCAAGGAGAAGATGATCAATGTGAAGTACTCAGCCGGGCCGAATGCAAGTGCCAGACTGGCAAGCCAGCCGGCAAAGACTATCAAAGCCAAGTTTGAAATAAAATCGGCAATACACGAGGCATACAACGCCATTTCCAGAGCCCGGCGCGCCTCACCCTTCTGCGCCATCGGCGCCCCATCAAGGATGGTGCACGAAGCCGCCGGCGTGCCAGGTGCTCGGGCAATTATGGCGGCAATCGAACCACCATACATTCCGCCTTTATAGATGCCGAGCAGCAATAAGATGCCCATTACAGGGGACATCGTAAATGTGAATGGCAAAGCTAGCGCGACGCCGAGCACTGACGTCATACCCGGTATGGCACCGACAACGGTTCCAATTGCCACACCAAGGAACAGAACTACAACGGTATCGATGCTCCAAACATTTGCGAAGGCATCAGTAAAATTTTCAAACACTATTCCGCCCCTCGTTACACGAGCGCTTCAGTGATGCCGAGAGGGATGGGCACACTTGCAGCACGGGTAAAAAACAGAAATAGAATTATCGGCAGGAATAAGGAGACGGAAATTACAAGCACGTAGCGCCGTTCGCCTGCGAGAAAACTTAGGGCAATGAAAGCGAGACTTGAGGCTAGGGGCATTCCCAGTGTCTCAATTACCAAAGTATAGGCCAGGATAATCGCCCCTGCCGCGCCAACGCGCGTGGCTGCTTCACGGAGTGGCAGGTCCATGTCCCAAGTGTCTGTGATCTGGACGTCGTTTTGCCCGCCACTCTTGCTGCCAAACCATGCACGCACAGCAATCGCAGCACCCAGCACCATCAGCGTATAGCCACATATTGTAGGCCAGAAATCGGGCGCTACTGTTGGTATGCTGACCCGAGCTGGCAGCACAACACCTGAAGGCAACATGAAAAACGTCCAGATAGCGCCCAAAAGCACTAGGCTTGCGCCGACCCGGATATGTGAATTGTGCAAGAGGTACATTGCCAATCAGATCCCCGCGAATTGACGGAGGCAGCGGGCCAACTGCCTTTAAAATTGAAAAATATGTGGCCCGCTGCCGGTTCCGACCTACTTGATGCGCAAGTCCAGCTTGGTAACAAGCGCGTCCATTGTCTTGTAGGATTCGGTGACAAATTCTTTCGTCTCTTCCGGAGACAGCACGACGGGAATAGATCCGAGTTTCTTTGTCATGCTGATCCAGCTCTTGTCGTCTTTTAGCTTCTGCAACACTTCAGCCCACTTCTTAGTTGCGCCTTCCTCCATTTTTGGCGGTCCAACAATTGCGCTCCAACCAACGGCCACCTCGAGTTTCGGGTAGCCAAGCTCGCGTGAGGTAGGAACATCAGGAATGGCGCTCAATCGCTCGGGCATGGTGGTCATAAGCGGACGAAGTCGGCCGGCCTGAATATGGCCAATCGTTGGAGCAAGGTTGGCGCACATGTAGTCGATTTTTCCCGCCAGGATCGCCAACACTGCTTTGCCCTCACCCTTAAATGGCACGTGCACCGCGGCCTTGCCCGCGTCCGAGACTCCCGCCTCGTCCAGGATCATGACTCCCATGAGGTGTGGCAGGGTTCCGACGCCGGGTGAGCCGAAGCTCAATTTACCAGGTGAAGCCTTAGCTGCAGCGATCACGTCAGCAAGACTTTTGTAAGGCTTGTCGGTGCTGGTCACGCAGACGAATGGGTTTTTTTCAATAAGTCCGAGAAAAGTAAAATCGTCGAATTTATAAGGGACGTTCTTAACCGCTGGTGCTACTGCATGGGTGGCAACTCGCCCTAGTAGTATGGTGTAACCATCCGGGGCGGCCGAGTGCACAAAATTGGCACCAACCACACCCCCGGCACCGGCTTTGTTGACCACAACGACAGGCTGACCCAAATGTGGAGCTGCATTGATGGCGAGTACTCGCGTGGTAACGTCTGATGTACCGCCCGGTCCAAATGCCGCCACCAGCGTAACGGGTTTTTCTGGATATTCGGCTGCGGCTGACCCGACCACAATGCCCATTGCAGTTCCAACGCTCGCTAGAAAAGCGGACATATTTAGGAACCATCTAAATTTTTTATGAGTCATCGTATTCAACCCCCTGAAAGTTACCATGGTACATTCAAGGCAGCTCGTGCCGCCTAGAAAATGGCGGAGATACCTTCGAAACGAGATCGTAAAATCCCACCACCAAGTGTGACGCTATGCTCGCGAAAAGCATTGGTCAATCATATTTAAAATAGTGTTTCAATAGATGAAACACTATTTGCATGGAGCTTGGCTCAATGAGTCGCGAGGTTCTACTTCTGATCCAAATGCTCTTGGGTGGGATCTACAAGATCGAAATGGGCCGCTATCTCGAGCCGTAAGGACTCAATAATTTTCCGGAAACGAAGTAAAAAACTGGTAGCTCGACGATAGCAGCGGCCTAGGCTGATACGAGAAGTGACGCGAAGATAGGATCACGACATACATGCTACGAGGTCTTCTTTTGGCACATAGCGGACGTTGAGCACAGTCCCCGACAATGTCTGCTTTTGAGTGCACACTAGACTTCAGACACTGACGATTCGAAGGAAATATGAATCAAGACGTTCAGTAGCATCTTGCTGAGTCTCGATCACATGATATCGTGACGAAGTTCACCGGTGAACTTTGGGGGCGGCAATGAAAGTTCAGGTTCCGGCAAATCAGATTGCGTATTACGCACGCGAAATCAAACAACACTGGCAAAAAGCAGTCGACAGCATCTTTCGAGTTTGCGGGCTCGTCGTAAAAGCGAAAGATCAGCTGGAAACGATCGACTGGGAACGGCTGAAGGATGATTTGCCATTCTCAGACAGCGTGCTGAAGAAGCTTCTCATCATTGGCAACGACAAGAGACTCCAGAAGCAAAAAGTCCAGAAATTGTTACCGCCGAGCTATTCGACAATCTACGAGATCACACAACTTGAGGACGAGGAGCTGAAGGACGCTGTCGAGAAATAGAATAATGCGATTTCTCTGGGGCAAGGTCTAGTGAAACAAAACAAAGCCTGATGAAAAGAAGATTAGAACATGAACTTCAATGCTGCCATCCCTCCAGTTCCACTTATGTGGTAGAGTACTAGGTGAAGAAAGGAGCGGGGGTCATGGCGGGCAGAAGTAAATTTCCCACGCTGCGAGAGCGCACAGTAACTCTGATAATAAATCTTCTTATTCTCTACATTGTTTTTGTAAGCGCATCAGGCATCTGGTTGCCAACGGGAGGGTTGGAAAGCGTATGGCTACTCAGTGCATTCGCCCTCTGGTTTCTCAGCCTGCTTACAGCGCCGTGGTTCCTGCCGCCACGTGATGCCCTAGCGAATGGGATCATGACGGTCGCAATTCTAATTACGATGGATCTGGCCCCGATAGAACAATTTCGAACCGAGCTAGATGTCATGAGGTGGGTCGCAGTTGCATATTGTTTTGTAGTGACGATCCTCTCTCTTGTCGCACTTTTCTTGTATGACAGGGATAATACTGGAGGAAAAGCACGCCTAGCATTTAGACTGACAAGTATCTTCGGGAAAGGGGAGATTCTATACACGGTTCCCGCTATTATCAGTATTGTTGGCGCCTACCAGGGCAGCCTCGTCACCGTGTCATGGCTTGCCGCGTTCTGGGTGTTCTTTACTGTCTCCCGACCTGTTGAGCGGATTGCGGAGGCGTGGCGTCTTTGGAGAATAGACGAAAAAGAACAGGATTCCTCTACCTCGATCGGCACGATTGACCGAATTGACCACCCCAACATCATCCGCGTCCGTCTGAATGCCGGCAGCAGTTGGAAACCCCGCACATTGCATGTTGCTGCGATGCCAGACGGTGACCAGAGTTACGTCTTCGCGCTGTTTTCGCAAGTCCAAGGAACAGATGTGATAGGCACGGGATTATGCGTTAGCGGTGTTAGTGAGAAACTGCCCCTGCCAGCTGGTCATGTCTGCGTCTCACATGATGAAGAGAAAGCTGCGGGATTCATCGAAGGGCTCAGTGGCTCGAAGGGTGTGGAGTTGATCGGCTTCACAGTTGAGAACTCCACAATCGGTACACTTCGCTTCGAGGTGACGTCATCCTCTGATCTTGCTGAAGGCCACGTAATTTTTGCAAGGATCAACGGTGAGGACGTCTTCTATCAAATTCTCGATGCAGAAACTGCAGAAGAAAGTTTCGATCAAAACCCACGCGGGACACATATTGTTCGTGCCGCACAGCTCGGGCTCCACTCCACTGAAAGTGGATTCACAAAATATCCTTGGCTGCCTGAGATGAACACACCGCTCTTCGCAACTCGAGACGGTGTTGTCCCAGCTCCACAAATTGGGGAAAGGGAGTTTGAGATCGGCAAGGTGCCATCGACCGATATCGGTGTCATTGCAAGCATCGATGAACTTGTTGAGTATCATACTGCGGTTCTCGGGGTCACAGGGATGGGTAAGACAGAGCTCGCACTGGACATCATTCGTGAGGCAGTGAAACGCCAAGTAAAGGTGTTCTGCGTGGACTTTACTGGCGAATACCGCCAACGCCTAAGCGACCTTGATCCGGTGTTTCCAGCTCCAAAACCTGAACAGGGAAGTGATTTGGAGGCAAAACTGTTTGCGGTTGAAACGGGAGAATTTAAGGCTGGTGAAGAAAAGAAAGCGCTGAAGAAAGTCGTAGATGGGCTTCGCGAACAGACAGAAGAACAGGTCAATGCTTTTATCGAGGCTGAAGACAAGTATCTAGCCATCTTCGAACTTGCCGAAATTGCCAATACGAAAACAACCTTACGGCTCACAGAATTATATCTATCATCGATCATGGCGTGGGCGCGTCAGCACCGCCGAGCACGTCAAATCATGCTTGTTTTAGAAGAGGCACATACGATCGTTCCAGAAACATACGGAGCTGGATTCGATTATGATACACAGTGGGTAGTGAGCAGAATTGGGCAGATTGCGCTCCAGGGACGGAAATATGGCGTTGGCCTTTTAGTCATTACCCAAAGAACAGCACTTGTCAGCAAAACAATTCTTTCTCAATGCAACACGTTTCTAACCCACAGCCTTATTGATCAGACCAGCCTTAGCTTTCTAGAGAGCGTTTACAGCAGCCAGCACACAAGGCTTATCCCCAATTTAGGCCAATTTGAATTCTTAGCTTTCGGCAAAGCATTGCGTGCCGAGCGGCCGATCTTGTTGAAAAGGCCTTTTGACCCAGCCAAGAAGGAAGCGAGTGAGGCATTGAATCATGTTTTCAAAGAAAAAGCCGCGGGTGTGGCTGTCGCCAAAAAAGCTGCACAGTAATGTCAAGAAGTCACCAGTCTAAGCGTTGGATAGCTCCGTGCCTGAGAAACCGTTCGTATCAATAGCTCACAATCGCAGCGACATTTAGTGCGACGACCTGCTGTGTCGCTGGAGCTACCATGGCCGCTGTCGCTGGTCATTCTTTGGCAAGCTATATGAAGAAACGAGGGTTCGAAAAGAGATATCCAGCTAGCTTCTTCATGGATCTAAAAAATCGTGGCTAAACTAGGTTGCTACAAAATCAATGTCCCCCAGCAAGCTAACGACCCGCCAGTTCACGCAAACTGAACAAAATGAACAGTTCGATTCTTGGTTAGCGCAACAGACGTTCCCAAGCATCGATGACGACCATGTCAGAGAAAGCATCAAAGCCGAGCTAGAGCTGACCCGATCGATGGGTGTTGAAGAGTTCACACTCTGGGCGAAATGGCACGAGCTTCGTGAACGATTTCCTGGTCGAACTGTTGAGACTCTCTGGGGTCCAGAAAACCAACCCGTGAAGCAAGAGGTATCCGACCTCCTCGATAGGGCTGAGGCTATGATTTGGTCGACTGAAGATCCTGACAATTATCTGAATCTTGAGCCGGAGTTGCTCTATGTGGGCGATACACTTTCTGTTCCCTCCATTGATCAGCCCCACCTGATTGGTCCAGTTTGAATGTTAGTTCATGTTTGGCCTTTCCTGCAACGGGATGATGGATTCCGGCGCTGGAGGTCGGTATCCGAGCGCGCTGTGG
>Ga0209633_10004549_pt1 | contig 12431 bp, 14 predicted proteins | sample Cruoilmetagenom1_FD_187290 | JGI IMG/M metagenome (GOLD analysis project Ga0209633, IMG submission 187290) | Oil polluted marine microbial communities from Coal Oil Point, Santa Barbara, California, USA - Sample 1 (SPAdes) (version 2) | ecosystem: Environmental > Aquatic > Marine > Oil seeps ... | reverse complement strand
TCTCCAATTTTCTTTAAGTCCTTTGAATCCGTCATGCGGAATTGAATTGTTAGCGTTCATAGTTCAGGTGAAAAGTTTAATATTGGATTGCAATTTACGGTTTTCATAAAAACGAAATCCAAAAAAAAGATAAAACCTTTACAGAATAGAGCGTTTTATCAATTAAGACCGTTGTATAATCATCAATTCCAATTTATGAACTCTTCAATCTAATTTTTATGAATTTTCTACCTTTTTAATTGATTATTTTTTTTAGTGGCTTTTATTTTAATTCCTTGTCAAGGTAATCAATTACAATTTTTGAAATTTTCTTGTGAATCTTATTTCGATTTACAGTTTTATCATCTTTGAAAATTAATGGAGCTACCCTTTTTAATCCATTTTTAGCTTCGTTCATAAAGATATAGTGCCCAATTTTTCCTTTTAATTCAATATACTTTGAACTTTTTATTAATTTGTGATAGTGCTTTGCATTAGTCTCATTTGGTGTTCTTTTGTCTTTTTCAGCTCCAATTATTAAAATCGGATTATTTATATTTTTAAATTGCTCTTTTTGCTGAAACCCTTGTCCTATCGCAGGAGCTAAAGCTATGAATGAAGTAATTCTATCGTCTTTTAAATTTTTAAAATTATTGTTTCCTCTTTTAATAATTTCTGGTTTTATGAACTTTGATACATCTCCCATCTCTGGTAAATTAAATTCACTTTTACCTTCTTTAGTATTTGAAAATTCTTTGAGTAAGTTATAATCTAAAATTCCGCCAGCTAATGCAATTGTTGTATATCCACCTAATGAAAACCCTACCATTCCAATCTTAGTACTATCAATTATAGAATTGTATTTCGAATTATTCAAAATATTATTAAGCATAAAACTAATGTCTAATGGTCTATCCCACACTTTGACAAAATTTTCTGGTATTTTATTGTCTAATGTATTTCCGTAATGGTCAACTGATAGCACAATAAAACCGTTTGAAGCCAACTCACAAGCAAGCCACATTTGACTTATTCTATTCCCTCCTGTTCCGTGAGAAAGTAAAATTAATGAATGTTTTCCTGATATAAAATCAGCGTCTTTTGAAGTTGGTGGTAATTTAAAAGGATATTCAGTTACACTATTAACTTTAGTAGTGTCTTTTGTCGGATACCAAATTTCAGTTTTTAAAGGTCGATTCCTTAAAGAATCAATAATGGTAAAGTTAGTTTGACCAACGGCATATTTATGTGTTTTTAAATAGCTTTTAAAACTTATAGTTTCATGATTGATGCCATTACATGCTATAATAGTCAATAAAACAAATGAAAAGATTGAATATAAGGATACTCTATTATGATTATGCATTTCTGTCTTTTTAAATTAAAGACAAGATTAGTGTAATTAAGAATAAGAACTATTGACAAAAATCAATAGTTCTTATTTTTTTGTTTTTAATCTACTTAGTGTTTCTTGTGATAGTCCTAAATAACTTGCTAAAATTTTATTAGGTAACCTTTTGAATAGTTCAGAGTGATTTGTTTTAAAATCTTTATAAAGATGTTCTCCATTCATTGTAATCAGTTTTTCGATTCTTTTAGTACTATTCACATATTCTTGTTCAAGAATGTTCGTGTAGAAATCACGCCACTTTGGAGTGGTTGTGTTAAGTTTTATAAAATTTGAATACGAAATGTAGAATACTTCACTTGCCTCTACAGCCTGAAGATAAGAATCTGTAATTGTTTGTTCTATATAACTAGGAAATATTGTAATAAAATTATTCTCAATTGCAATTTGTCTTGTCCATTCTTGACCATTATCTCTAAGACAAACAACCCTTAAACATCCCTTTTTAATAAAAAATAGTTGTTTACAAATTTTATTTTGATGAATTAAAATTTGATTTTTCTTAACTTGTGCCTTCTTGAAACAAATCAAAACATTTTCTAATTTCTCATTAGAAATAGTTGTTTTTTGTATTAAATATTCTTTAAGATAGTTAGACATATATTTGCTTACTCTTAGTTTGATGTTTATTGTTCGTTAAAAGACATGGTTAACAAATTCTAGATTAGACTTTACACTAAATTGGTTTCTAACCTTGTTGATGATTCTTTATTTTTTAATAGGTTTTCATTAAAGAAACCTAAAAATACGTTTCTATAAAATACTATTCAAATTGTATTACTTAATCTTCAATAGCTTACATCAAACTTTTATACCGATTATAAATCTCTTGTGCAACGATTACCGGTAGTATACGTTATTTTAGAATTATATTAAATTCTTGTTCCAATATTTTCCTTTCTTGCTCTTTAGTCTCAATAGCTAGTTCCGTTTTTTTTCCATTTGTTTTCTCAATATATTTGGAATTGAAAATTGTTTTGCGACCATTTTTCTGTGCGATTGTGCAGACTTTGTTTTGTACAAAATATGAATCCGATGATTGCTGTTTTAATTCACATTGAGGTAAAAATTGCTCCAACTTTCTTTCCTTCGTGTTAAACACATACTTTTTTTTAAAATCAGTTCCATTTTCGGACTTGGAAAGTAAATATGACTCTTCATTTAAGAAATCAACTTTAAAAATATTCAATTCATCGGGTTGTTGAATTCCCTTATCAATTCTTAAAGGCCTTATAAATAAATCCCCGAACCCAACATCCGCGAGCCAAAGTTCATTTTCAAGGCAGACAATTATTGCCATGTGATCAAATTTAGGTCCCAATTTTTCATTATCAAATATTCTTGCAGAAATCATTTTAGCATCAAAGCCCAAATTCATTAGCAATGACAGGAATAGATAATTCAATTCATAACAAAACCCTCCTCTTTTACATTTAACAACTTTGTTATATAAGCTCTTTTCATCTAATTTTAGTTTTTTGTAGTTTTGAATATCCAAATTTTCAAAAGGTATATTAAAAATATGGTTTTGATGAATTTGGGACAAGGTATTTAAGTCAGTTTTTATTGTTCCTAAAAACTTTATTCTATTTAAATATTCGTTTGTGTTCATTAATGTATGCTAACAATTATATAAACATATTGCGTTTATACAAAAAATCTTTGCAAGATACTCATTTTAGAAGAGTATCTAAAAATACAGCAACACCATCTTCAATATTACTTAAGGTAGTTTTATCTGCAATTGCCAGTACTTCTTTTTTTGCGTTTTGTACAGCAACGCCTATGCCAGTGTATTTTAGCATTTCTATATCATTATAATTGTCACCAAAAGCAAGCACCTCTGATAAATTTAACTCAGGATAGCTAGTTTTCAATAAAAATTCAATAGCTGTTTTTTTAGAAATTTTAGCATGCGATATTTCTAAATACGTAGGTTTTGAACGATACCCGATAATAGTGTCAGCAAATTCTTTTTCTAAAAATAAAACGAGTGCATCAATTTCATGTTCATCACCCATACACATAATTTTATGAGCTCCTTTTCCTTCTTTTTCCCAAATTGCAATGGTGTTTTGTATCGTTTTTACTTGAGGTGTGACTTTGGTGTTATTTTGTTCTCTTTTTGCCCAATAATCCATTGCTGGTACGTACCACTCATCATTATGGTAAAGACTCAAATGAAGACTTGTAGTACTGCAAAATTTATCAATTGAGGTCATACAATCTGTTGTGATTTCAGTAGTGTGCACTACTTTGTTTTTATCGATAATTAATCCGCCATTATAGGCAATTAATGGTAAATGAGTAATGTTCAATTCTTGTTGTAAATGTCTCATGGCTTGGGGCATTCTTGAAGAAATTAAAATAAAGGGAATTGATTTATGTTTTTTTATAGCTGCAATGGTTGTATCAGAAAGTTCTCTGTCTTTATTTAATAAAGTGCCATCAATGTCAGAGCAAATGAGTTTTGTTTTCATGTGTTTATATTTATTGCCTGCCTGCCGCAGGCTAGTTTTTCAATGGTCACATGCTGTTCGCTATTAATCATTCTTTTGGGTATCAAAACTGTACATGCTCGTTTCATGTGTATTTACTTAATTTTTTTGATTTCATGAAACCCTTCCGTCCACGCTCAGGCGTGTCCACCTTCCCTTAAAAAAAGGGAAGGAGCCAGAGTCTAACATCTATTTTAATAATCCCGCTCTTTTTAACAAGGCATCACTATTCGGTTTTTTTCCGCGGAAGCGTTTGTATAAGTCCATTGGTTTATCTGTACCTCCTTTAGAAAGTACATTTTCAGCAAACTTTTCAGCGATTTCTTTGTTAAATATCCCATTTTCTTTAAAATATTCAAAGGCATCGGCATCTAGTACTTCTGCCCATTTATAACTGTAATATCCTGAAGAGTAACCACCTTGGAAAATATGCGAAAATGCCGTGCTCATGCAGTTTTCAGCAACATCTGGGTACAATTGGGTGTCAGCAAAAGCTTTTAATTCAAATTCTTTTACATTTTTTATATCGGTTGGATCTCCAGCACCATGCCATTGCATATCTAATAGACCAAAACTTAATTGACGTAGGGTTTGCATGCCTTCTAAAAAATTAGAGGAATCTTTAATTTTTTGAACCAATTCCATAGGGATCGGCTCATGGGTTTCATAATGTTTGGCAAAGAGGTCTAAAGCTTCTTTTTCATAACACCAATTCTCTAACAATTGGCTGGGTAGTTCAACAAAATCCCAATACACACTTGTTCCTGATAGGCTAGGGTAGGTGGTGTTAGCCAACATACCGTGTAAGGCATGACCAAATTCATGAAACAATGTAGTGACTTCATTAAAAGTCAGTAATGAGGGTTTAGAATCTGTAGGTTTAGTAAAATTGCAAACTATTGAAATATGTGGACGAGAATTTTCACCATCAGCTTTCCATTGGCTTTTGTAAGAAGTCATCCAAGCTCCATTTCGTTTTCCATTTCTAGGAAAGAAATCAGCATAGAAAACAGCAATAAAATCACCACTGGTATTGGTTACTTCGTAAGTTTTTACTTCTTCATGGTATTTGTCAATCGTGTTGACCTCATTGAAAAGCAATCCGAATAATTTTTGAGCTATCATAAATACACCTTCAGTTACATTTTCTAATTTAAAATAGGGTTTTAGAGCTTCTTGATCTAGATCGAATAATTCTTTTTTTAGTTTTTCTGAATAATAGGCTCCATCCCATTTTTGGATGTTGTCAATACCCTCTTTTTTAGCAAAAGTGGATAGTTGCTCGAATTCTCGTTTAGCGGCAGGTTTAGCTTTGGCTAATAATTCATTAGAAAAGGATAGTACTTTTTCAGGAGTTTCAGCCATTCGTTCTTCCAAAACAAAATGGGCGTGAGTTTTATAGCCTAATAAATTGGCACGTTGATGGCGAAGTTTTACAATGTTCAACACAATTTGTTGATTGTCATTTTTAGTGTTTTGAAATGCTCTTGCTCCGAATGATTTGGCTAATTTTTCACGTAAAGCTCTATCATCTGCATACGTCATAAACGGAATATAACTAGGATAGTCTAAGGTAATTACCCATCCTTCAAGACCTTTTTCTTTAGCGACCATTTTAGCCGCCTCTTTAGCTCCTTCGGGTAATCCTTTTAACTGATGTTCTTCAGTAATATGCAGTTGATAAGCATTGGTTTCTGCCAATACATTTTCGCCGAATTGTAAGGATAGTTTAGAGAGGTTTTTGTCAATTTCTCTTAAAGCTATTTTGTCTTCATCGTTTAAATTTGCTCCGTTCCTAGAAAAACTTTTGTATTTTTTATCTAGTAAAGTGCTTTGTTCAATAGTCAAATCTAAATTATTTCTAGTATCATAAACTGATTTTACACGTTTAAATAATTTTTCATTTAGGCGGATGTCATTAGAGAATTCTGATAGCCATGGCGATACTTCTTGGGCAATTTTTTGGATTTCATCATTGGTTTCCGCAGAATTCAAATTAAAAAAGATTGACGATAACCGATCTAGAGTATAACCAGAAAAATCTAATGCTTCTATGGTGTTTTTAAAAGTAGCTTCCTTGCTTTTTTCAGTAATCATATCAATTTCAGCTTTTGCTTTAGCAATAGCTTCTTTGAAAGCAGGTTTGAAATGTTTATTTTCAATTTTAGAAAATGGAGATGTTGTATGTGGAGTGTTAAATGGTTGTAATAATGGATTCATAAAAAAAATTTAAAAGGATTGAAGTTAGAAGCATGAAATTTGTTTTTCTCCCCTCTGGGGAGACGCCAAAGGCAGAGGGGCTTATTTTATTAAGCCATCAGCATCCTTATTCACTTTATCCTTTAAACTCTCTTTATAATCTATGATAGTTTGTTGTACTTTTTGGTCAGTACTACCAATAATTTGTGCGGCTAAGATTCCTGCATTTTTTGCTCCGTTAAGGGCAACAGTAGCTACAGGTACGCCTCCTGGCATTTGTAGAATTGACAAGATTGAATCCCATCCATCAATAGAATTGCTAGATTTTACAGGCACACCAATAACAGGTAACGGACTCATAGCAGCGACCATACCTGGTAAATGAGCTGCCCCACCAGCACCAGCAATAATTACTGAAATGCCTCTTTTATGAGCATTTTTAGCGTAATCAACCAGTTTGTCTGGAGTTCTATGAGCCGAAACAATATCTATTTCGGTTTCTATATTAAAATCATGTAAAATACTTACAGCATCCTGCATTACAGGCATATCAGAATTACTACCCATTATAATACCAACTTTTGTCATAGTGTAATGATTATTTTTTTGTAATTTTATTGACCAAAGATAGTGACTTATCTTATTGTGAACCAAAGAAAATCTAAAAATGATACCCCTTTTTAATACCGTAGCTTCTTGGATATTAAAAAAAAGAATACATCAAATAGAACTTTTTATAAAGTATCCTATTGATGTACAACGAGAATTATTGATGCAATTATTGGGTACAGCACAGCATACTGAAGTTGGTAAAAAACACGATTTCAAAAATATTTACACTTACGATACCTTTGCTGAGCGTGTTCCTATTCAAAAATACGAATCGATTGAGCCACTAATTGAGAGAAGTAGAAAAGGAGAACAAAATTTGTTTTGGCCAAGTCATATTCAATGGTTTGCGAAATCTAGCGGAACCACAAACGCAAAAAGTAAATTTATTCCCGTCAGCAATGAGGCTTTAGAAGATTGTCATTTTAAAGCAGGGAAAGATAGTTTAGGCTTGTATATAAATAATAATGAAAATGCAGGTTTATTTAAAGGGAAAGGTTTGCGTTTAGGTGGGAGCAGTGATGTATATAAAGGTAATAATTCTCAATTCGGAGACCTATCTGCCATTATTATTGAAAATATGCCTTTTTGGATGGATTTTAGTAGTGCACCCAAATATGAAACAGCATTAATGAGTGAGTGGGAAAGCAAAATGGAAGCTATTGTTGATGAAGTAGTTGATGAAAATATGACAAGTTTGGTAGGTGTGCCTTCTTGGATGTTGGTATTACTGAATAGAGTTTTAGAACGTACGGGAAAGGATAATATATTAGAAGTTTGGCCAAATTTAGAATTGTATTTGCACGGAGGTGTAAATTTTAATCCCTATAGAGAGCAGTTTAAAAAGATAATCCCTAAAGAAGATTTCATGTATTATGAGATTTATAATGCTTCAGAAGGATTTTTCGCATTGCAAGATCAAAATGATTCGCAAGATTTATTGTTGATGTTAGATTATGGAATTTTTTATGAATTTATTCCGATGGATGATTATCGTGGAGAAGCATCTGTTGCTATACCTTTAGATCAGGTTGAAATTAATAAAAATTATGCCATTGTAATTACAACCAACTCAGGTTTGTGGCGATATTTGATTGGTGATACGGTTAAGTTTGTCTCAATTGATCCTTACAGGATAAGAATTACAGGTAGAACCAAACATTTTATCAATGTTTTTGGTGAAGAGTTAATTATTGAAAATGCAGAAGATGCTTTGAAAAGTGCTTGTGAAAAAACTAAGGCAGTGATGACGGAATATACCGTTGCCCCAATTTTTATGGAAGGCAAAAAACAAGGAGCTCATGAATGGATGATTGAATTTGAGAAACCTCCCAATAACATGGATTATTTTACAGAAATGCTAGACAATGCTTTAAAATCTATTAATTCTGATTATGAAGCAAAAAGATATCAAAATATGACTTTAGTGATGCCTACAGTCCACCAAGCTAAAAGGGGTTTGTTTTACAGTTGGTTAAAGAAAAAAGGGAAATTAGGAGGGCAAAACAAAGTGCCTAGACTATCAAATAGTAGAGGCTTTATGGATGAATTATTAGCTCTTTCAATTGAATCCAATGTTTTATAGAAAGTACTTTAGATGTATTTTAAACTACTACGTAAATTATTAAGCATCAAAAAAATCAAAACAAAAAAAAGCGACTGTTCAAGTTTTTTCTGAAAGAAAAAGTATAAAGAATAGCTTTTTAGTATAGAATAGATAAATGAAATCAACCGAAAAAGAAGTTTCTTATAGTACAACAAATTCATATTCAACTTTAAATAATTTGACCACCAACACAAAAAATGTTTGGTTTGTTTGTCACGGTATAGGTTATTTGAGTCGGTATTTTTTAAAATATTTTGATGAATTAAATCCAGAAGAAAATTATATTATTGCTCCTCAAGCACAAAGTAAATATTATTTAGGCTCAAAGTATAGACATGTAGGGGCAAGTTGGTTGACCAAAGAAAATACAGCCAAAGAAACTGAAAATGTTATGCGTTATTTTGATGCTGTGTTAGCTTTTGAAAAATTACCTACTAACATCAATCTTATTGTTTTAGGCTATTCTCAAGGAGTTTCTGTAGCGACTAGATATGTAGCTAGTAGAAAATTAAAATGTACTCAATTGTTATTATTGTCTGGTGGAATTCCTCATGAATTGACCCATGATGATTTTAAGTTTTTAGAAGGAAAAACTAATGTAACTTTACTTTATGGAGACAAAGACGAGTATTTGCAAGAAGCGTTTATGATCAATGCTTTAAAACGGTTTGATAAACTTTTTGGTGAAACAGCAAAGTGTATCGTTTTTGAGGGTATACACGAAGTTAAAAAAGAACTACTAGAGCAGTTTTGTTAAGAAATCTCCCTAGTTTTATTGAGTATTTTGGTTTTAAATTAAGTTTCTCAATTTTTCAGGATTTTGATATGTATTCCAAAAAAGTAATAGTTCAACATTGTTTTTGTTTATTTGATAATACAATGTAATTTGTTTTACAATAGTAATTTTATAAATACTAGAATCTTTATAACGCTTTTGAAATGTTTGTGGGTTTATTTTTAAAATATCTACAACCTGAGACACTTTTTCAATAAACCAGATAACTTCTTTTTCTGTCCATTCTTTTTCTAAATATTCAATATTTTGTAGATAAGAAGTGTTTGCTAATGGCGAGCTTATAATTTTATAGTAAGCCATATTTTTGCTTACTTTTTAATAGTATTTTTTCAAAATCCTCGTTATTACCTTCTTTTAGCTGTTGCCTTGAAATCTCTAAAAACTTATTTAGTTGTTCATCTTGAAATTCTTGAAATTCTTCAGGATATATATGTTTTGAAATCAATTTCACCTCTTCACTTGTAAAACGTTTTTCACGTAACTTTTTATAAAAAAAACCACTTTTCAGGTTTAGCAATTTTAAAAAGTAGTGGACTTTAAAATCACTATTTTTTATGTCTTTAGCCAAACGATTCATTATTATATCGTATTCATATATAACACTAATATTGTTCATATTTATAACAATTTTATTTACAAATATAAGCAAAAATATAATATATACATTAGGTAGCAACTAATTACTAAGCTTATTTGACAATTTTACAGTATATAATTCAAGTAAAAATAGAATTTATAGAGTAGTTTTGTTAGGTATGGAAGTTAGAACTTAATACAAAAAGCCAAATAACCATAAAGGAATGGTATTTAACGAGCCATATTCAATATCGTCTTTTACTACAAAAGCCTTAGGTGTATTTTTTAATTGTTTTTTTGTTTTTCCTTTACCTCCAATTTCAATGGTGTACGTCTTGTCAATAATAAAATCGGCTTTATCTGACAAGTGAAGATCTATAATACCAGACAATTGATTCACAAAAAATGTCTCTCTTATTGTACCTGTTTTCCATGAGTCATTTGAAAGAACTTTCAATAGATTACTATTATTTATATACAATTTTTCAGGTTTTCTCAAAGCTCCGATGCCGCTAGTCAATTTACTTAACTGATGTATCAATCGTGCACTTTCTAATAATTTCAGTAACTGAATTAATGTTGGTCTTGATAGACCAGTTAACTGGCTTAATTTACTGATGTTTGGTGTAAAAGGAACGCTTGTTGCTATACTAAATAATAATTTTTTTATTTTAACTAGCGTGTCAAAATGCAGTGTTGCTACGGCATTCAAATCGACATCAATTATTAAATTTACAATTTGAATTAATGATTGTTCATAGTTATGAATTCCATCATTAAAATAGGGGTAAGCACCATATTTAATATATTTCTGGAAGGCTTCTAATGGTTTAATTTTACTATTAATAGCGGTTGCTATTTCTTGATGATTGCGTAGTATTTCTTCAAGAGTATATGTTGGTAATTCAATGTTTTTTTCTAAAAACACAAATTCTCTAAGTGATAATTCTTTTAGGTTATAAGTAGCAACTCTTCTGCTCAAATCTGACTCACCAGCATATATATTTAGAATAGATGATGACGTAAATATTAATTTTAAATCTGGTAAGTCATCATATATCAGTTTGATTTCACGTGACCAATTTGGGTATTTATGCACCTCATCTACTAATAAGAATTGACCTCCATATTTTACAAAAGTCTGTGCCAATTCGTACAACGACTTATTTATAAAAAACAAATCATCCATTGCAATGTATAATACCGTACTGTCTTTTGGTAAATGCAATGCCATGTACTGTAATAATATGGTGGTTTTTCCACTGCCTCTTGCTCCTTTAATTGCAATTAATCTACTATCCCAATTAATTACATCTAATAAATAACGTTTGAATTTTAAAGGTACTCTTTGTGCTTTTTCTTGTGATTTTGAAAATAAAACATCCATATTGTTAAATTAATTTTACAAATATAACGTTTTTTTGTTAAATTAATTTTACAATAATTTCTTTAGAAGCCAAAATGGCTATTTTTTCTTTAACATACATAGTGAAAAATGTATTGATGCTAATACACTAGTATTTATTGGTACAATAATTGTTTTAGTATTTTTAACTGAGATTTTAATACTATAAAAATAGTTTAATCATGTAATTTCAAAATAAATATTATGTAATTTCAAAATAAATGTTATGTAATTTCAAAATATTTATATTTAGCTAGATTCAATTAATAAGTACAACTATTTTACCAAAAATGATTAAAGGATTAGATTATTTTGATAAAATTTCTAATCGAAAAGTAAAATCAAAAACCCTTATCTATGCTGGTGATGAAAATCAAAATCGCACAAAATTTTCAGTAAAGAGTTGGAAGTTATTAAACTAACCACTTTATCTTGTGGCTTTGAAAATAAAACATCCATATTGTTAAATTAATTTAACAATCAGTATTTATGTAAATTGTTTAGATTTCTAAATTCTTATTTTGTAATTTCTGTTTTATGTTGTGATATAAGAAAAAAACGAATATAATTTCTTATACTCGTTTTATCTATCCAATATAATAATTTGGTGTTACGCTTTTTTTTTGATTAAAAAAAAATATACTTCAATTACAGAAAGTATTGCTATAGATAACCATAAAAGAACCTGCCTATAAGGAAATTCAATATGAAGAATTGACAATAGAGATAATATAACAACCCAAATATAAAAAAACACTAAAAATATTTTTTTCATAGATCATTCTTGATTTTTTTATAAAATGATGTCAATACAATTAATATCATAACAATAATATTTATTATAGTTGTTTTGTTATTTTTAAAATCTAACAAATTGTCAAAATCTAAAGATAAAACATTAGTTACTAATACTATTAGAGCTAATATGCGTATTACTTTCATGTAAATGAGTTGTTTTCTAGTTAAAGGTTAAAACCTTGAAACTTTATTTCAATTACACTAGTATCTATAAACTTTTAGATACCTATTGTCATTTCGAAATGAGCTTTTTTATGCGATTGAGAAATCTCAAAACAAGATTCCTCTTCGTGCCTCATTCGGTATGACAGACTATTCTAAGAAAATAATTTTATTCTTTTGTTAAAACTATGGATTTCAATTCTATAATGGCTTATCAATAAATATATACAAAAATATAATTAACAAATAAATTATGGATAAAATAGTGGTATGTTCACATTAGATGCATGTAGAACTAAATCTTCCTTTCAATCACATAGTTAACCATAGCGGTTAATGATTTTTTATATTCAGAATCAGGATAGGAATCTAAAAGTGTCAAAGCTTTTTTGTGG
>Ga0209633_10004548_pt1 | contig 12432 bp, 13 predicted proteins | sample Cruoilmetagenom1_FD_187290 | JGI IMG/M metagenome (GOLD analysis project Ga0209633, IMG submission 187290) | Oil polluted marine microbial communities from Coal Oil Point, Santa Barbara, California, USA - Sample 1 (SPAdes) (version 2) | ecosystem: Environmental > Aquatic > Marine > Oil seeps ... | reverse complement strand
AGTCAGTTTATTTTGAGCGTAATTCTTTTGTGAAGTCTGTCGGGCTTTTGCCGAAATAACGTTTGAATTCCCGGCTGAACTGCGACACACTTTCATATCCCACCTTGTCAGCCACGATATAGGCCTTTATATTTTGTTGCATAATAAAATCCCGTGCCTTGTATAGTCTGATTTTTTTAAGGTACTGCATCGGTGAATCTGATGTGATCTCCTTGAATGCTCTATGAAACGCAGAAACACTCATGTCTGCTTGACTGGCTAAGTGCTCAATATTAAGTTTCTCCATATAGTCACGGTGAATTATTTTTAAGGCTCGTGAAATACGGTTCATATTACCGTTATGTGAAACCAGGGTATGCAGCATGGATGCTTGGGAACCACATAGTGCGCGGAAAAGAATCTCGCGGATTAAGGCCGGGCCTAATACTCGTGTTTCTGTTTCAGACAGCAGGCATTTGAGTAATCGAGTGGTAGCATTGGCCATATCGTCATCGAGGACAGCAGGCCCTAAGCCTTGTGGTAGAGCGTCTGATTTATCATGAGAAGCGTGAAGGGATTGCCCCAGCTGAGAGACCAGTTCGTGCAGCTGTAACATATCGATATTAATGTAAATGCCCAGTAATGGATGCTCTGGGCTGGCAAAGGTTTCACAATCAAACGGGATGGCCACTGAGAGTACCAGGTAATTATTCACATCGTAATGAAAAACCTGGTCTCCTAAATAACCTACCTTGTTACCTTGAGCAATAATAACAATGCCAGGTTCGTATATCAGAGGAATGCGGGGGAGATGGCGAAGGGATTTAAAAAAACGAACCCCCTTTAACTGTGAGTCTGAAAATCCTTCTGGTAGATTTAGTTGCTCCAGGAGATCAACCATTCGTGACATGAGTTCAACCTCCTTATATATTAATTTAGTAAATAAGCATGTTTAACGTCGAGAACGTGGGTCAATGTATCCTGCAAAGTAGAAATAGGCAAATTTTTGATAGAATCAGATGTTTTATGTTGACGCATTTGTCTATACATTAAGTCTTCTACAGGTAGATCAAACCCAATCAATAGGTGACAACATGATAAAAGCATATGCTGCATTTGAGCCCGGTGGCAAGCTCAAGCCATTCGAATACGACCCGGGATTACTCGGCAGGGATGACGTGGAAATAGACGTTGAACATTGTGGCATCTGTCACAGTGACTTGAGTATGATCAATAATGAATGGGGTATGAGTCAATATCCCCTGGTGCCAGGCCATGAAGTAGTTGGTAACATTTCAGCCATTGGAGAAAATGTTACTCAGTTGAAGGTGGGGCAGAGGGTTGGTCTTGGCTGGCACTCGGGTTACTGTATGACCTGCCATAGTTGTTTAGGTGGTGATCATAATCTGTGCGCACAAACACAAGGTACTATCGTCGGGCGTCATGGTGGCTTTGCCGACAAGGTGCGTGCACACGCAGGCAGTGTCGTTGCTCTCCCTGAAGGTATTGACATGCAAAGTGCGGGACCACTTTTCTGCGGCGGTATCACGGTCTTTAATCCGCTAGTGCAATTTGATGTCAAACCAACAGACAAGGTAGGTGTTATCGGGGTTGGAGGGCTGGGGCACATTGCGCTGCAGTTTTTGAATGCATGGGGTTGTGAAGTGACGGCCTTCACCTCTACTGAGTCTAAAAAAGCAGAATTGATCAAACTGGGTGCTCATCATGTCATTAATTCACGCAATCCAGAAGAAATTGGAGTTGCCGCCGGACAGTTTGATCTGATTATTTCAACCGTCAATGTCAAGCTGGATTGGAATGCCTATGTTGCCACCCTGCGACCTAAGGGGCGTCTTCATTTTGTCGGAGCGACACTGGAACCATTGGATGTAGGTGTCATGCCCTTGATTATGGGTCAGCGTTCTATTTCAGGGTCACCCGTTGGTAGTCCGGCAAACATAGCCAGGATGCTGGAATTTTCCGTTCGCCATAATATAAAACCAGTGATTGAAAACTATCGTTTTGATCAGGTCAATGAAGCTTTGGATAATTTGAAAAAAGGTGACGTCCGTTACAGGGTGGTCTTGAGTCAGTGTGTGGAGTAGTTGTTATTCTATCGACATCAGTTTTAGCTTGATCAATTGTTGGCTGTTCTCAAACTTAACCGAATCTTTGTAGTACAGGTTAAGCTTGTCATTATCGGCGACCTTTTTTGCATAGGCCTTATATGATATCGCGCCACCTTCGTGTTCGCCTCTTTCGGCTTCTTCTATGGCGCGATTATTAAAGTCCTGTAAATACTTGAAATGGAATACGACGCCTTGTATTTTTGAGATGCGGGCACCGTCTATAGCATGGACGCCACGAGCGACGAAGGTATTTTTTTCATATTTAAATAAAGGGACTTTAGTAAGATTAACCTTTGTCCTGAATACTCGCTTTCTCATGTTGCCAAGAAATCGTGTTACTTTATATTTTTTAAGTGTGCGTTGATTTGTCCAGTAGACTTCTGATTTTTCAATATGACTATCGAAATATGGGCAGGTCAGTAATGGGTTATCGTGTGGTTTGTAAGTGTTTTTTATGATGGCTTGTTTTGAATACATGTCCAGAAATACACATCTGACCGCCGTGTCTTTTTTTTGTTCTAGGCTGTGAATCAGGTCTTTGATGGATTTGGTTTCGGCGTATGGATAAAAAAAGATTTCATCCAGATCTACTGCAACACACCAATGATTTATGCCATATTTATCGAGTAAAATTTCCAGCCAGTTGGAATAGTTTTTAAAACTTTCGAACGTTCGAAAGACATGTACATTGTCTCTTTGCAGTGCAATTGACAAGCTGTCATCAGTGGACCCGTTATCAATGATGAAAATGCGATCGACACCTTTGTTGAAGTAATAATCGAGAAAATAAGGCAGGCGCAGGGCTTCATTTCTCATCATTGTGAAAAGGCGTACTTCATCTGGATTGTTCGGAATGACGTGGTGATCAATTTTTTTCAGATGTAATCTGGAAATAAGGAAGGATGTCCTCCTTTTTATTTTATGGCGTAAGTTTGACAGCTGGGTTGGTAGCATGGCATTCAGTTTTACTATGATGCTCAGTTAATTTTATGCTAATAGTAGGATATGTTATCTCATATTCTGATGTTCCAGCCAACTAACAATATCATTATGATTAAGAATATTAATGAATATTATGCTTTAATAGGGCTATGTGCAGGATTAAAGTTGTGTATCATGGGTATAAAGTGACCCATGCCCTTAAGTACTACTTGTTATTTGCATCTATAGATGAGTTTATACGATATTGAAAATTGCATTTATACTTGACGATTTTCCTGCGGTAACCCAAACATTCATATTAAGTCAGATTAATGGAATGATTGACTATGATTTTGAGGTCGATCTTTATGCATTGCGGCAGAGTCAGTATGTGAAAGATCATTTTGAACTTAGTAGGAATAACCTGTTAGACCGTGTCGTCTATCTTCCCGCTTCTCCTCGAAATCGTGTGGTGCGATTTATTCAAGGGGTTTTCTTAAGTCTGACACATCGCGGCTGGCTTAGTCCTGCTATGTTAATCAGGTCGCTCAATTTCCGCAAATACCGGCCTGCCATGAGGCATTTGTTCCGTTTATTGCCATTTTTCAAATCAGGGAGCAGGCAATATGATGTTATTCATTGCCAGTTTGGCACGGTTGCACCATTGGCCATGCAGCTTATTCAGCTAGGGGCTTTAAAGGGGAAGCTCGTCACTTCCATTCGTGGGCATGATATCACGCAAAGCGAAAAGGTGATCCGTGGTGTGTATAAGGATTTATACAAATTCGGAGATGCCTTTTTACCGGTCAGTGAATCTTTAAAGAATATGTTACTCGCTGATGGTTGTGCTGAAGATAAAATCACGGTGCTGCATTCTGGAATAGATTGTGAAAAGTTTGAATACAAGGAACGAACCCGATATGACAATGAGCCAGTAAGGCTGATTACTACCGCACGCCTTGTTGAAATGAAAGGATTAAGGTATGCAATCGAAGCGGTATCGCTATTGATATCCAGGGGGGTCAATATTACCTATGATATTATTGGTGATGGTTTGTTAAGGGATGAACTTGAGGAGCAGATAAAAGCGCTGGGTGTGGGTGATAAGATAACGCTTTGTGGTTGGCTGGATCACGAGGAAGTCAAGGCCCGTCTTGCCGATGCGCATATTTTGATAGCACCCAGCATTACTGCAGATAACGGTGAAAAAGAAGGAATTCCAAATGCAGTCAAGGAGGCTATGGCGCAAGGTTTGCCTGTGGTGGCTACCTGGCATAGCGGTATCCCCGAGCTTGTCGAGCACGGCGTTTCGGGCTTGTTGTCAGAAGAAAGGGATGTTAAGTCACTGGCTGAAAACATCGAGTATTTACTGAATAACACCCAGGACTGGGCGGAGATGGGACGAAAAGGCCGGCAGCATGTGCTGGATGAATTTGATATCACTAAGATGAATGTAAAGTTAGTCGAAATCTACCAGTCGCTGCTCAAGTAATGCCGGGTTAATTCTATATAAAGTATTTTGCGCTACTCTGTATTTTTATTTTGTTTTGCCAACCATTCCGAGAACATGTCTTCCGCATTTTTTAACTCGAAAGCATTGATGAGTCCACGCTGCAATGCAATGGAGACAGCGCGGGCGCGCACATTAAGTAATTCACTGTTATTGTGATGATGGCTGACGTCCAGATTAGCCCCCAGTTTGGTATAGAGTGACTGCAGACGATTTTGTACGCCGCGCCTGGACAGATAGCAGCGCTCGGCAATGGTATTGTCTGTCAGGCCGAGGGCAATGTCGATGAGGACTTCATACTCGGCATCACTCAGGGAATCGCAGCTGCGTTTGGTGCGCGCCTGTACAGAGCGAATTTGCGGGTCGATCCAGCACTGGCAATCCTGAAAAACGGATTGTGTGGCTCGTAACAATACGTCGGCAGGGTTGTTTTTCAGTAAATAGCCATAGACAGTTTCCGCGGGAATTAATTTAGACAAGGCGCGTACATAGGTTTCGTCACTATGTTGTGACCAGAATAATATTTTGGCAAATGGCTTTTCGCTCCATAATTTTCGCGCCAACTCGACGCCATTATCTCCTGGCATCTGTATATCCGTAATGATCCATGGCTCTGGGTCGTGTGCGCAGGCATCCAGGGCTTCGTCTGCATTTGCCGTGAGTACGGGATTGTAGTGTTGTAATGTGTCAGCGAGAAAACCGCGGTCACGGGGATTGTCGTCTGTGAGGATTAATGATTTCATCTTATGTGGCCACCGAGAGAGTCAGTTGTACATTGGTACCATTGGCAAAGCGCGAAGGGATCCATTTTACAACTGCATCAATAGCACGGGCACGTTCAGTGATATTGGCATAGCCATGCCCAGTTGATAGTGGCTTTGGCGGCATGCCGGCCCCATTATCTTCGATGCTGACAATGATACTGTTTGAAACGCTGCGAAGCGATATTTCAAAACGTGAGCAGTGTGCATGTCGCAAGACATTATTGACGGCCTCTGTAATGATTCTATACAAATGGATTTTATGGGTCAGTGGCAAGCTGTTTTCAATGTTGGGATCAAATTCAAAGTGATAGTCGGGTAAACCTGGCAGCCGGCAGTGTCGATCTAGAAAAGAATGGATAGCTGCTTCCAAGCCAAGAATTTCCAGTGAAGACGGATGCAGGTCGTCAATAGTTTTTCGTATGGACACGATGATAGCGTTGATGTCTTCATTCAGTAACGGCAGTTGCGGGTCATCTGTGGGAGTTTTGTGTAAATGATCGAGCTTTCGTGTCACAGCAGTCAGGTCAGCGAGAACGCCATCGTGTAAATCCATAGCGATTCGGCGACGTTCATTCTCAGTTCCCTGTAGTACCTTGTCAGTGGCGATAACATTTAGCAGGCGTTGAGTAACACGGGATAGACAAAGTTCCAGATCATCCAGTTCATCACGTATTTTTTCAGGGGCATCGAGCGCGGAAGGTTCTCCCGTGCAGACCGCATGAGCACGTTGATTTAATGATTGCAAGCGTTGACGCAAGGTCTGCATGCCCCATAGGGTAATACCCGCGGCCAGTGCTATACAGATAACAAGGATCACGATGAGTGCGGTTCTCAGTTGTGGTATTCGTTTGGACAGATGTTGATGGTAATCAATAAAGGCGGTACGTCGTTGCGACAGGAAAATTTTATGTTGGTATTGCAAGAGAGGTAGCAGGGCGGATAGATTTTGATGTAGGGTAGTCGGTTCCACCTGTTCAGGCTCATCAAGTAGATCAATAGTCAATAATAGTGTTGATTTCAACTCATCGGGTATTTGTTTGACCAGTTTCAGGCCGGAAGAAAGGATCATGGTTTGCTCGAGATAACTAAATAAACGTTCATCATCGGGTGTGAGTGGCCTCTCGCTGAATTCCACGGCCAGCCTGTCCAGCAATGAAACGTTGGCAATCGCGTTTTGGATGCGGTCAGTGAGTACCTCCCATCTAACGGTTTGCTTATGCTCACGACGAATATAGGACAGCTCAAGTGAGGTATAAATGACCAGGATAGCCATAAGGGTCACGATAAGGACCGGCGCAAGGGCGAATTGATAGTGAAAGGGTAATTTCATGGCCTGCTCATCAGATGGATATTGACTAGTATATCGTATTTATTTTGATAACGACTGTGGATACGCACAGTCATTAATACGTTGGTATAAAAAACAGGGTGTGCGTACAACACTTGTCATGTGCCTGTTTTGACGACAAAGTCTTGTATACATTAAAGATGCCAGCAGGAGATAGTCGTAATGCAAGTCAGGCAATGCAAGTCATACTATAAAGGGTTATCCATGATGATCCTATTACTCTGTTTCATGATCAGTGAGGTCGATGCGCGCGAAGTATCGATGTCGTATCAGGGGTTGCAAGTCAAGGCGAACCTGGAGATGGCCCCTGGGAAGAAGTTGACTGACGGCGTTATTTTGATTAATCACGGCGGTCTTGCGCACTATGGGATGGAACTGATTGCTTACCTGCAGGATCAATTCAAACAGAGAGGGTACAATACCCTGGCGATTAGCCTCAGTCTTGGTGTCAGCAATCGTACCGGAATGTATGATTGCAAGGATGTTCATCGCCATCGACATGAAGATGCCGTGAATGAAATAGAGGCCTGGGCGCAATGGTTGGCCAAGCAGGGTGTTAGCCGTTGGGTGTTATTGGGACATTCGCGTGGTGGTGGTCAGGCGGCCCTGTTTGCCAGTAAGAAAAATGATCCCCGTTTGAAAGCTCTGGTGTTGATGTCACCGCAAACAAAAGACAATGGCGGTTCAGGGTATAGGCAGCGGTATCAAAAACCCCTGCAGCCTATACTGGATAAAGCGCGTGCACTGATTAAGTCGGGTAAGGGCGATGAAGTGATCGAACATGCGAATATGATGTTTTGCAGAGACATCTCTGTGACTGCCAGCAGCTTTGTTTCTTATTATGGGGGGGATGCCAGCCTGGATAGCCCTGCATTAATACCCAAGATCAAGATTCCAACATTGATCATCGTAGCCGAGAATGATCGCGTCGTCATTGATCTGGATAAAAAGCTGACGCCTTACCTGAAGAAAGGGAGTGGTGCGCAAATGATGCTTGTCGACGGCTCAGATCATTTTTATCGCGATCTTAATGCTGATGATGCGGTGGATATGATCGAGCCGTTTTTACAGGAGTTGTCATTTTAACAGGATCTAGTTTGATATCCGGCTTAGTGCAAGAGGCTGATAAATAAAAAATAAGTTTCTCGCCTATGCCTGATGAAGTTAAAACAGAGTATGCTGAGATAATATGACCTTTTACCCGAAAAACATTTTCGGGTTTTTTTTGTTTCCGCATCAACCGAATCTGTCCCCCTGCGTTATTTGATATTAGTACTTCTAGAAAAACTAATAATGAGGCGTCAGATGAAATTGTTAAAGAAAGACTGGTCTGATCATATCGGAATAGCCATGGTGGCCATTTTACTATCGGCATGCGGTGGCGGATCGGCTGGTGATGAGGCCAAGGTGCGATGGGTGGCTCACCCATAGCATCAAATATTGTCGATGCTAATAATACGCCACTCTGGCCTGACGGTGATTATTGGCAGCCGCTAGAAGGCGTGAAATGATGTCAGGGTCCAGAAGGGGTATTTGTTGACGACACAAAAGATGGGCAGGTTTCAAGCGGGATGTGTTGTCAGCGAAGCCGGTGCTTCTGTCTGTGATATTCGTGCGACAGGAATGGCGTAGTGGATCAGTGACTCATCCGAGTCTGGATGATAGTCAGGCCCATAGATTTCCAGATCGGAACCATAGGTATGTCTCATTCCGGATTGCAATAGCCAGTTTGAATAAATGTAGTTCACCGTGTTGTCGATGTTTTCTACCTTGCCTCTGTGCGCGAACGTTGCGTAGGTAGATTCAGGTATGTCGATGCTGAGCATGTGTTCAGGTAGCGATTCAATCCGGCTTACCTCGACCGCAGCATAGTAATCGAGTTGCCCGGCTTTATGTCTGTTTTGCTGAATGATGCCATAGCCGATATCGGGAATGATATCGGCTATTTCATTGATGCGACCAAGGAAGTTATCCCATAGCAGAGGTAGTTTTTCTGCCAGATTATTCTTTTCTGAGTCAACACCATAAAAACAGGTTTTCATGCCGACTAGTAGGCATTTTTTCCGGGTCTCTATGCTGGGTGTTAACGTGATATTGTTATTGATATGGAGGAGGTATTCCTGGTCGAGTTGTACTTTTTTCAGAAACAGGTGTTTGTTTCCTAATTTTCTGTATTCATTGGGTGTCATGGTAAAACTTTTCTTGAATGCTCGGGTAAAACTTTCCTGGGATTCGAAGCCTGCACTGATCGCGATATCGAGGATCCTGGTGTCCGTTGACAAAAGTTTATCCAGTGAGTTGGCCAGACGTCTGGAACGAATATAAGTTTTTAAGGTTTCGTTTGTCAGAGCCTTGAATATTCGTTGGAAATGCCACTGGCTAATGCCAGCTGCGTTAGCTACCTGTGCCAGTGGGATATCGAAATCCAGGTTGTTCTCGATGTAATCAATACCTTTCTGAATCTGCTTTAGATAGTCCATTGTCTGACTTATTCCTGTGGAGGCTCAAAAAAACCTGTCATGGATGTTAGTTTTCCATCGGTATTATATTCAGCATAGCTGATACCCTCGCCCAGTAGCATGTCAGTATTTCTCATTTCCCAACGCGCAATACTTTTATTGCTATGCGCAAGATAATAGGTCGTGACAAAATAGCCACCTGGTATCTGTAGATGAAATTCCTGCATATAAGCGAGTAGTTTATCCCAGCCCTTGATCAATGTTTGTGGGTCATTATATTGACAGTCAGTATCCAGGCATTGTTTGAATAATTCGTGTTTATCTTCTGCATCAGTTACTTTCCATGATTTTACATAGGTTTCCCAAGTGTCTTTGAATGTATTTTCCATCGTCGTCTCCATAATAGATAGTGAATAAATGATAGACGAACGCAGGGGCGTGGTTTTGATATTTTGTGCTATTTTCAGATGTTGACCTGGCGTTAATACAATGATTAGTGGGGCAGGGCAATCCTATCTATGACAGGTACTATGTTTAGTCATCAAGAACTCACGACGAAATGAGAACTTATCGCCAGGTAACTGATACAGGCCACAACAACAATGACGGCCAGCCAGTATTTTCTGGCATATATTTTACCCTTCTCTGACAGTGCAGAGTAAGGAGGAAAACTGAACAAAGCCCCAAATGTACTTTCCCGATTATTTTTTATTTTTTTGTATAACAGAGGGGGCTTAATGTACGTGCCACTTATATGTCTGTGAGCAGGAATAGAATTAAGTCAGTGGAGTATTGCATAAATTGTCAGACTTCAAAACTGTTGAGTGGTTGAGCATGTTGATGCTTTTTATTCAACTGGACTATATCAAACAAGCGCTCATCCGCTTTACGTAATCGCCGACTGACTTCACGTCCCATATTCATCTGGATCATGGTGAACTGTTCCAGGTCGGCTTGGTACAGGTCATAGAGTGCTGTTCTTGTTAATTCTATAGAATAACAATCAGTATTCGCCCGAACGGTGGCGCTCCGTGGCATTAAATCCATGATGGCCACTTCACCAAAACAATCGCCTTTTAGTAGTTGGCGCAGGAAAAATATCTTGTCACCGCGTTGTTTAAACAAATCGGCAACACCTTCTTCCAGCACGAATAACGAATCTGCGCTATCACCTTCACGAAAAAAACAATCGCCTGTAGCAGTGTAGCAATCGGAGGAGCGGTCCAGGAGAAATTGCAAAGTATGTGCCGTTATGCCACCAAAAATAGGCTGGGTTTGCAGGATCTCGATTCTATTATTAGTCATCGTTTACTGTATCTAGCATAGTTGCATCACTATGCAAGCGTATCATCCATATTGTTAGCTTTTTCGTACAGAGTTCACATAAGGGTAGGGTCTACTATGCGTCCCCCATTACGTTGACAGATAGGGTAAGGCTATAGGTATAACCATTAGATATCTATAAATTAATTAGTATTACCTATTATTTTTGTTTTATAGGCCCGTAGATTTAAGGACCAGGGGATATATATTCTATATGTGAATATATTATATAAAAATATAGCCTATTAATTAAACTTAAAGAATGTAATAGCCTGACACCTTCATTCTATAAAAGTGAGGAGATTGATATGTTAGGTAGAAAAATGCGTGGTTTTGTTGACCCCTATACCTTGGGTATGGTCATCGCATTAATAGGTGCGGTTATACTTGGCAAGCTACATAGTGGCGATGGCCAACTTGCTTCAACGGCTTTGATGACGGGTGAAATGTCAGTAGTACAGGCCGCTACTACCGGTGGGTCTATTGAACCATAAGGTTGTACTACTAGTATCCCTGTTTACACAGAGCCCAGAGTGGACATATATAAGGTATACCAGTAGGTAGTTTGAAACTATACAGGGTCGGGGTAAGGAATGGATGGCTGGTGATAGTGACAGGCTTCATCTATAACCCGGCCCTGTTATGCTATTTTAGGAGTGCACATCTAGGGTTGTCTCTAACACGGGTAAATTCGGCATCGAGTGAAAATTTCCAGCAAATCAGTAGTTTTGCTGCTATATTGGTTTATACAGTTGACATTTTACTCAATGTTTATTCAAATTGACCGATAACTTCACTATATCCCTGAGCCTGGTCAACCTAGGTCAGGGTCCTTGACCTTAAATATGTTTACGGGAAAAAAACAATAATGAGTTGTACTTTATTCAAGCCGTTTACCCTGGTTTTGCAAATATCTGTTCTAACACTTCTGCTTTTGGGGCAGACATCGCTCGTTTCCGCTGATTTGATCCTGTCGGCCCCACCTCGGGAGAAGGCAGATGCCGGACAAAAGTTATATGGCCCACTGGCTGCCCGCCTGAGTGAATTGTTGGGCGAAAAAGTGACTTATGAGCGCCCGAAGAGTTGGTTGGCTTATCAACATGATATGCGCAAGGATAAATACGACATTGTTTTCGATGGACCACATTTTATTTCCTGGCGTATTAAAAACCGATCGCATGTGCCTGTGGTTAAATTACCGGGTTCGCTGCAATTTGTTGTTGTGAGTAAAAAAGATGATGATAAGGTTAAATCACTCGACGACCTCGTCGGAAGAAAAATCTGCGGCATACCACCTCCCAATCTGGGAACACTAACTGTCTATGCGGCTTATGTTCACCCGGCACGTCAGCCTGTTATCGCACCTATTCGCGGCGGGTTCCCCAAAGTCATGAAGTCCTTTGAAGATGGAAAATGTCAGGGCGCTGTATTTCGGACGAAATTCTACGAGAAAAAACTGACTGACGAGCAACGTGCCAAGACCAAGATATTGTATACGAGTCCTGAACTGCCGAACCAGGGCATCAGTTTCAGTAGCCGTGTAAAACCATCGGCGCGTAAAATCGTCGCCGAAGCGTTGACCAAAGGTGATCATATTCCGGCCACAAAGAATATATTGGTACGCTTTGGCGGCAAGGCCAAAGCCTTTATACCGACATCAGAGAAAGATTACGCCGAACATTACAAGTTGATAGAAGGTGTTATTTTCGGTTGGTAATACGCCAGGTTAAAGATAAAATACACAGAGGGAGGGGGAGCTTATGGCTCCCCTTTTTTTATCCGGGATTGAGAGATAATGTGTATACGGTTGCGCCCTGATAAGGGAATACAATGTGGTGCTGAATAATGCTAGGGAATCCCTGATCAATTCAGATCAATTCATGAATGGGTATCTGTGGCGAATGGCACTTACTTAGTCGCCCCTGAAATATTCACAACACTTTGAAAACAAGAATAAAACGATAAAAAAACAGGTAACAAAACGTCCAGAAACAGGTAA
>Ga0209633_10004547_pt1 | contig 12437 bp, 9 predicted proteins | sample Cruoilmetagenom1_FD_187290 | JGI IMG/M metagenome (GOLD analysis project Ga0209633, IMG submission 187290) | Oil polluted marine microbial communities from Coal Oil Point, Santa Barbara, California, USA - Sample 1 (SPAdes) (version 2) | ecosystem: Environmental > Aquatic > Marine > Oil seeps ... | reverse complement strand
CCGGCCCGCCGATTTCGCCGATCTTCCATTTGACTTTTTCTTTTTGCAGCCTATGGACGGCCCCTCGCTCGGCGAGAATACCGCTGCAGCGATCGATTATTGTAAACGCAATCCGCAGTGGCGCCTCAGCCTCCAAACCCACAAGGCACTGGGGATTCCCTGAGACGACCGAGTGGATGAGAAGAAGAGGCCAGCCATGCGCATCGTCAAGTCGATCAATTTCGACGCCGCGCACTTTTTAGACCATGACCCGGACGCACGCCCTTATGCGCGCCTCCACGGGCATTCATTTAAGATGGATGTGGAGATCGCTGGCGAGCCTGGCCGGGAGACCGGCTGGGTGGTTGATTTCGGCGACGTCGCTGAGGCGCTGGAAGAGCTGCGCGAGGCTTTAGACCACCGGCTTTTGAACGAGGTTGAGGGGCTTGAGCGCCCAACGCTTGAAAATATCTGCCAATGGGCTGCGACCCGACTGAAGCCGAAATTCCCGGGGCTTAGACAGGTTCGCGTATCGCGCCCGTCAAACGGCGAGACCTGCATTTTTGATGTGTAAGGCTGAGGAGCCTGCAGCGGCTAGCCGTCAAATTCGCCATTCATCCGTGCAATGAGATATTGGGCATCGCGGCAGTAGCTTGCGGCGGCGCGATCAGCGCGGCCTAGTGCACGATCCAGCTCTTCAAGCGCCTCGGCGATTTCTTCGTAGGTCGCAAACGCATCGCGCGGCGGGGACAGGCCAAGCCCGCGGGGGCTGGCGTCGAGCCGCATCGGCGACACCGAATAGCGGGCGGAGCCGCCGAGTTTAACGTCGAGATGGCGCTGGTTTTTGCCAATCAGGATCGCCGCGCGCGGATCGGCCTGCTCGATGGTATAGTCAACCGACAGGCGCAGCTCATCATAACGCTCCGCCATCAGCGCCCGGCCGCCGACATCTTCGATGCCTTTGGCCGACAGGGTGATTTCACAAGCCTGCTCCAGCGTGTCGCGAATACGGTCAATCGCGTAGAGCGCCGCTTCAATCGCCGCGAGCGCGTCGCGCACCGGGTTTTTCTGTTCTTTCTCAATCGGTTTTTCAACGGTCATTCTTGGCTGGCGCAGGGCGCGATCGACGCCGCTGGCGACGTCCATCTGCGGCACGCTGTCCTTGCCGCTGTCATCCTGTTTTTTACCGAGCCAGCCGGCAAGCGGACTGCGTTTGGCCGGTTTGCGTCCGTCCGATGGTTTTGATGCTGGAAACGCCACGGGGCCCTGCTCCTCAATCGAAATATTTCCGAGCCAGATTACTCCTGGGGATTTGAGGCAGCGTTAATCAATTGCTTAAATTTTATGGGTGTCGCGAAGAGTATTGGGCGGTTTGGGCTGGCTGAACGTTAATGGCGGGCTCGGGCGAGGCGGCCGCCCTCAATGAGCCAGCCCATTAACAGCGCAGCCGCGACGAGGACCAGCCAGGCGAGGGGCGGGGCAAGCGGCCGGTCGTTGACGGCGTCGATGCGCGCGGCGCCGCGCGCGACAACCCCCGCCCAATCGGCGCCGGCGCGCGATCCGCCGCCGCTGACTTTGCGGATAATAGGCGGCGCTGCTCGCGCGCCATTCCGCGTCGCGAAAACGCCGGCGCCTGTCGCTTCGCTCAGGGCCCCGAGTTTTTTCCGGGTCGAGACAACGTCGATAAATTCCGGCGCCGCCGCGAGGCCGACATCGCCAACCGCAAAAAGCTCATCGGAGCGGGCGCGGTACAGGCCGCGGGGCGCATTCTCGATTCGCGCTTCGTAAAGACCGGGCGAGATTTCCGTCAGCTCGTAGGGTGATTGTTCTCCGTCAGGAAATGTGACGTCGACAGCGGGCGGCGTCTCGCCCATCGTTCGGCGCCGGATGAGGAGTGCGTCCTTTTCACCGGAGAGTGATAGCGCTTCTTCTTCAAGCTCCGGTTCTTTCATCAGCCAATGGGCGACGCGGCGCAGAAGCTCCGCATGGGGACCGCCGCCGTCAAAGCCGCGCGCCCACAGCCAGACATGGTCAGACAATAAGAGCCCGACGCGGCCGTCGCCAACCCGGTCAAGAATGAGGAGCGGCGCGTCTTGCGGTCCGGTGATGAGCGTTTGGCCTTTTAGCTGCGTCACCGGCATGATCCGAAGCCAGCGCCCCCAGAACCCCTCTTCGGGCAGGTCGTCCGTCACCGGATGGCGCGCGCCAAGTTCGGTTATGCCGGGCCGGTAGGCGCGCTCAATCGCGCCGCCGGCGGGAACGGCCGGTAGAATGAAGGAAAGGTTTCGCCGCGAGGCGAGACTGCGCGCGCCGTTATATTCCGGCCCCGCCGCAATCAGGACGCCGCCGCCCTGTTCCACATAGCGCGCGATATTGTCGAAGTGAAAAGAATCAAGCACCGCCCGATAGGTGTAGCGGTCGAAGATCAGAAGATCGAATTCAGTGAGCTTGTCGATAAAAAGTTCATTTTGCGGAAACTGGATCAGCGCCAGTTCCGAGACCGGCGTGCCGTCATTTTTGTCGATGGGCCGCAAGATTGTGAAATGAACAAGATCAACGGCGGGGTCGGATTTCAAAAGATTGCGCCAGACCCGCTCGCCCGGATGCGGCTCGCCGGAAATTAAAAGAACGCGCAGCCGGTCGCGGATCGCGGTAATGGGCAAGACGGCGATATTGTTGCGCGTCGTTAGCTCGCCGTCGCGCGGGGCGACCTCCAGCTCGACAATAGTGCGGCCGGGCCGGTCAAGCGGCGCGTCAAAACCCGCCTCCGTTCCGAACGGCACCGGCTGGCGGAGAACTTCCTCGCCGTCTATGCGCAGGACGACCATCGCTGAGCCGCCGCCTTCAACGGGGATTTCATCAGGGCCAAGATCGTCAATCCGGAACGACACCCTTACAGGCTGGCCGACAATGCCATAGCGCGGCGCATTGGAAAGCGTGATCTTGCGGTCGCGCTCTTCCGCGCGTCCTGTCGTCAGTAAATGCACCGGCGCGTCAATGCCGAGCGGCGGGGCGGCGTCTTCCGCATCCGCCGCCTGACCGTCGGTAATGATAAAAACGCCGCCGAGGCGCGCGCGCGGCGTATCAGCGATCGCGGTTTTCAACGCGCTCAGGGTCAGGGTTTCTTCCGCGCCTTCATAGTCGATCACGCGGGTCTCTACGCCGCCAAGCGCGGCGATTGCGTCTTCAAGGCTTGCCGCTGTCTCTGCGGCGGCGGTCTCGCGCCCGTCGAGAGACTGGCTGGCGCTTTTATCGACGAGGATAAGGGCGATATCGTCGAGCGGCGTCTTTTCCGCTTCGCGGATTAGAGGATTCGCCAAAAGCGCGAGGAGCGCCGCAATGGCGACGGCGCGGAAGGCGCCGCTTTTCCAGTTCGCAAAGACGCTTACCGCGACAAAAGCTGCGGCAATGACGCCGGCGGCGATGAGCGCCCAGTTTGCGACAAAAGGATCGAAGACAATATTCACTTGCCGAGCCGCTCCAGAAGGATCGGCGTATGAACCTGATCCGATTTGTAGTTGCCGGTGAAGGCGACCATGACAATGTTGACCCCGGCGCGATAGCTGAGTTCGCGCGCGCGTTCGCCGCCTTGCCCCATGGGTTTGACCGGACGGCCGAGAGAATCGGTCGCCCAGGCGCCCGCCCAGTCGCGCCCGCCAATAATGACAGGCGTTACGCCGTCATTAGAGCCGCTGGTTTCCGCTGCGACCCAGACCGGGTTGTTGCGCAACCGGCCGGGCAGGTCCGGCAGCAAATAAAACGAACGCGTCAGAACATGCTCGCTGTCCACCGCGGTCAGGGGCGGCGTGTTGAGTTGCGAAAGGATGCGTTTGAGCGCTGTCGCTTCCGGCGTTGGAACGGCGCCGACGGCGCGTTCATCATCGCGCGTGTCAAAGAGAATGAGGCCGCCGAAACGCATGAAATTTTCAATATTGGCAAGCGCGGCTTCAGAAGGCGCCGCCGCGCCGGGAACCACCGGCCAGTAAAGGAACGGGTAGACCGAAAGATCATCCGTCTCCGGATCAACCTTTGCAGGTGGTCCAGGCTCGAGCGCCGTGCGCCGGTAAAGCTCGCGGCTGAGCCCTGCAAGCGCCTGCGCGGCAAGCTTGTCGGTTGCCGGATCGCCCGTTTCTACAAAAGCGAGCCTTGTGGTCAGCGTCGTTTCCGCGGTCTTTTCGTCTATTTCCGGATCAAGCGGCTGCGCGCGCGCGCCCGGCGGCGCCATTGGGTAAAGCGCAACGCCGACGATAATGGCGGCGATCGCCGCGCGGCCAAAACGAAGTTTCCCGGCGAGCATGAGCGTTAGAAGTCCGTCGATCAGCAATAGCGCCAGCGCGCCCGCGAACAGGAAAGGCCCGAGCCGCCGGGGCGGCTCGCCGGCATAGGCGGCGCGCGCAATGCCCCTCGCTTCAAGAGGCGCGTAGGGCGTTTCGGTTCTAATGACATTGAGCGCGAGCGGCGCCTCGGGCGAACCGTAAAATCCGGGCCGGCGGTTTGGCCCTGCGGGCTCGGCGAGTTCCGCTTGGGTAAGGGCCGGGTCGGCGTCGCGCGGCCGCTGCAGCCGCGCAAACCCATCCATCAGACGTAAGGGCGGCTGGCGCGCGCCCGCGTTTTCGTCGGCGGCGTCTGGGCCCAGTGTTGAGAGGTGGGTCAGCCGCCGCAGCATTTCGATAAAGACGCCTGACACCGGCAGGTCAGACCATTGCGGGGTCGCGGTTACATGAAAGAGGGCGATGACGCCGGCCCCCATGCGTTCGCCCGTGACAAGGGGCGTGCCGTCTTCGAGCCGCGCCCAGGTCCGCTCCGTCGTCTCGCCGCCGGGCTGGGCGAGAATTTGCCGGCGGACAAATACGTCATCGGGCGCCGCAAGATCGGCGAACGGGCTTTCCGCCGGAAAGGCGTCTAGTTTCTGCGGTGTTTCCCAGGTGAGCGCCCCGCCAAAAGCGCGCCCGCCCCCGCGCAAAGCGACCGGCAATAGCGGCGGCGTTCGGTCCTGCGCGGTTTCGGCGAGCACCGGGCCGGCAAAACGGATGAGAACGCCGCCTTTTTCGACCCAGCCGGCGAGGGCGTCGATATCGCCGGCGCGTAAGGCGGCGATATCATCAAGGATAATGACGGAGACGTCCGATATGAGAACAGCGTCGAGCGAATCTTCTATAAATTCTGCATAAGGATCAAGTGACTGTCGCAAATAGTGAGCGCCGGAGAGGAGATTGTTGCGTGCTGGCCGCGCTTCGGCGACAAGGCCGACAAGGGCGCGGCGGTCGCGCGCATCGATCAGCTGGACAGCGCCGGAAGAGGCGGCATTTTCGATGCGCGCAATCCCAAGTTCATTGCGCAACGCCAGCGGCAACTCCACTGTCGCGTCTGTTTGCGTTTGCCCCTCTTCCAGCGTGATGTCGATCCTCGCCAGTTCGCGGCCATCGCGGGCGGATGCGACGAGCACGCCTTCCCAATCGCCATCGCCGCTTAATCGTTCGAGGCGGTAGGCGGGGCCTGCGCCGGTTTGCGCAAGCGGCCGCAGGATCGGCAACGTCTCGTTCGGGTCGGTAAATAACGTCACCTCGCCGCGCGCGCGGAGCGCATCGGCAAAAGCCTCGTCATCGGCGCCAGCGATGCCGTCGGAAAGCCAGCGAATTTCAATCGCCTCATCGTCCGCAAAACGGTCAAGCGTCGCAAGGGCGTCAATCACGGCGGCGCGGTTGCTCGCCCAAGGCTGCGGCGCAAGGGCGTCCGCGCGTGTGCGCGCTTCTTCTCCTGTGACAGGCTCAATTTCCGCCGGCGTGCGTTTCGGCGTGGTGGTAAAAATAAAGACGGGACGATCCGCCTCCGCGGCCTCGGCGCCAGTCTGACGAATTGCATCACGGCGCGCGGTCCAGTTCGCCGCCGCCGCCCAGCTATCGTCGATAATGAGCGCGACCGGGCCTTTCCCCTGGGCCGCGGGCGGTGCGTTGAGGACAGGGCCCGCGAGCCCTGTAATGATGATCGCAGCCAGCAGCAGCCTAAGAAGTAAGAGCTGCCATGGCGTGCGGTCCGGCGTTTCCTCTTTTGTCGTCAATTGGCGCAAAATGATAAAGGCGGGAAAGCGGGTCCGTTTCGGGGAGGGCGGCGTCGCCCGCAAGAGAAACCAGACAAGCGGCAGGACCGCGAGCGCGGCTAAAATAAGGGGAGAGGTGAAAGATAGAACGCCCACGGATTACTGCGTCCACTGACGCGCATCGCCAAGCGCGGCGAACAGCGCAAGCAGCGCGGTCTGCGCCGGCCGGTCGGTGCGATGGGTGATGAATGTCCAGCCCGCCTTGCGCGTCAGCGCTGTGAGAGCGTCCCGGTGCGCTGCAAATTTTGCTTTATACTCTTTCCCAAGCGCGCCGGTTTCGCCGAACACCAAACGGTCCTTGCTTTCGAGGTCCTGGAACTCGACCCGCCCCTGAAACGGAAATTCCTCTTCGGCCGGATCGCAGATTTGAACGAGCGCGCCATGCGCGCCCGCAGCGGCGAGGCTCGTGACGGCTTTCTCAATTGCGCCGGGATCAGTGAAGAAATCGCTGATCATGACAACGCGCGCGCCTGGCGGCAGATGCGCCGTCGGCGGCGAGGACGCCGCGTCTTCAAATTGGGTTACATGCAGCGCTTCGAGAATGCGCGAGGGCGCGTTGCGGCCATGAAACGGGCGACGCTCTTCGCCGAGAAGGCCGATGCGCTCGCCGGCCTCCGACAGGAGGATCGTGAGTGCGATGCTCAGAACATCCGCACGCCGCCTTTTTGTCGGCGCCTGCTTCATCGACGCGTAGTCGAGCGATCGCGATGGGTCGCGCCAGATAAATACTGCGGCAGCGGCTTCCCATTCATTTTCACGCACATAGAGCCGGTCCGCGGCGCGCGCCGATTGGCGCCAGTCAATCGTTGAAACCGGATCGCCGAAGGCATAGGCGCGGTGTTGCCAGAAGGTCTCGCCGGGACCGGCGCGCCGGCGCCCATGGAGCCCCGCGGTGACGGTCTGAGCGATGCGCTCAGCCTCCACCAGCAGCGCCGGAAAAAGGTCGGCGGCCTCTTCGGCTTGGTGCCTGACGTCGATGGCGCTCTGGTTTTTTGTCATCAGCGCGGCGGCTTCCTTTTTACGCGTTACTCAAGCCCGCCCAAAAGCTCGTCGATAAATTGATCCGTATCGAGCCCTTCAGATCGCGCGGCGAAATTAAGCGCCATGCGGTGGCGCAAAACCGGCTTGGCGAGACGGCGCACATCATCAAGCGATGGCGCATGGCGGCCGTCGATCAATGCGCGCGCGCGCGCAGATAAAGAAAACGCCTGGCTGGCGCGCGGGCCCGGGCCCCACGCAACGAGGGATTTGACCCGTTCGCTGGCGCCTTCATCGGGCCGCGCCGATCGCACCAGCTTTAAAATCGTCTCGACGATCTGTTCGCCGATCGGCATTTCGCGGACCAGCGCCTGCGCCTCGATCAGATCGGCGCTTGTCATCACCGGCTCAACTTTTACTTCTTCGGCGCCTGTTGTCTCCGCCAGCATGCGCCGCTCCGCGTCTAGATTCGGATAGCCGACATTGATCTGCAGCAAGAAGCGGTCAAGCTGCGCTTCCGGCAGGGGGTAGGTGCCTTCCTGTTCAATCGGGTTCTGGGTGGCGAGGACGTGAAACGGCGCCGGCAGATCGTGGCGCGCGCCAGCGACGGTAACGTGGCGTTCCTGCATCGCCTGCAAGAGCGCCGACTGGGTGCGCGGGGACGCCCGATTGATTTCGTCGGCCATCAGGAGCTGGCAAAAAACCGGGCCGGGAATGAACCGGAATTCCCGTTTGCCGCCGGTTGTTTCTTCGAGAACTTCCGACCCCAAAACATCGCCCGGCATCAGATCCGGCGTGAACTGCACGCGCTTGGCGGACAGGCCCAATAGATCTGCGACAGATGTCACAAGAAGCGTCTTCGCAAGTCCTGGCGCGCCGACCAAAAGCCCGTGCCCGCCCGCCGCCAAAGTGGCGAGGCTGAGATCGATGACCTCTTCCTGCCCAAAAACGACTTTCGCAAGGCCCTGCCTAGCCCGTGACAATTTCGCCGTTATTGCTTCAAATTTCTGTAAGACAGCATCATCAGGCGTCGTGTCGGTCATAGGGTCAAATGTCTCTTTTTCCGTCTAAATTTCCATTACCATGGCTCAATGCCGTGTTAACAACTGCTTGGCAAGAAAACCAAACGGATTGTCGCAAAACTCTTGCCTCTTGCAGTCTAGGCCCCATTTTCTTTACGATGCTGTCATGGTTCCGGCTCAGGATCGTATCCATATGGTCGGCCAGTGAGGGGTCAGCAACCAGCTGCGTTTATGTTTGCGGCGTTATTTTCGGCTGGAAGCCGGTAGGAAAAGGGGCAGTTTGTGTCTGAACAGGAATCTCATTTCACGGTCTGGGGCTTTATCAAGGGCTTCGGCAAATTGATGATCGGCTTATTGCTGCTCGTGCAGGGGCTGATCGGCCTCGTTGTTATGCTTCTCTTCGTTGGCGTCCTCGTTAGCGTCACGAACGGCATCGCCGGCAATAATGAAAAAATTTCAGTCTCGATCCCTGATGGCGCAGCGCTCCATCTCAATCCCAATGGCGTGCTCGTAGAGCAAGCTGAAGAGATCGACCCGTTCGAGGTTCTTATTGAAGAGGCTTATGGCGTCGACAAACCGACTCAGATCGAAGTCCATGATGTAGTGCGCGCGATCCGCGAAGCGAAAGACGACAAGCGGATTACCGGCATGGTGCTCGATCTTGGCTCGCTCCAGGTCTCGTCCAGCAGCGCCAGCAAGGCCCACTACATTGCTGCTGAACTGAAGAAATTCAAAGAAAGCGGAAAAAAGCTTGTCGCGGTCGGCGATTTTTACAGCCAGGATCAATATCTACTCGCGGCGACCGCCGATGAGATCTACATGAATGACTACGGCAACATCGTCATTTACGGCTATGGCCGCTACGGGACTTATGTAAAGTCATTCCTTGAGAAGTTGAAAATTACCAGCCACGTCTTCCGTGTAGGAACGTTCAAATCCGCGGTTGAGCCCTATATTCGCGATGACATGTCGCCGGCGGCAAAAGAAGCCAACAAAGCTTATCTTGACGTGCTGTGGCGCGAATATGTGAACTCCGTTGAAAAATCGCGCGGGCTTTCAGCCGGCACGATTGAGAATTACGCCAATGACCTTGGCGGCATCATGAGAACAGTTGACGGGGATTTCGCCAAGGCTGCTCTAGAAACCGGTCTCGTCGATAAGCTGACCTCGCGCGCTGAACAAAACGAATTTCTCGTCAATGAGTTCGGCAAGGCGAAAGACGGCAAATCGTTCAAGAGCGTGAGCTTCCGCCGATATCTTAGCGCCATTGACGACGATGATGACGACAGCGACCCCAACATCGCCGTAATCACGGCAGCGGGCGTTATCGTTGACGGCGAGGCGCCGACCGGTCAGGCGGCGGGCGGCGACACCATCGCCGCGCTTTTGAAAAAGGCGCGCGAGGATGAAAACGTCAAAGCTGTTGTCGTGCGCGTCGACAGCCCCGGCGGCTCAGCTTTTGCTTCCGATATCATTCGCGACGAAATTCTCGCGATCAAAGCGGCGGGCAAACCGGTTGTCGCTTCCATGGGCTCGCTTGCCGCCTCCGGCGGATACTGGATCTCCGCGCCGGCCGATGAAATCTGGGCCTCGCCCACGACCATCACCGGGTCCATCGGCATTTTCGGATATTTCAATACGTTCGAAAATACCGCTTCGGAAGTCGGCGTGTTCGTCGATGGCGTCGGGACTACGAACCTTTCTCCGATCCTGGCGACCGGCATTGGGCCCTTGCCGGAAAATATCGCTGATATCATCCAGCAATCTATCGAGTTCGGATATGACCGCTTCCTGACGATTGTCGGCGAGGGGCGCGATCTCGAAAAGGATTATATCGACTCGGTCGGTCAGGGCCGCGTCTGGATTGGCGGGCGCGCGCAAGAGCTTCGCCTGGTCGACAAGCTCGGCGGTCTTGACGACGCGATCGCCAGCGCGGCGGCAATGGCTGAGCTGGAAAAATACGATGTTGTCGACATGGAAGAGAAAAGAACGCCGTTTGAGATGATTCTCGGCAATATGTCGTCGGAGGTTCTGGCGGCGACGGGTCTTGACGATAAAGTGCGCGATCGCCGCAAAGGCGCTGTTCAAAAGCTCATTGAAAGGGCTGACGAACAACTCGGGTTCTTTGAAGAATTTAATGACCCGAATGCGGCTTATGCGCGGTGTCTCGCTTGCGAATAACGGGCCGGCGCTTTTGCGCCAGCGCGAACAACGATAAGGACCGGCGCCAAATGAAACGGCGCCGGTTTTTTATATGACCAATTTGTTGAGCTATGCGGCGAAACTGGAAAAGGCGAGCGGCAAGGGGCTGCCGCCGGTTCACAAATGGAACCCGGAATTCTGCGGCGATATTGACCTTGTCATCAAGCGTGACGGCTCATGGTTTCATGAGGGAACGCCGATTGGCCGGGCGCGTCTGGTGCGATTGTTCTCAACGGTTTTGAAGCGCGAGGGGAGCGAGCACTTCCTGGTGACGCCGGTAGAAAAGCTCAAAATTACAGTCGAAGACGCGCCTTTTGTCGGCGTTCTGATGGATGTGGACGGCAAAGGCGAGGCCCAGGCGCTGTGCTTTACCTCCAATGTCGGCGATGAGGCTGTGGCTGGCCCGGATCACAAGCTGGTGTTTCGCAAAGATCCGGAGACCGGGGAGGGCGCGCCTTATCTCGATATGCGGGCCGGCCTAGAGGCGCGGATTGCGCGGGCGGTGTTTTATGACCTTGTCGAACTTGGTGAGAGGCGCCAGATGAATGGCGTAGAGATGTTCGGCGTCTGGTCCGGCGGCGTGTTTTTTCCGTTCGGACCGGCTGATGAAGTTTTTGAGTAGGTGCGAAGAGCTATGAGTATCGCAGGCGGCAAGGCGGTGTTTCAGGAGATCGATTTGCGCGCGCGCATCGCCGCTAATCTCGATCGCATGAGCGCTCAGCGCGTGCGCGCGCTTTTCAGCGAAATCAACCCGCATCTTGTTGGCGACAAACTCTTTGAAAGTCGCTGGAGTGATATTCGCAAGGACGCGGCGGTGCTCGTTCCGATCGTTAATCGCAGCGAAGGCGCGAGCGTTCTCCTGACGGTGCGTTCATCGGACATGCCGTCTCATGCGGGGCAGATCAGCTTTCCCGGCGGCAAGGTGGAGCAGCGCGATACATCGCGCATCGAAACCGCGCTGCGCGAAGCGCATGAAGAGGTCAATATCGCCCCCGGCAATGTCGACGTGATCGGCCAGCTTGGCGTTCACGAGGGCGGGCTCGGATTTTCCGTAACGCCTGTCATCGGCCTTGTTGATCCGCAAGCGGATATTAAGCCCTGCCCGCGTGAGGTTCATGAGGTTTTTGAAGTGCCGCTCGATTTTGTCGCCGATCTCGCCAATCACGTTACCGAGGAGCGCGAGCACAAAGGCGTCAAATACAACATGTTCGCCGCGCCTTATGGCCGGTTTCACATCTGGGGCCTTACCGCCGGGATTTTGCGAACGCTTGCAGATACGTTGCAGGATGATATTGATGCGCTATGAGCGCAGAAGAATTGAACCCTCTGACGGCTGAACAACGCGCGCATTTCGGCTGGCTTGACGCGCCGGCGCTCAAACAGGTCATCGCCGCGCTGGAAGCGGTGGAGCCGGGGTCGGCGCGATTCGTTGGCGGTTGCATTCGCGATGCTCTGTTTGGCCAGGCGCCGAAAGACTTCGATATTGCAACAACGCTTGAGCCGGACGCCGTCGCTGCGGCGCTGAAATCGGCCGGGCTTCGTTCCGCCCCCACCGGCATTGATCACGGCACGGTAACGGCGATTGTCGATCATCAAGGCTTTGAGGTGACGACGTTGCGGGCGGACGTATCGACCGACGGAAGGCGCGCGACGGTTCAATTCACCCGAGACTGGGCGATGGATGCGGGGCGGCGGGATTTCACCATCAACGCGATTTATCTGACCCCGGACGGCCGGCTTTATGATCCGGTCGCTGGAATTGCGGACGCCAAAACCGGGACAGTCCGGTTCATTGGCGATGCGGCGACGCGCATCCGCGAAGATTATCTGCGCATCCTGCGCTTCTTTCGGTTCACGGCGCGCTTTTCGGAACGCTGCGATGGGCCGGGACTGGCGGCCTGCGCCGCTCTGAAAGACGGCGTCGCGCAGCTATCCGCAGAGCGCATCGGCGCTGAGTTTATGGCGATCCTCGCCCTGCCGCGCACCGCCTTTGCGCTGACCGCGATGCAAGAGAGCGGCGTCTTGCGGGAAATCTGGGATGCGCCGGCAAGTATCGATGCTGTCAGCCGGCTCAAACACGTCGCTCCGCACGCATCCTCGCCTGTCGTGCTTGCCGTTCTCTTTGGGGCGGGCGGGACCGGCGCCGGGGCGCGCCTGCG
>Ga0209633_10004546_pt1 | contig 12438 bp, 10 predicted proteins | sample Cruoilmetagenom1_FD_187290 | JGI IMG/M metagenome (GOLD analysis project Ga0209633, IMG submission 187290) | Oil polluted marine microbial communities from Coal Oil Point, Santa Barbara, California, USA - Sample 1 (SPAdes) (version 2) | ecosystem: Environmental > Aquatic > Marine > Oil seeps ... | reverse complement strand
AGGCTGCGCTCGATTTCGGTCAAGAGCGCATCGCGCGGGCGCTCTATTTTTCGCGCAGCCCGGTGCCGGCGGGCGAGGGTCCACTCTACCATCACATTGGTATCTACGCCTTCCGGCGATCAGCATTGGCGCGCTTCGTCGCCCTGCCGCCCTCGGGACTGGAGCGACGCGAGCGCCTGGAACAGCTCCGCGCCTTGGAGGCCGGCATGCGGATCGATGCCGCCCTCATCGACGATGTACCGTTGGGGGTCGATACGGAGGCGGATCTGGCCAAGGCCCGAGAAATACTGTCGCAATAGAACTGTTTTCTATTGGAAATTTCTCTTTTTATAGGCTAAGCCTATAATTCTTGAACCGACGGACAGTTATCATGTCGCGAGAGATCGGCGAGCGGATACGGCGCGCCCGCAAGGGCGCCTCGTTGTCACAAGCGGGGCTGGCCGAAGCGGTCGGCGTTACCCAGGCCACGGTCAGCGCCTGGGAGAGCGGCGGCCATGGCCCAAGCAACGAGCATTTCGAGGCGATCGCCCGCGCCTGCGCCCGCAGCCCGGGCTGGCTGGCCTTCGGCGACCGCGAGGCCGGATCGGCGCGACGAGAGGAGATATCGGCCATGAAACGCGACGCACGCACCATCGCCTTCCAGGGCGTGCCGGGGGCTTACTCCCATCTGGCCTGCCGCATCGCCTTTCCCGATCTTGAGCCGATGGCGTGCCGCACCTTCGAGGACGCCTTCGCCGCGGTGGAGGAGGGGCGAGCCGATCTCGCCATGATCCCGATCGAGAACTCGCTCGGCGGGCGGGTCGCCGACATCCATCATCTGCTGCCGGACTCTTCGCTCTATATTGTCGACGAGCATTTCCAGCCGGTGCAGCATCACCTGCTCGCGGTGCCCGGTGCCAAGCTCGAAGGACTGAAGTCCGTGCTCAGCCACGAGCAGGCGTTGGCCCAATGCCGCGGCCTGATCCGCGAGCTCAAGCTCGACGCGGTGATCCGGGCCGACACCGCGGGCGCAGCCGCCGAGATCGCCGAGCACGGCGCGCCGGACCAGGCCGCGATCGCCTCGGAGCTGGCGGCGGAAATCTACGGCCTGACCTCGCTGCGCACGCGGATCGAGGACCGGCTCGGCAACACCACGCGCATGGTCGTCATGTCTCGCATCCGCGAGGAGCCTGATCCCAAGGACGGCAACGCCATCACCAGCCTCGTCTTCCAGGTGCGCAGCGTGCCGGCGGCGCTCTACAAGGCGCTCGGCGGCTTCGCCACCAACGGCGTCAACATCACGCGGCTTGAGAGCTATATAAGCGAGGCCATGTCGGGGATCGCGCAGTTCTATATCGACATCGAGGGCCATCCCTCGGACAAGGCGGTCGACCACGCCTTCAACGAGCTGCACTTCTATTCGACGAAGATGAAGATCCTCGGCGTCTACAAGGCCCATCCGTTTCGCAGCGAGGCGTAGAAGCCGATCTGGATCAGGTCGGGCCGGCTGTAGGTCGATCAAACTGTGATCTTAGGGAACGGACGGCAAAGGCGCGGCAACTTCGGCTGCTCGCCGATGAAGGACGCGGTGAAAACGGCGCGCCCACCTCGGACCGGTTATCGGCGCAGTACCTGAATGTCTGACCCGGAAACGGTAACCTGGCACGATGCTGCCATCCGGACGGCGGCCCTTGGCGGCACGGTAATAGCCCCGGATACGCAGGACATCGGCGGCGTACCACTTGCGGGTCTGGAAACCTTTCTGGCCAGGTTTATCGACCCGGGCCGGGGTGATCCCAGGAAAGGCTTCGAGCAAAGAGTCTCTGATAATCTTATTCGCTTGGTCTTCGGTAACGGGATAGACCCGCAATTCGGAACGTGGGTCGCCTGCTGGCGCATTCGCGCACCCGGCAAGAGCAAGCAAGCCAATCAGAAGCAGAATGCGCATGAAATAGTCTCCAGTTACTGCTGTTCCAGTTTTGCCAGCGGTCGGCAGCTGATCCCCGATCGCTGCGCAAGCCGGCAATTCCCAATGAGCGACCGAGCGACCGAGCGACCGAGCGACAATCATTGTGAGAATCCGAACGTATTGGACACCATACAAGTGTATTCAATCAGCAGGCAGCATGGGAGCTTATTTCACGTCAGTATTCGTTTATCCTGACCAGCGTTGCAGCAATCGATTGCAACCGTGAGCCATAGCCAACGGTCGCCGGCACAAAAACGCAAACACGTTTCCGATCAGGGGGTCACCCATGTTGAAAGCGTCCGCCGATACAGTCCTGCCGACCTCAATCATCGGCTCGCTGCCGCGGCCCCGCTGGTTCACCGAGAATCTCGGCCGCTGCTCGTTCCTGGAAGCCATGGTCGATACGCGCTACCGCGAGCAATGCGAAGACGTCGTTGCGACCTATCTGAAGGCCCAGGAGATCGCCGGCATCGACATCTGCACCGATGGCGATGCGCATTACGACGAGCAGGTCGCGGGCTGAGCCCGACTGTTCGGCCGACCCTCTTTTCCGCGCCGTGCCGGCGACCTAGTTTGCAACGGTCACCATAGCGTAAGAACGGGGCGCAGGAGCGGGGCGCAAAGGGGTGGTGCGAGCCGATCAAAGCTAGCACTATGGCGCTTGGACACGCGCAACGGTGCGGACTCGGGCGGCATGAGGCAGGCCGATCCCGTGCAACAGCCGGCACGGCAATGTGCGTCAACGGACATACCAATCGGTGGGTGGGAGCGACATGCGGAAATACCTTCACATCAATCTGAACGACAAATCGGTCGAGAGCGAAGACCTGCAGGGCGAAGACGTCATCCGCGTCGGCCGGCATTTCATCGCCAAGACGCTGCTGGAAATGGGCGCGGCCAAGGTCGACCCGCTGTCGCCTGAAAACCCACTGATCTTTTCCGCAGGGCCCTTGGCCGGCACCAATTTCTCCAATGCCAACCGGCTCAGCGTCGGCTGCAAAAGCCCGCTCACCGGTGGCATCAAGGAGGCCAATTCCGGCGGCACCTTCGCCTTCGCCCTTGGCCAGCTCGAGATCTCGGGTTTCACGCTCACCGGCGCGCTCCCCGAATGGTCGGTCATCCACATCCCCAAGGAAGGCGAAATCACCTTCGAGGATGCCAGCCCCTATATGGGCAAAGGCAACATCGAGGCGGCCGAGCTGCTTTTCGAGAAATACGGCAAGAAGGTCAGCCTCGGTATTTGCGGGCCGGTCGGCGAGTATCTGGGCCTGATGGCGGGCATCGCCTTCACCGATCCCGAGGGCCGGCCCGAACGCCTCGCCGCGCGCGGCGGCGTCGGCGCGGTGATGGGGTCAAAGAAGGTCAAGGCGATCGTCGTCGACCAGCACAAGATGCCGACCTTCCAGGATCGCAAGAGCCTGATGGGCAAGGTGCGCGACTACGGCAAGTTGATCTCCGCCGACCCGGCGATCGAGTCTTTCACCAAATACGGCACCGCCATGATGAGCGACTTCATCAACAAGGTCGGCGGCCTGCCCACCAAAAATTTCAGCTCCGGCCAGGCTTTCGGCAAGGACGAGGAAGGCCGCTTCAAGCTCGGCGGCGATTTCATCTTCGACCAGAACACCGAGCGCGGCGGCCACACCGCCCACGCCTGCATGCCGGGCTGCATGATCAAATGCTCGAACATCTATGTCGACAAGGACGGCAAAGAGATCGTCTCGCCGCTCGAATACGAGACCATCGGGCTCATGGGCACGAATTGCGGCCTGCGGGACCCAGACGACGTCGCGCGGGTCAATTTCCTCGCCAACGATCTCGGCGTCGATTCGATCGAGGCGGGCGCCACGCTGGGCGTGCTGATGGCATCGGGCGAGGGTGAATTCGGCGACGTCGATTTCATGATCGAAGCGCTGGAGGACATGCGCAAGGGCAACGAGCGCGGCCGCATCCTGGCGCAAGGCACCGGCCGCGTCGGTGCGCATTACAAGGTCGACAACGTGCCCGTGATCAAGAACCAGGGCATCAGCGCCTACGATCCGCGCGTCATCGAGGTGACCGGCATCTCGATGATGGTGACGGCCCAGGGCGCCGACCACACGGCGGGCAACCTGCCGGCCTTCCGCTCCAAGGACAAGTCGACCGACGAGCTGGTCGAGGCGAGCCTCGACATCCAGGAGCTCTGCGCCGCCGCCGATTCGCTCGGTCTGTGCATCTTCGGCCGCTCGGTGACCAACGAGAACCTCGAGCTGATTGCCGATGCGCTCAACGACGCCTGCGGCACCGACTATGACGCGTCCTTCTTCAGCAAGCTCGGCCGCGAGGCGCTGGTGATGGAGTGGCAGTTCAACAAGGAGGCCGGCTTCACCGAAGAGGACGACGAGCTGCCCGAGTTCTTCTTCACCGAGCCGCTGGCCCCCACGGGCGCCGCCGCCCGCCACCGCAGCGCCGAGGTCAATGCAAGCTTCCGCAAGCTGCTGGGGGCGTGAAGGCCGCATTAGTGACGATATTTGTAGGGGCGGGTTTCAAACCCGCCCGTCCGTGGCGCCCAAACGCGGGCGGGTTGAAAACCCGCCCCCACAATTTAGGCAAGCGCCGGCGCGCCTAATCCACCGCGCCGCTGAGCCAGTCCTCGATCAGGCGGCGCGAGATCGAATCGAGGCGCGGCAGGCGGAAGCCGTCAACCCCGTCATTCTTCTTCAGCCAGTCGCGCTCGAACCAGGCCGCGGCCTCGAGCTCGCTGTCATTGGTCGTGATCTCGGTCGTCACCGCATCGGCGTGGAAGCCCAGCATGATCGAGGACGGGAACGGCCAAGGCTGCGAGGAGTGATAGCGCACATTCTCGGCCCGCACCCCGGCCTCCTCGTAAACCTCGCGCGCCACCGCGGCTTCCAGCGTCTCGCCCGGCTCAACGAAGCCGGCAAGCGTCGAATGCATGCCCTGGGGCCACACCGCCTGGCGGCCCAGAAGAGCGCGCTCGCCATCGGTCACCAGCATGATCACCGCCGGATCGGTGCGCGGGAAATGGCTGACACCGCAATCTTCGTTGGTACAGCTGCGCACATGCCCCGCTGAGCGCGTCCGCGTCGGCGCGCCGCAGATGCCGCAATAAAGATGCCGCCGGTGCCAGGTCAGCATGCCGCGCGCATAGGCGAACACGGCGCCGTCGGCACGGTCGAGCACCGGACCCACCATGCGCAGATCGGCGAAGACGCCGCGCTCGGTCAGCCGGGCCGGCAGCGCCTCTTCATCGAGGTCGGAGATGTCCATCGCGACATACGCAATCCCGTCGCGCTCGCCCAGGAAGACGCGTTCGCCCTTTTGATCGCCAGATTGCGCCCCGACATGCTTAATGAGCGCGCGCGCATCCTCGGTGTCGAAATAAATCGCCTGCGGGTTGCCCCCGGGGCGCTCCATGATCGCGGCCACGCCGGTTTTGGTGTGATCGCCTTCCATGCCGGCCACCAGATGCTTCGATCGCCAGACCGGCACGAGGCGCGCCGCGCCCGCCTCGATCATGCGTTCGAACCAGTCCTCGGGCTCGCGGCGATGCGCGGCCCGGTCGAGGCCGCTCTCGGCATAATAATTCTCAGGTGTGCGTTGCTTTGCCATGGGGCCAGACCCTCGCATGACCGGCGGGTGCCGCGCAATCGTCGGCGCGGCGTCAATCGCACACGCATCCTCCCGGCACAATTTCACGCGCCCGCAATGGTCAGGTCACGCTGCCGTAACAGCCCGCAGCGTATTGTCGGCCTCGGCGGGATCGCATCGAGCCGACCACCCCGCCATCCGCCACGACAAACTCCCTTGGCCCTCGCGCAACTTCCCCAGCCGCGCGGGGGCCACCCCCAGTTACGCGTTCGATGACCGGCAAGGGTGCGCAGGGGCAATGACGCTTCGGCGCGCCTCCACCCTTGCCCCGGCGGGCTACAATCCTGATATAGTGCGACCGGGAGGTTGGCGGTGGACGGACACCTCGCCAACCCGGTCAGGACCGGAAGGTAGCAGCCGTAACGGGATTCGTTCGGGTCACCTAACCAGCCTCCCACCCAATCGCCGCGGGCCCAAGCAATGCCCTCGGCCACTGACAAAAACAAGCCATCCGCCGGGTAGGATGACCGACACCAAATCCAAGAAAGCCGCGCCGAAGGCGCCGGATAAGGAGACTGTGTCGGCGGTACCGGACGCCGCGGGCGACAGCGCTTCGTCCAAGGCCGTTGCCGGCGACCCTTACCGTGTGCTGGCGCGCAAGCACCGGCCGCAGAGCTTCGCCGAACTGGTCGGCCAGGATGCCCTCGTCCGCACGCTGACCAATGCCATCGCGCGCGACCGCATCGCCCATGCCTTCGTGCTAACCGGCGTGCGCGGTATCGGCAAGACCTCGACCGCCCGTATCATCGCGCGCGCGCTCAACTGCATCGGCCCCGACGGCAAGGGAGGGCCGACCGTATCGCCGTGCGGCGTGTGCGAGCACTGCGTCGCCATCGCCGAAGACCGGCATATGGACGTGATCGAGATGGACGCCGCCTCGCATACCGGCGTCGACAATATGCGCGAGCTGATCGAAAGCGCGCGCTACCGGCCAACGTCCGCGCGCTTCAAGCTCTACATCATCGACGAGGTTCACATGCTCTCGGCGAGCGCCTTCAACGCGCTCCTGAAGACGCTCGAGGAGCCGCCGGAGCACGTCAAGTTCGTGCTCGCCACCACCGAGATCCGCAAGGTACCGGTGACGGTGTTGTCGCGATGCCAGCGCTTCGATTTGAAACGCCTCGACCGCGAGACGCTGACCGGCCATCTCCGGAACATTTCAGAGAAGGAAGGCACGACCGTCGATGACGCCGCAATGGCGATGATCGTGCGCGCCGCCGACGGCTCGGTGCGCGACGGGCTCTCGCTGCTCGATCAGGCGATTGCACTTGGCGACGGCAATGGGGGCGACAACGAAGCCGGCGGCGAAACAGGCGACAAGGTCACCGCCGATGCGGTGCGCGACATGCTGGGCCTCGCCGACCAGGCGCGCATTCTCGACCTCTTCGATCTGCTGATGGCCGGCAAGATCGCCGAGGCGCTGACGCTGGCCGGCGAGCTCTACCGCTCCGGCGCCGATCCGGTGGTCGTTGTCCAGGACCTGCTCGATCTCAGCCACTGGCTGACGCGCCTCAAGATTGTGCCCGAGGCGGCCGAAGGGCTCGCGGTCTCCGAGGCCGAGCGCGATCGCGCCGCCGCGATGGCCGCAAAGCTTGCCATGCCGGCGCTCGCCCGCGCCTGGCAGATGCTGCTGAAGGGTCTGGCCGAAGTGCAGACCGCGCATGCGCCGCTGACAGCCCTTGAGATGGCCCTCGTCCGCCTCGCTTACGCCGCCGAGCTGCCAACGCCGGGCGCGATCGTCGAAGCGCTTGAAAGTGACAAACCCGCGCCGGCGTCAAGCCCACCCACGCAAAGCCAGTCAGCCAAACCAGCCAAGGCGCCCGAGCCGCCCACGCAAAATGCGGCGCCGCCCGAACCGCCGCGGGCCGTTGCGGCGGCCGGTGGCGGCGAGCCGCGACCCGCGCTGGTCGTCGAAACCGAAAATCCCGCACCCGGACCTGAGCCCGTGCATCCGGGCGAAGCGGCGCTGCCGGATCCGGTCGCCGCCGATAGCGCCCCGCCAGACCCGCGCTCCTTCGATGAGGTCGTGGCGTTGTTCCAGGCATCGCGCGAGGCGATGCTGTTCGCGCATCTGAAAAAACATGTTCATCTGGTGCGCTTCGCCCCACAGCGCATCGAGTTTCGGCCGGCCGACGGCGCGCCCGAAACGTTGGCCAACCGCATTGGCTCGCTGCTTACCGAATGGACTGGCCAGCGCTGGGTGGTCAGCGTGAGCCAGGACGAAGGCGCGCCGACGCTGGCGGAGCAGGAAGCGGCGGCGGATGCCGCGCGGCGTGACAAAGCCGCGGGCCACCCGCTGGTTAAGGCGGCCCTCGAGGCCTTTCCCGGTGCCGCGATCGAGGCCGTGCGCGCGCTTGCCGAAGCAACAGCGCCGGCCGAAGCATCGGCGGCGCCGCCGGATGCCGAGCCGCCAGCGAATGCGGACACGAGACATGAGGATGACGAGGCATGAAGAATCTCGGCCAGTTGATGAAGCAGGCCCAGGAAATGCAGTCGAAGATGGCCGAGATGCAGGAGACGCTGGGCGACATCGAGGTCTCCGGCAGCGCCGGTGGCGGCATGGTCACCGTGCGCCTCAACGGCAAGTCGGAGATGCGCGGCGTTTCGATCGACCCGGGCCTGGCCGGGCCCGACGACGTCGAGGTGTTGGAGGACCTGATCGTCGCCGCGTACAACGACGCCAAGGGAAAAGTTGAAGCGCGCGTCCAGGAAGAAATGTCGAAGCTCACCGGCGGTCTCGAGCTGCCGCCCGGCTTCAAGATGCCGTTCGGCTGAGCCGGCGCGGGCGCAACCCAAGCGCCGATTTCCCGCGCGCGTTTCTTGGGCGCGCATTTCCTAAACGCACCAATCCCATAAGCGCATAAGCATCCCGCGACGCTCTGTCGCAGCTTCGCGCCACGATTCGCTGGACGGGATCGCGCCGGTCGATCGTTTGATTTTGCAATACCGAGCGGCACTGCCAATGCATTGGCAGGCGACGGTACGAAGATGCAAAACGCGGCCGCTGCAGGCATCGAAACACTAGCGACATAGGTTGCCATGAAACGACTGCTGCACGCGGCGGTCCTCGCGACCGCGACCGCGGCGGGTGGGCTCATCGCTCCCTCCATCGCCCCCACCGCCGCCCAGGCCGAGACCCGGGTTTCGGTCTCGTTCAATTATTTCCACACGCGCCTGTCGCCGCACGGGCGCTGGTTCTCCCATCCGCGCTACGGCCGGTCTTGGCGGCCTCACAGCGTCGCCGCCGGCTGGCGGCCCTACACCTTCGGCCGCTGGGCGTGGACCGCCAACCATGGCTGGATGTGGGTGTCCTACTACGACTGGGGTTGGGCCGCCTTCCACTACGGGCGCTGGGTGTTCGAGCCCGACTATGGCTGGTACTGGGTGCCGGGCTATGAGTGGGGCCCCGCCTGGGTCGCTTGGCGGTACGGTGACGGCTTCATCGGCTGGTACCCGCTGCCGCCCGAAGCAGTCTGGGATCCGAGCATCGGCATCATCTATAGCGGCGTCGGCGTTTACGGCTACTACTACACGCCCTATTGGGTATTCGTGCCCGAGCGCTATTTCCTTTCGCGGCGCATCTACACCGTGGTGGTGCGGCCCCGGGACAATGCCCGCTTCATCCGCAACACCCGCCGCAGCATCCGCTATCGCCGGGTCAACAACCGGGTCTTCAACCACGGCCTGCGCGCCCGCTATATCGGCCGCGTAACCGGCCGATCACTGGTCGCGATCCGGCCGCGCGTGGTGACCGGGCGCCGCGACTGGCGCCGGCCCGGCCCCGGCAGCGGAGCGGTTCGGATATTCCGGCCGCCTGTCGTCGAGCGTCCGGGCGGCCGGGTTCCCGGCGCGAGAAGCCGGACGGCGCCGGGACCGCGCGGCGTCGCGCCGCGACCTCGGGTTCAGCCTCGGGTTCAACCCAGGGCGCAGCCTCGGATTCAGCCGAGATACCAGCCTCGGGTCCAACCACGCGCTCAGCCTCGGGTGCAACCCAGATACCAGCCGCTCGTTCGGCCCAGAATTCAACCTAGAGCTCAGCCCAGGGTGCAACCGCGCGTTCAGCCGAGATACCAGCCTCGGGTTCAACCGCGCCTGCGGCCGCGAGCCCAGCCTCGGGTTCAGCCCAGGTACCGGCCCAGGGTCCAGCCGCGAGCTCAGCCGCGGACCGCGCCCGCACCGCGCCGCCGTGCGGCGCCGCCTGCGGGCCCCAGGGGCGGCGAGACCATCAGTCCGCATCGCAGACCGCGCTGGCGCTGAGGTCGCGCGCGGGTATCGCCGAAAGACCCACCGATGCCTGCGCTTTGTCCTCAATCCATGTTCTCAGTGAGGGTGCAGTGAAGTAGGCTGCGCCCCCATGGCCGTCTCCGATATTGAAACCCTGATCAAGCTGCTCGCCCGCCTGCCGGGGCTGGGCCCGCGCTCGGCGCGGCGGGCGGCGCTGCATCTGATCAAGCGCCGCGAGTCGTTGATGGAACCGCTGGCCGCGGCGCTGCAATCGGCGGCCGCCTCGATCCGCACCTGTTCGACCTGCGGCAATATCGATACCGCCGACCCTTGCGCGATCTGCCGCGACGAACGACGCGATGCCGGGATCATCTGCGTCGTGGAGGAAGTCGCCGATCTCTGGGCCATGGAACGCGCCGCCGCATTCAAGGGCCGCTACCACGTGCTCGGCGGCACGCTTTCGGCGCTCGACGGCATCGGGCCAGAGGACCTCAACGTCGCAAGCCTCGTCCGCAGCGTCGAGGCTGGCGGCGTGCGCGAGGTGATCCTGGCCACGAACGCCACCGTCGACGGCCAGACCACAGCGCACTATATCACCGACCGCCTCGCGGGCGCGGACGTCGAAGTATCACGACTGGCCCACGGCGTGCCGGTCGGCGGCGAGCTCGATTTCCTCGACGATGGAACCCTTGCCGCGGCATTGAAAGCGCGTCGGCCGATATGATGGCCAACATGTGAATTGGCATAAATTCTTGCTGCCAACAATTTGCATGGTTACCAATGAACCGCACCCGGCTTCATTTTATATGCGTCGACATTGATCGCATTCGCATCGCGAGGACCGATCAGACATGGGCGATGCGTTTTTGTTGCGTGTCAAACGCACTCGCATCCGCCTTGCCGAGGCCATGATTGTGGGCTTGACTGGGCGTCCGTGCGGGAGGGGCCTCCGTTAGCAGGGAAGAGAGAAGCCGACATGCAGAAACAAAAACTGTCCGCGCTTGCCGCGGCAACCGTTGGTCTTGGGACAATCGGATTGGCGTTGGCCGGCGCGACGAACGCGGCCGCCGAGACCACGCCCCAGGGCGAACAGAAGATCACGCTGAAGGATCAAAGCGAGGTCGCGGTGACGATCTATAATCGCGACCTGGCGCTGATCAAGGAGCGCCGCAAGGTCACACTTAAATCCGGCCGCAACCGCCTCGCCTTCATCGACGTCTCGGGGCGCATGCGTCCGGAGACCGCGATCCTGCGCGCCGCCACGGCGGGCCGCATCGCGCTGACCGAGCAGAACTTCAACTTCGACATCATGACGCGCCAGAAGCTGCTGGAAAAATCGGTCGGCCAAACCGTGCGCATCGTCAAGGTGCACCCGACGACGGGCGCCGAGACGATCGTCGAGGCAAAGGTGCTCTCCGCACTCAAAGGCGTCGTCCTGCAGATCGGCGACCGCATCGAGACCGGCATTCCCGGCCGCATCGTCTTCGACCGCATCCCGCCCAATCTGCGCGACCGGCCGACCCTGGTCATCGACCTTGAAAGCAAGACGGCCGGCGCCGAGACGCTCGAGCTCAGCTATCTCAGCCGTGGGCTGACCTGGCGCGCCGACTATGTGGGCGAGCTCAATGCGACCGACGACAAGCTCACCCTCAACGGCTGGGTCACGCTGATCAACCGTTCAGGAACCACCTACCGGAACGCCAAGCTCCAGCTCGTCGCCGGCGACGTCAATGTGGTGCGTGACCGCATTCGTCGCCGCTACGCCGCAGAGGCCAAACGCAGCAGCGGCGCCAGCGCGATGCGCCGCGAGCGCTTCTTCGACTACCATCTCTACGGGCTCGACCGGCCGACCACGATCGCCCAGAACCAGATTAAGCAGGTGGCGCTGATGAGCGCGCCGGGCGTGAAGGTCACGAAGGAATACGAGCTCCAGGCCGGCGGCAACCCCTACTACCGCCGACGGTACACCGGCGTCGTCAAGCGGCCGGTCAACGTCTTCCTCGCCTTCAAGAACGACAAGGCCTCCAACCTCGGCCTGCCGATGCCGCGGGGCGTCGTGCGCATCTACAAACGCAATGCCGCAGGCAAGGCGCTCTTCGTCGGCGAGGACCGCATGGATCACACGCCGGAAGGCAACAATGTGCGCCTGCGCATGGGCAAGGCCTTCGACGTCACCGCCGAGCGGCGCCAGGTCGACTACGACCCCCGCGTCTACGACCGCCGCACCTACGAGAGCGAGCACGAGATCACGCTGAAGAACGCGCGGCCCAAACCCGTCACCGTGATCGTGCGCGAGGTGATCGGCGGCAAGTGGGAGATGCTGCGCAAGACCCACGACTTCGCCAAGATTGCCGCCAACCTCGCCGAATGGCGCATCCAGGTGCCGGGCAAGGGACGAACCGTGCTGCGCTACCGGGTGCGGGTGCGGTATTAGGGCGGATCGGTGTCAGTCCTCGGCGGTGTGCGGGCGGGTTTGAAACCCGCCCCTACGCCGGCCGCATCGCAGCGGCTAACTCTTTGATTCATTGAAATTCTATTTGTAGGGGCGGGTTTCAAACCCGCCCATAGTTCCGCCGCCTCACACCTCGCGGAGATGCGCTCGCGCGGGCGGCTCC
>Ga0209633_10004545_pt1 | contig 12438 bp, 13 predicted proteins | sample Cruoilmetagenom1_FD_187290 | JGI IMG/M metagenome (GOLD analysis project Ga0209633, IMG submission 187290) | Oil polluted marine microbial communities from Coal Oil Point, Santa Barbara, California, USA - Sample 1 (SPAdes) (version 2) | ecosystem: Environmental > Aquatic > Marine > Oil seeps ... | reverse complement strand
GTAATGGTTTATGGTGTAGTAGCTCAGATTTAATATGACAGATACCGATTTTGACAGAGTGTCTGTCAGGCAAGTTTAAGCGACAAGGAGAACCAATACAGTACTGCGGAGGTTGGCACGGTTGCGGTGGGGTTTGGAGAAGCTATGCTTACTTTTCTTCTAGTGGCGACACCCGTTGGCTGGATTGATAGTAGGTGGTGTTATTGTGGCTGGTACAGCCGCTGTAGCATCAATGAGTGTAAATAATTATGTCAACGAAAATGCGGGCACGAGATATGACGAAATAATGAAATGGCTGGGTATATGAACGATTTGGAGTCTATATTATTTTTAATTGCTTTAGCGGGTGTTTTCTTGACGATGATTTTTTATATAATTTTTGGTCAAGTTACCGTCCACAAGTTACGAAAGAATCCTGAAACAAAAAGTCAGCTTGGCGCTGAGTTTGTTAGCGGGTGGGACATTATTAATGTCGCTAAAGCTTTGTCAATACCAAGAAGCTGGAGCCGAAAACTAGAAAACGGTCCGTTTTCAGCACTGCATGCAAATTCCGAGTTGCTATATAAGCATACAAACAGAGTAGATTGTGCACTAGGAGATATATTTTATTTTCTCCTTATGCTATCTGGGTTATTGCTGATAACTTTAGCGGTGAGCCATGAATTCGGATTCTTTGTTTGAATTCATTGCTGTTTCGTCAACTTTTATATTAAAGCCAGCTGATTACAGACAATAGTCATAGTGCAAAGAGGCGATCCTCATAGCAATAGCATCCAGAACTTGTCTCTCAAAGGTGTAAGAGTTTGGATATATAAAACTGCTACAAACCTGGCGGGGATCGGAGAAAGAAGAAATTTGTTGAATCGAGCAGCTTTGCCTTGAGTACCATCGCAGGTTCATTAACAGTAAATACTCTTGGATTTCTAATGGTAGCGACACCATTTGGATGGGTCGGTATGATTATCGGTGGAATTGTAGTCGCTGGCATGGCAGCTGGCGCTGCTATAATTACCAATAGTGCTATAAAGAATAATAGTGGTACTGTATATGACGAAATTATGGCGTGGTTGAATTAATATGAGTTTAGCAACTGCGATAACAGGATTACTTATTGCTGCAGCCTTTATTGTAATGATTCTTTTTGTATTGTTTGGTCAAATCACCGTTCGAAAACTCCGAAAAAAACCGGCAACCAAAGATGAGCTAGGATTAGAGTTCGCCAGCGGTTGGGACATCATCAACGTTGCCAGCGCACTTGCCATGCCAATATGGCTGAATAAAAAATTAAAGAACACTCCGCTATCTGGACTATATGCAAATGCAGAAATTTTGCATAAACATACAAATTATCTTGACCTGTTTTTGGCCAGGATATTTTATGCTTTGTTTGTCATGACGGGCGTTTCCGCTATTGTCTTTGCGATATTGAGTAGTATTGGTATTTTTGACAAATGAGCCGTTTAACTGGTCGAAGAACCCGGAAGAGAGGAATGGCATGTCCTGGCCCGGCAAAAGTTACTTTCCGCCCATCAAGAGATGCAAACTCGCTTTAAATTTGAAATGCAGGCTGTCACTACCGCATCAAAAGCACGCAAAGGTATCTCCCTGACCAGCTCCACCCGGGCAATGAATATTGCCAAGAGTAGTCGCAACATCACCAAACTGAATCTTGTCGGCCAGATCGAAGCCAGCCGCCTGGTTAAATATGTTAAAGGCGCAAAGTTTATCGGCAACGGTCTGGCTGTCCTTAATTTTGGTGCCGGGGTAGCCGATAGCCGAAAGAGTTATAAATCAGGTGAGAACTGGGAAAAGGAGATGTTTGTTGAATCAGCTACATTTGCATTTAGTGCCGGTGCCGGTACGATTGCGGCGGGGGCTGGAGAAGCTGTGCTGACTTTTCTTTTAGTGGCGACACCCGTTGATTGGCTGGGGCTGATTTGGGGGGGTGTAGCTGTCATAGGAGTAACGGGAGCAGTCGCTGGAGCATCTATTTGGGCAGGTAATATAAGCAAAGATCGTAGCGGCTCATTCTACGATAAAATTATGAATACAATAAATTCAAAGCTATGACATCACAAGGCGTTTTTGAGCTGGCTTTTATTTCTGTTTTTATGGCTGCGATACTCTATGTCGTTTTGGGGCAAATTACCGTGCGTAAACTCAGAAAAAATCCTGAGACAAAAAATGAACTAGGGGCTGAGTTTGCTAGTGGCTGGGACATCGTTAATGTCGCACAGGCACTTACATTCCCTTTCCTTATACGAAAATTTAATAAAACCCGGCTAGGATTTCTCTATGCGGATCCTGATCTTCTTATTAAACATACTAATAAATTAGATCGGGTGTTGGCGATTTCATTCTACGGCATGCTTATTGTTGCGGGAGGTTTATTTATTATATTGGCTCTGGTAGAGGGAATGAGTAAATAAAAATATAAACCAGGAAATGTCAGTGGACCCATCTATGGCAAATTCATGAGAATGGTAAGTTCTCATTTGTGACGACACAAGATGTTTTTGAAGTGGTTATGGGGATTATGTTTGTTGCGACGATGCCGCATGTATTGTTTGGGTAAATCACGGTGCGCAAGCTATAAAAAAAAGTTCAAGTAGTTTGATTAAAGAGGAATCTTGGCCTGTTGTTTTTGATCGATTTTATCACCAGAATATTTCGTTATGCCTCATAATTTATGCGTTTATTAGTGCCGCGCCTCCTGGCGTTGCCGGATTTCAGGCAACATTGTTCAGGTAGTAAAATTTTTAATGTGTGTTAAAGACACTTTTTGTTTGACTGTTTTCAAGCTTCTATTGTGTATGGACTTCTTCATAAAGTATTACCGTGTGACCACCCACCGGCAAGTAGACGTGTAATAAACGAGAGGTTAAACCCGCAAGGAAAAGAGTAGATATATTAGAATCCGCACCTATTATTTACTCCGGGTTAACACCATACCTACTCCCAAACTCTCATCATTGTTTAAATCTAAAATATCTGCTTAAGTATTTAGATACAGTGCCGACACATGTGAGTGTTGAATACGACAAATTAAACAATCAACTTTGAAGGAACGAAAATGATTAAGAAAACCATCACTGTAGCAATAAGCGCCATTTTGTTAAACGCCAGCGTTATTGCTACTACTATTGCTGGTGAAATCACGCTTTCTGGTTCAACGACGGTACAAAAGCGCGTATTGGAACCCGCCGCGAAGGCTATTGAGGCGGCCACCGGCGTGAAAGTGACTGTACGTGGCACCTCATCCGGTAAGGGCTTTAAGGAGATACTCAAAGGACAAGCATCAGCCTCTATTGCCTCCAGTTCCCTGTCCAGCCTGCTGAGTAAAAATAAACTGCCCAACGACGGCACCTATCAGCAGCATGTCATCATCAACGATATCATTGTACCCATCGTGCATCCCTCAAACCCTGTTTCTAAACTCAGTCACCAACAACTTTCTGACATCAATACGGGCAAAATCAAAAACTGGAAGGATGTGGGTGGGAATAACCAGAAAATAGTGGTTATCACCTCCAGGAAGGGATCAGCAACCCGCTCGGTCTTTCAGAAAATCGTCATGAAAAAAGCCCCTTACAAAAAGGGCGTGCGAGAGGTGTCGTCTACTCGTCAGGAAGTGGATCGTGTTGCCAAGTTCAAGGGTGGTATTGGTGCTGTCTCTGAAGGATTTGTCGCCGCTAACCCCGGGAAGGTGAAAGTTGTTAAAACGGATCCAATTTCACGGCCCCTGTGCATTATCACTAAGGGTGCGCCCTCGGCTGATTTGCAAAAAGTTATAGATTACCTGAAAACGGCTGAGGCGAAAAAATATTTCAAATAAATGTTGGCCTCTTATCGCAATACGCCTTATTTAATCAAAACAACTTAGGTTTGTAATATGAAACTCACGACAAAGACACTATGGATCCCCTCGGTAATTCTACTAGTGATCTTTTTGATTATGGGCATCCTTTTCTCCAAACTTATTTCTGACAACGCAGAAGAGCTGCAACACAGTGCTGTCACCCGTCTTATCGAAAGTGCGAAGGACACGCTCGTTACCGGCATGTCCCTCATTACCGCTACCCAGGCGCCCGCTGATGCAATCATTGGTCTGGAGGGTGAAGATGACACGGTGGCTAAAGACCTGGTAGTCCAGGTAGCAAAAATGGGGCTTGATGAGCTGTATCTAACCGACATCCAGGGTAAGCCCCTATTTGTCAGTGCCGGTAAATTTCCCGCCGATCTAACAACGAGAATTCAGTCCGCCTCTCAACAGAAAGGTAGCGTCAATATTGTTATCGAGCCGAAAAGCATGGTGGTGTTTGCACCCGTGCTGGACGTTAATACACCGGTGGGTTTTCTGGCCTTTTCCATACATATCCCCAACCAATTACTGGCTCGCATTGGCGGTTCTGTTACCGCAGCTGATAATGATACCCAGCTGGCGTCGGCCCGTATCGTTGGTGTTGAAAGGCAATTAGTTAAAAATTCAGAAAGCTTCATTAAACAGATCTTGCTGACCATCTCCATTACCTTGTTGGTTGCACTGATACTTATTATAGCCGTGTTGGGAAAGACCTCACGCAATATCATCAACCCCATCCATGAATTACTGAGTGTCTTCAACAAGATGGCAAGTGGCGATTTCACACAAAAGGTCATTGTTAGGAGTCAGGATGAGATTGGTCAGTTACAGACTGCCACCAACGCCACTATCGCACACCTGCACAGTATGATTGAAGACGTCACCGAAGCTACCGAGGAGCTATCCGAATCGTCGACGAATATGTCGCAGGTCATCGGCTCTACAAGCGAGGGTGTACAGAATCAACAGTCGCAAACTGAACAAGTCGCCACCGCGATGAATCAAATGGCCTCCACTGTACAGGAAGTTGCACGCTATGCCAGCGAGGCTTCGGATGCTGCAAAACAGGCAAACACAGAGGCGAATGCCGGTAGTAATGTGGTCAACAGCGCCATCGGCTCCATCAACGCCTTGGCCGAGCAAATTGAACAAGCCTCCAGCGTTATCAACCGTCTGGAAAAGGACAGTATTGAAATCGGTACGGTACTCGATGTCATTAAAGGCGTGGCTGAACAGACCAATTTACTTGCACTGAATGCCGCCATTGAGGCTGCACGTGCAGGCGAGCAGGGCCGGGGTTTTGCCGTGGTGGCCGATGAGGTACGTACTCTGGCGAGTCGCACCCAGCAGTCCGCCGAGGAAATCCAACAAATGATTGAGCGCCTACAAGCCGGGGCACAGGAAGCCGTCTCCGTCATGCATAGAAGTCGTGAGCAGACGGAATCCTCCGTTGAGCAAGCCGGTAAAGCAGGGGAATCACTCCAACACATCAATCGCTCGGCTTCGACCATCAGCGATATGAATATCCAGATCGCTAGTGCCGCGGAAGAACAGGGATCCGTTTCAGAGGAGGTTAATCGAAACGTGGCAAACATCAGCCAGATCGCTGGACAGACAACAGAAAGTGCTGCGGAGCTGTTGAAGGCAAGCGACAAATTGAGCGGACTTTCGGATCAGCTACGCACTAAGCTTGGCCGTTTCAGGCTCTAACTTTAAGGGTGGTCATAACCTCGCCCTGGCCAGCCAACGCACATTAAGAGGTGGAATGGGACCAGGTTTTAACTGAAGTCTACTTGCGGTTTGGCATTGAAACCCATGCTATTGCTTGATAGAGAATCATTATCACTTAGTAGTCAAAACAACATGAGGCAATCATAGTTGATGTATGAGCTACATCAACGCCGCTATAACTGCATACCAAAACCGGATGCCCCATTATTCCGCAATCGCTAAAGTTAATCTAAAAGGTTTACCCATTAGCCCACACTGGTCAATAGCCAACACGACGCCCTGTCGAAAATCATAAAAATACACGTTATCCATCGTTGCATACAAACATTGCCCCCGTTACGTCTATGTCGTTAGTGTCGGAGGTAAAGCGCTCCACACCAGTTACCCATCGGGATCAAGGCAGGAGATCCTTCCCCGGTATTCCGCCCCCTGGAGCCTCGCGTAATCTTCGGTACTAAACCCTTACCAATAATGTCTTCACAGAATCTATGCACCGTTTGGCTGTCCAGACCCGATACAGTTTCTGGTTTAAGCTATGATAAAACCGCAAAGAATCCGGGATAGAGAGCATATCCCCTAAATATTAAAAACAAGTATTTCTGACCCCGGTTATTTTCAATGACCGACCAAGAAAGAAGCTTGGGTATAAAAAACCCACAAGATTTATGGTGGAACAAAGGGCGGCTGACAGAGCAGTTTAGGTGGTTATACGGTTCGGTGTGGAATTTGCCTGTTGGGTTTGGGCCACGATGATGGCAAAAGGCCATTGCACTTAGACTGCTTTCTTTGTGATCGAAAAGAAAGTGCCAGCCAGCCAGATTTTAAACATCTAACTCACAATCGTACTCCTTTACTAAAAAAACAAATACTAGTAGAGAATATTTTAAGGCCTAAAATAGGCTAAGGTTATTTTGCGCTTATATTCTAAGTTTATGGGTTTTTTCATAATACGGACCAGCAATATTTGTATTATGACTTTGCTTTCCCGTTAACATAATTATAATACTTGGTAAGTATATGATTATATGAATACTCAACCTGATCGAAGACATTGAAGACGATGAAATCGTGCAAATCAATAATCGAAGTAATACCTTCTCCCCCAGGGAGAAGGCTACGACTGCAAGGACGCAGGAGGTAGGGCAACGCATGGAGCAGTTGCCGAGGATGAGGGGATAAATAAAACAATGAGTTGTTTATCTTACCCCCTCCCAGTTGGGAGAGGGTGTTAACGGGACAACAGTGATATTATTAACATTATTAAGTTGAGGTTCTATTTAATTAAGTTTGTGCTCTTGTTCAGGCTCACTAATCTTCTCTTATTAAATTGAATTTACGATTACTTAATTCTTATAAAACAAAGTATTTTGGTCTGACAATATATATAAAAATACATATTGACAAAGTATTGCGTGAGATCAATGTTATTGTTTTGCAAGAGAGGGATAGTTACACTCAAGAGTAGGGGACTGTCTTACAACAAACTAGTGTAGCAATGCAATGCTAAGAGGATCGGATTGTAAGAAAGATACACCACCGCTATATAAAGCAGGTGTTTGGTATGGACGTTTTTTATTTATATTGTTTGCTTTGTATTGGGGGGGCTCTGCCCAAGCGCAGGAAAATAAAATGACCAGGCAACAGGTACAACGAATATTAAAACAACCAGCAACAATTCCGGCACGAGTCGCTGCTGGTGAGATTAGTTTAGAGCAAATACCGGATCCTCACTGGCAAGTGGATGGGTGTCTCGCTTGTCATAGAAAAAAGCCCGATAAAAAGGGCCTGCATTTACGTAACAAGGACATTGACCATACTTGCAACAATTGCCATTCTGTACTTTCCAATCATAGCTATATCCACCCCTCCGGTATCAAGCCATCGAACAAAATCATAAAACGCATGAACAAAGATTTTCGAAAAACGCTTGGCCGCTCAAAAGGCAAGTTGAGTTGTATCACCTGTCATGACTTACCTAAACAATGCCTGCCTGAACACAGCAAAGAAAAAGCATTAAACCCCAAGTTCTTCCGCGATGGACCCTATCGCAAACGAATTGAAATTTGTTTTCAATGTCACGATAAAAATGCCTATAAACGACTCAACCCGCACGATCAGATAGATGATAAAGGACGGATCAGGAAAGGGCGTTGCGGGGTATGTCATAAAACGCTTGATGGTTTAACAGAGGCGTTGACAATTAATGACGTAGATTTCAATATAACAGATAACCTGGCAAAAATGTGTACTGGCTGCCACCCATGGAAGCCTCATCCAGGCGGTCTATTCGGCCCCAAGAGGGAGTCACTTGCTAAGGCAAAACACTTGCAGATACCACCGAGAGATATCAAGATGTATTATGATAAGCAGCAGAAAAAAGGTGATGTGCTATTACCCCTGGAACCGGGGACTGGCAAAATATTTTGCGGAACCTGCCATAATCCACATGAAAAAGGCATCATAAAAAATCCGGCTGCTGCCAAAGGTGCTGACGCTAAAAACCGCCTCAGAACAGGAAACATTTGTAGCCAGTGTCATGACATATAAAAAACACAAGAACAACAATTACCATTGGGTTAACCTGCTTAACTTAGGTTTTCTGATATATGCCTTGGTGTATGCCATACCGTCCCTGGCGAAAGAGGGAGTTAAGATTGGTTTTGATGATGATGAAGGCTGCCTGATTTGTCATAAGTATCCTCGTATGACACGGATCACCGATGATGGTGCTGTTCGATCCTATTACGTAATGCCCGATGTGTTTGCCAATACAGTGCATCGTAATGTGCCATGCCGTGACTGTCATAACTATATAAAACAACTACCTCACCGCAAAGTAAAAACAGGCGTGCAGTGTAATACTGAATGCCATTCAGTAAAGAACCCGGCTACAGGCAAACCCTTTAGCCACAAAGTAATTTATAATGCGTATAAAGACAGTGTGCATGGCAGAAAGAAACTTGCCGAGGGCATAGAGAGTGATAAGCCCTATTGTGTTACCTGCCATAATAATCCGATTTATGATCCAAATGAGGCAGGGCCACCCAAACATATTGTTGAACGTTGTGTACTCTGCCATGAGGATGAAAAGTTTGTTAAGCAGTGGTACAAACATACCAGTCGTCGTATTCGTGAAGTAAAACGTAACTCTAAACAAATTGTAGCACTTTGCTCTTCCTGCCATGGCGATGAGAAATTTATTAAACGCCATCTTAAAAATGCCAAGAAGAAAGGCAAGGATCTCGGCATTAAGTTTCCCATTGCAGTGGAATCTTATAAAGAAAGCTTCCACGGTAAATTGACCCATTACGGTTTTAAGGAGACAGCCAATTGCCTGAGTTGCCATGCAGAGAGTGACAATTACTACAAGAGTGTGCATCAAATTCTTCCATCACGGAATCCGAAATCTCCGGTGAATATAAAAAATCGGCTTAAAACCTGCCAGAAGTGTCATAAGCTTGCAGATGAAAATTATGTCAGACTGGATCCGCATCCTACTGCGTCGGAACACGATGGTGTATTCCGCCATAATGCTGAAAAGGTTTACGACATGATCAGCATAGTTACAATTCTCGGTCTGGTTGGGTTGTCTATGTTTGAAACATGGGGCCGGCGTCGCGATGGTGCCGCATTCCGCCTGCGCCGAGGCACCAGCTGGCGTCGCAAGAGCAAACGAGGACGTGATCGTGTGGAATAATACTGGAAGATTCTCATTAAAATCAGCCATCGACTTAAGCGAGGTTAGAAACAAGTGAAGCTCTCAAATGAAGCCAGGAGTGTTCTTGAGACATCCATGCGGCAACAAAAAGTTAATGACTGGGAACGCACAGAGATCGAGGAACTGATTGAGGCATTACCGGAAGACAGGGTGTTGATATATAAGAATGTGGTATCCAACCCGGTGGGTGATATCTATCGATATTCGATTCATATACGTCTACAGCATATGTTGACCTTTGTAACTTTTCTAACTTTGGCATTTACCGGTCTGCCGATATACTTTTTTCACGCTGTCTGGGCTGAACCCTTTAATTCACTTTTAGGTGGCGTGGAGGTGACCCGTATCATTCATCGCACAATTGCCGTAATAATGATTTTTTCCATGGTTTACCATTTATTTACCATCGTGCTTGGTAGTATATGCCGGATCAAGTACGGTGTCTTCGATATCCGCCGTACCATTATACCAATATTTAAAGACCTGCGTGATTTTCGCGAGGACATATTGTATTTCACGGGCAGGCGTGAGCAGCGTCCGGAAATGGATAAGTTTATGTATAAACAAAAGATCCATTATTTTGCGGCGGCATTTGGGAATATCGTAATGATTATATCTGGCAGTTCATTTTTATTTCCTGCAATCTGGGCCAGTATTCTGCCAGCCTCAATTTCTGCCCAATTTCAGGAACTGATGCGTTTATCGCATCCGCATGAAGCACTACTGGCCCTGCTCGTGATTGCATTCTGGCACTGGTATAACGTTCATCTTGCACCGGGACGCTTCCCGATGCAGTGGACATTCCTGACGGGCAAAATCACACGTGAACATCAGATTGAAGAACATTTTCTTGAATACCTGCGTAATCTGGTTGAATTACCAGAGGAAAGAGAGATATTAATCAATATGTTGGAAAGCAGAGAATTAGTAAATGAGCCTGACGTCAGGGGTGACGAGACAGTGGAGGCCAGCTCAGTCACATGATAACGCCAATGACATTCTGGCAAAAGGTGATTGCCTACAGTTCACTGGCAATTGTCCTGGCCTCGACGGTATTTGGTATTTTTGTCATCTGGGTCATGTTTATCAATAAACATTAGAAGGGTATAACGAAAAAATGCACGCTGAGAAGATCATAATTATCCTGGCAGTCCTGATGTTCTTCGGGTTGGGTGTTGCCATCATGGTGATCATGGATCACAAGGGTCGTATCAAGGGTGGCTATCAACAGGACTTGATGAGCATTATTGGTAAACGGGTCGATCATCCGGTCGAAGCATTTGTTACCATGACCATATTGCTGGGTATTATTAGTGCATTACTGTGGGCACTGGCGGCAACAATCATCGGACAGTTTGGACTTTTTGAAAAGGAGCAACAAGCCGAATTACTGACTACACTGGGTGAAGAGCGTGTCGTCGAAAAAATGCGCCACTTCCATAATGCACCGAAGCATAATTACGCCGATCAGGGTAAGAAAAATCTCTGCTTCTATTGCCATGGTGACTACCCCCATTCAAAGGAACCCATGATTCGCACGCTGATGAACATGCATACCCAGTTCATCGGTTGTTCGACCTGTCATACCGACCCGAAAAAATTTAATGAAAAGAATTACCGTTTTGCCTGGTTGAATTACTCTGGCATCCCCGTCAAAGGAGTTCCCTTTGGTACCCGCCTGGAGCCTAACACCGGCCAGTTAATCGACACAGATGATTATTTTTCCAAGATTGTCGTGTACTACAAAGAGGGGAAGAGTGAGAAGTTGATGGAGCTGACTGAAGATAATCAACATGTAAGGGAATTTATCAAAATACGAGACAAGCTGAGTGAAAAAGATCGTGAATCTATTAAGAAACGTTTCCACAGCTCAATAACTCATAAAGGACGCTTCTGCACAAAATGTCATGCTGAAGAAGATAAAAGTTACCTCCCATTTCGCCAGCTCGGTTTTTCTGAACAACGCATAAATGATATAACTAACCTCAATATTATTGGCCTGGTACAAAAGTACAAAAAATTCTACATGCCAAACCTGCTTTCAGCAGACAAAAAACAAAAAGTCGTGAAAAAAAAATCAGCAAAGGGTAATAAAACATCTGACGAGATGAAAAAAGATCCGCGCGCCTGGTGGAGAGAAAACTATGATTCGCCCTCGACGTCACCTAAAAAATAACTGCCATATATGTCAGTTACTGCTCATATTTGTATTCTTAAATCCGGGCGTTGAGTCAGCCTATGCACTGGATACACAGGCTATTGAGTATCAATTTGACTTAACCTCTGCCGGTCAGTCACCATTAAGCCTGCCCTCTGATGTTGCCGTTTCAGCAGATGGGCGGATTTATGTTGTCGATGGGGGTAATAATCGTGTCGTTGTCTATGCGTCAGATGGCAATTACCTTGCGACAATTGGCAGCAAAGGCAGCAAGACAGGTCAGTTTGAACAACCCGTTGGTATTGGTATCGACAAAAAAGGGCATGTTTATGTCGCCGATACGGGTAATCACCGCCTACAAATCTTTGATGCGGCGGGACATTTTCTCAAACAAATTAAATTGCGTGATGACAATAAAAATATCAGGCCCATTGATGTTGCCGTATCTCCCAACATGGATACTATCTATATAACCGGCAACAATAATCACAAAATAATGCGATACTCGATAGAGGGTAAAAAACTCAAGTCCTGGGGTAAGCAAGGCAACAATCCTGGTGAGTTTCGTTACCCTGCAACTATTACAGTAGGTAAAGATGGCGATGTTTATGTGGTAGATGTACTCAATAGTCGCGTTCAAATTTTCGAGTCAAGTGGCAAACTCCGTATTATAGCAGGAAGCTGGGGGGTTTTGCCCGGGCAATTATTCCGTCCCAAAGGGGTTGCCCTTGATAAGAATGGAAATATTTTTGTTAGTGACAGTTATCTTGGTGTCATAGAAGTCTTTAATAATAAAACCAGCTTCACTCATGTGCTGGGCTCAAATGGTATTGCCAAAAAGTTTGTAACACCAGCCGGTATTTTCATTGATTCACGGGACCGACTCTATGTAACACAAATGCTAGAGAATAAAGTCTCAGTTTATGAACTTGAGTAAGAAACAAAGTGCAAGAAATGCCATGTCAAACT
>Ga0209633_10004544_pt1 | contig 12439 bp, 14 predicted proteins | sample Cruoilmetagenom1_FD_187290 | JGI IMG/M metagenome (GOLD analysis project Ga0209633, IMG submission 187290) | Oil polluted marine microbial communities from Coal Oil Point, Santa Barbara, California, USA - Sample 1 (SPAdes) (version 2) | ecosystem: Environmental > Aquatic > Marine > Oil seeps ... | reverse complement strand
CTATGCGCCATATGGCTACGCCCCGGCACCGGCAGCGCCTGCTGCGCCTGCTGCGCCTGCGGCAAGCCAGTAACACCTGCCCCGAACCAGCGCATGCGTTTCACGCGCATGCGCTGGTAACAGGCGGCTGTCTGTTGTATAAGATGGGAACAGCAGGCCGGCAAACGCCGGCCTGTTTTTCTTGCTAACACCCAGCACATACACAGAGGCCTCAATGAAAGCAAATCTACTGGCTGTTTTACTCGTACTCGTTTCCGCAATCGCATACACCACACCGGCTGCAGCCTACTCCCCCTACTACCAGGGCAGGGCACCACAACTGGACACCTCCGCCCCCGCCGCCATCGTCAAGTCCGGCATCACCAAACTGACCACATTTATCCAGAACGGCGGCGCACAGAACCCGGCGCAGGCAAGGACATTTCTGGAAGCGGAAGTGGCACCATATTTCGATTTTGCCTACATGACGCGCTGGGCAGCAGGACCGGCATGGCGCAACATGTCACCCGAGCAGCGTGCCAGCATGCAGAACCAGCTGACCAAGGCATTTATGACGACACTGGTGCAGAAACTGACGACCTACACTAACCAGCCTATCCGTTATTTCACCCCGCGTGGGCAGGGCGGTAATGATGTCAGTGTCAGCGCCTGGATCATGCAACCAAACGGCATTCCCACCAAGCTGGATTTCCGCTTCTACAAAGGCAAGGACGGCTGGAAGATATTTGATGTGAAGGCCGCCGGAAACAGCGCCGTGGTGTACTACCGGAAAATGTTCAGACAGATGTATCGCCAGAGCAACCCGTCACGCTACTAGGAGCCTGATAAAAACAGAACTCATGGCCACGGAATCCACGGAAACATAAATACCCTGATAGCATTCTTTTCGTGTTCTTCCGTGGATTCCGTGGCCATTAAATAGTAACCCGGCAGTCAGCCACTTCTCATCACCACCCGTTTGCTGCTTTACCGGATAACAGCTACCGCAAAAACCTGCAACCGCTCAACAAAATATCGACTCGCAGAATTCGGCCTCCCGGCCGGGATTTCCTGCTCCAGGCAACTCAACATACAGAAATAACTGCCGTTAGAGTGTTAGCGCTGCCCCCGCAGAATCCAGGCGACATGTCACCGGACGATGCAGGCAGGTTTATGTTCAAATTCACCGGCTCTCTGTGCACAGGCAAGTGCAGGGACAGGCCAAAAGGATAACAGGCAATGTCACCATATACGAAAACGTTGATAGGTCATCTCACCAAGGTGGAAGCAGGCGCACTTTCTGCCACACTGACTACATCTGGCGAAGGCCGTCTGCCCCGTATTTCCAAAGATGATAATGACTTGAGCGGACAACCCGGCTCCTATGTCGCCATCACCCAGGGTGATATCAAGCTACTTGCCGTCGTCAGGTCAATTGCCGAAATACCCTCGACCAGTGGTTCCGGAACCAGTAAATCCTTCAACATGATCCCGCTTGGCGAGGTCTCACCGCGCGGTGTATTCACCAACGGCATCAAAAATTACCCGGTCACGGGCGCTGAAGTACATTCAGTCTGCAAGGAAGAAATCGAAGCCGTCTTTGTTAAATTCCGCGCACAGGGCTACGCCGTTGGCGTTGCTTCAGCGGATAACAGCATCGATGTCTGCATGGATCCGGCTGCCCTGTTTGGCAGGCACTTCGCTATTCTTGGACAGTCCGGCGCCGGTAAATCATGGACCGTTACCAATCTGTTACAACGTGCAGTCAAGGCCATGCCCAGGGCACACATCGTCCTGCTTGATCTGCATGGTGAATACAGCTGGGAGGATAAAGATGGCAACCGGCAACATGCATTCGACCAGGATGTCACCCGTTATATCGATGCCCGCGACCTGGAAATCCCCTACTGGCTGATGACCTTCGCGGAACTGGTCGACCTGCTGGTTGACCGCACTGATGCCTCGGCTTCCACCCAGATCGCCTTCCTGCGTGACAGCGTGCAGGACTTGCGTAACAAGGCCAACAAGGATCTCGGTATTGGCCACATATCCATTGACTCACCGGTCTACTTCTCACTGCATGAGTTGTACAGCTATTTTGAAGAAGCAAACAAACAGACTTCAAATTTCGGCAAGGACAAGGGTGCACTTGCAGGTATGTTCGACCAGTTCATGATGCGCCTGCAAAGTCGCATGAACGACACTCGCTACGACTTCCTGCTAAATCCGAAGCACCGCACCTCCTCGGACACACTGTCCGGTTTGTTGCGTGACTTTGTTGGCCTGGGTGACCCCAAGGCCCAGATAACCATTATTGACCTGAGTAGCGTGCCCTTTGATGTCCGCCCGGTAGTAACCGCCCAGGTCGGGCGACTTGCATTTGAGTTCAATTACTGGAACCCGAGATTCAAGGAGTTCCCGCTGCTGCTGGTCTGCGAGGAGGCCCACGCCTATATCCCGCGGGAAGGTGACATGCAATATGAGGGCACGCGCCGCTCCATGCAGCGTATCGCCAAGGAAGGACGTAAATACGGTGTCGGGATTGCAGTGGTTACACAGCGGCCACACGAATTATCCGAAACCGTGCTGGCACAGTGCAGTACATTTATCTGCCTGCGTCTGACCAACCCCGACGATCAGGACTATGTCCGCGATCTGGTACCGGAGGCAGAGCGCGATTTCATTGATATCCTGTCATCCCTGAGTCAGGGCGAGGCCATGATTATGGGCCTTGCCGTACCATTGCCGACACGTGTGCAGCTGTTCCAGCCTGATCCGCCGCCCAACAGCTCGAGCGTCGACTTCTTTCGCCACTGGGTAACCGGGCCATCCGACCTGGATATTGATGACATTGTGGATCGCTGGCGCCGCCAGGACCGGATGCACCGCTAGCCCGAACTTCTCACCAGTCGATGTGAATAGAAGCACGGGACACGCTGCGGGCAAGGAGTATTGGTTAATCTGTCTGATGGGTGCGCTGCGCTTCACCCATCCTACATAAGATCTACGGTTTTTTGTAGGATGGGTGAAGGAGCGCAGCGACGCACCCATCAGTCTGTAGGGAACCTGCACGACCTGGATAGCATCAAGCCTGCTCTGATTCTGCCTTTTCCTGCTCGATCAACTCATCATAGCCAAGCAGGTGCAGCACCTGCTCCCTGGCAGCCATACCGTCCTCGTAGCCAAGCTCCATCAACTCCTTGCAATAGGGGGCATCAAACATCAGGTAACTCATTAACGGGCGACCTTCACGCGTCATAGCACCAATACCCTTGAGCAACACGCGTACTGAACGCGGAAAATTACCAACATAGCGTGCCACGATGTCACGAATATCACGGCTTGGAGAAATCACCAGGTAGTCAATCTGTCGTAACGACGTATCCTGGTACTCGACACGTTTGTCTTTTGTTTCCGTAATAGTGTGGTTAATGCGCCGCATACGCTCGATATCCGCATCCAGGCTGTCCATAAATAAAGTGTCGAAAATATAGCCCGAGATTTGCCCGAAGCTGGGATAAGGGATCTTCCTTTCGTCTGCGGACGGCGTATCCGGCCGTGGATTTCTGACACCAATAATCAGCAGGCGATTTGCACCCAGGTGCAATGCCGAACTAAGCGGCGCAGTCTGGCGCATGGAACCATCACCAAAATACTCGTTGCGTAACTTTACGGCGGGGAACAATACCGGAATGGCAGACGAGGCCATCAAGTGATTCAGTGTCAGCTCGGTTCGCTGACCTACCCGACGCGTGCGTTTCCACGGCTTCAACTCCTCCTTGCCCTGGAAATACGTGACCGACATGCCACTGGTGTATCCCGAAGCCGTAATGGAGACGGCATCCAGGTCACCGGAATCAATTGCCTGCTGGATGCGCGCGAAGCGGATGTGACTTTCCAGCAGGCCGCGTAGCGGTGAATTATCCAGTATCGAGCGCGGCTGTCCCTTGCCCAACCCACCCAGAAGAAATGTCGCCGCCCAGCGGTAACCACTTTTTATGGCCGTCCATGAATCCGTCTTAAACACCTTACCGACATGAAAATTTGCCCAGATGCCGTAGAGCCGGTCTACCCCTTCCTGAAAGCGGCTGGCACTGCTGGACAGCAGAACTGCATTGAGAGCACCTGAGGAAGTCCCGCAAATCACCGGGAAGGGATTTTCGGCATCTTCCGGCAGCATATCGCCAATTGCCTTCAATACGCCTGCCTGGTAGGCATTACGTGCCCCACCACCCGGTAATATCAGACCAGTAACCGGTTTTTCCGTTTTCTTTTTGAATGACAGCCAGTACATTTAGGAGCCTGGTGGAAATGTGGACACACAAACAAGAACCGGAACAGACATTGCCACTGATTCTCTCCCAGTTATCGGCCAGCCAGCCAATATATACAACATTCGGCCTGACTTGTGAACATGATGATTTGTTAGCGGTGATATCGGCTGCCGTCACTCAATCAGGGAGCATTGATACAGATCAACACATCGATGACTCACTTATCTATACTTCCGCCATAAGCATATTGCATTAAGGAAGGGGGGAGAATCGAAAATGAACGCAGGAAAACTCTGTAACCGTAACGTAATCACCACTCACCGGGACACCACCATCCGGGACGCTGCCCGCCTGATGCGGGAACACCACGTAGGCTGCCTGATTGTGACGGAAGAGAAAGCCGGTGCGACAGAACCTGTTGGCATCCTGACTGACCGTGACATCGTAATGGAAGTTATTGCAGAAAATATCGGGGTCAACGAAGTGACCGTCGGCGACATTATGTGTTACGCCCTGCTGAAAATATGTGAAAGTGACAGCATCCTTGAAACTGCGCAACGCATGCGTGCCCGTGGAGTTCGTCGTGTTCCGGTTATCAATGACAAGTGTGAGTTGATCGGCATTCTCGCACTTGATGACATTCTTGGATTACTGAGTGAGGAACTTTCCATGCTTGCCAGGTTAACAGCACGCGAAGCCGAGCAGGAACAAAAGAAGCGGGCATAGCCCGCACTTCTCACCGCAGAGAGAGATACGGGCTAAAAGCACCCGACTGCCGTTCAGGCTGGCGGACTTCATGCCGCCAGCCTGAGCATTAACGCCCGGGAACTGCCGGGGGAACAGGGGGACGCATGGGGTTCTGCACCCAGGCTGGCGGTGCGGGCCGTTCTGGTCGTTGCGATGCGGGCCGCTCGCCAAACAATTCCGCCCGGTGCTCTTCCATGTATGCCCGGCGTTCTTCAGGGGGCATATCCATCACGGTGGCACGCATGGCCGCCATTTTCTTGCGACGTTCTTCCGCCTGTTTGCGCAATTCTTCGTGGCGGCTCGCAATATCAACCTGCTCATCCAGCATTTTCTCCAGAATATCGTCCTGGTTTTCCACCAGGTAATTGTGCCTGTCTTCGGCACGGTTACGCATTGTCTCCTGCTGCTTGACCGTCGATAGCAGGCGTTCCTCACGTTGTTTCAGGTAAGCATCCATACGCGCCTTCATTTGCTGCTGCTGTGCCTCGCGCCACATGGCTGACTGCGCCTCACGCTCCTGCTGCTGTTTTTCATAAAAGGCCCGCTGCTGGTCACGATACTTCAGCATATCCAGTTGACGCGCCGTCATGGGACGCTGTCCCTGCACGGGGCGCTGTGCACGCATACTTTCCATCTGTACACGGCCTGCCTCGCGCTGTTTTTCCATCTCCGCCCGGTCTGCCTCGCGCTGCTCTTCCATTTCAACCCGGCCTGTATCACGCTGTTCCTCCACTGCGGTCTGGTGCTCCTTCCGCACTGCCTCCATCTCAGCCTGATGCTGCTTGCGCTGTGCTTCCATCTCCGCCTGATGCTGTTGATGTAACAGCTCGGCATCTTTGGCACGCTGATCAAATTGTTCGCGATAGGTACGGATACGTTCTTCCGTCGGGTTCGGTGGCTCAGCAGCGGGGGCAGCCGCTGCCGGGGGTTCCCCGGCCTGGACAACCGGAAGCAATATTATTGCAGCAAGGGCGCTGAAAAATGCTGGTTTTAATGACATAACTGTTCTCCTCTTGAAGTTGTTCTGGTTTTTTCCTGAAAACACACCAAGTATAGCCTACTCAGCAGATCATACGGCTGTGACAGCCTCCCGAACTACCCCGCCAGCCAGGCCATCCACAACCGCCTGAATACCCGGCTGCATGGACTACCTTACCTGGCCGCCAGCCACCTTAATGACTGCTACCTGCAGAGTGATGAATCTTATTATAAACGTTGTATTTCCTGAAGGCTTGCGCGTGGAAATACACCCGTAGGCTTCCTCAATATCTGGCGTAGATGCCCAGGGTATCAGGGCGGATTGATATCCGTCGTAGTAATGCGTGGCGCTGACAGCGCCGGCTTACCACGGCATAAAGTTGTTCATGCGCCCCATTGGTCTCATGCTATGGCTCATGTCACCCATATCGTAACGCATGGCATCAATATTCAGATTCATGGTATGCATATTCTGGTTCATGCTTTCCATTGAAAGATTCATCCCATGCATATTGTTAAGCATGGGTTCCAGATATTCCAGTGCTTCCATCCTGTCTGCCATGGCCTCAACAGACTCGGACATGTGGTAGACACGCCGCGTCATGGTTCGCACATTTTCTGAAAGATAGATAACACTTTCTGATATATGACCGAGATGCTTGCCCATCTCCGGGTCCATCCCCGATGCCACTATACCGATATCCTTGCTGAGGGTATAAATCAGGAAGAAGCCATAGGCAGCCAATACTACAAAAGCCAGCATGGCCGGATAAATAACCAGTTCCCAGCGGCGCGCACTCGCTTCAAACACGCTCACGAACCGGTCCATTGCATCGCCTTCAGGAAACAATTCCCGCGAGGAATCTTTGCCAGTACCGCCAGCAGCGGCCTGCTTGTCCAGGTTTGTTATTTTGTCGGTCATTTCTTTACTACCAGGAAATTGATTATTAGAGGACACTTGTCCTGTGTTGCGGCACATCACTGACCTCAGCCCTATTAATAGGCCTAATTTCCTCGTCAGTCAAATAACAGGCCGGATCCTCTGCCCAGGGATCCCCGGTTAACTGCATAGCCCGAACCCGGGTATTTCCTCCGCAGATATCAAAGTAGCGGCACTCGCCACAACGACCTTTAATCAGGCGTGGCACGGCTTTCAAGCCTTTCATAATCGGATCCGAGGTATCCATCCAGATCTCGGAAAATGGCCGTTGACGGACGTTCCCGAGATCATAATGCCACCAGAAAGTATCCGGGTGCACCTCACCGAGGTTATCGATGTTGGCGATATTGACGCCGGAACTATTGCCACCCCATTGCCGCAGCTTTGCCGCTATATGGTCAGCTTTTTCAGGATAATGCTGCATAACCCACTGCAACAAATACACTCCGTCAGCATCATTGTTGCCGGTAACAAACTCCAGGTCATCCCCGCGCTGCGCATGTAACAGGGCGGTTTCAAACAACAGATCCATGGCATGCCGGGTGATATTGAGTTGCACATCGCTGTCGCGATTACGGTTACCACGGCCGGCGTAATTGAGATGGGACAGGTAGAACTTGTTCACGCCCTCATCTGTCATCAACTGCAGCATATCCGGCAGCTCATCAGCGTTATCTTCGGTCATGGTAAAGCGCAGGCCGACCTTGATATCACGGTCACGACACAGGCGGATACCTGCCATTGATGCATCGAAGGCACCGTCCTTGCGACGGAACAGGTCATGCGTTTTTTGATTCCCGTCAATACTGATACCAACGTAGTCATAACCAACATCAGCAATGGCTTCGATATTGCCTGCATCAATCAACGTACCGTTGCTTGACAGCCCCACATAGAAACCCATGTCTTTCGCGCGCCTGGAAATATCAAAGATATCCGGACGCAGCAATGGCTCACCACCGGACAGTATCAGTACCGGCACACCAAAAGTCTTCAGGTCATCCATAACCGTGAATACTTCTTCGGTATTCAGTTCGCCCTTGAAATCGATGTCAGCCGAGATCGAGTAGCAGTGCTTGCATGTCAGGTTGCAACGCCGGATCAGGTTCCATATCACAACAGGCCCCGGCGGCGAACGTCTCTCGACAACCGGGGTGGGATTCACCAGTTCCTGCATATATTGCGAGATTCGAAACATACTGTTTACCCCTTGAGCCTCAGGCCGGTTTTCTTGAGTATACGCTTGCTGTAGAGCACCTCGTGACCACGGCAGTGTTCACCCAGCAGGGTCGCGATACCGGTTACCTTTGCTTCAACATCCTGGCTATTGCGACCATGTACCATGGCAAACAGGTTATAGGGCCACAGCGGCAAGTGCCGTGGCCGGTGGTAGCAGTGACTCACATAATCCAGCGCACCTACCTGCCGGCCCAGTTCACTGATGCGCTCATCAGTGACATTCCATACCGACATTCCATTGATTGTGTACCCCAGGGCGTAATGATTGGGGACTGCTGCAATACGGCGAATAATTCCGCTCGCCTGCATCGCAGCCACCCTGGCAAGGACATCTTCCACATCCAGCCCCAGCTGGTCGGCCAGTGCATCGTAAGGTGCAGCGACCAGCGGCAGACCCGCCTGCGTGGCGACAATGATCCGCCGGTCGGTTGCATCCAGCTGCTTGCCGGATTGCTGTGCCTTGCTTAATGTTTGCGGGTAGCCAGTCATCACCATTTCCTACACGGCCAGCTTCAGGCCGATATAAAATTCTTCCTGCTTCGGCATATCGTAGACCCGGCATCCGGTCGCCTGCTCGATTTCCCCGAGAACAGCGCCTGCTTGTTCCGGTCGTTCCGTGGCAATCACGAACCACATATTGAGAAGATGATCGCGTTCATAGTTATGCGCCACCTCCGGAAAGGCATTGACCAGATCAGCAACTTCATCATAGCGCTCCAGCGGCACCTGCATGGCACACAGGCTCAGGGCACCACCCAGGTTTTCGGCGTTAAACATCGGACCAAAGCGTGTCAGCACCTTATCATCCAGCAGGTGCTGTATCCGTGATAACAGTTCATCCACGGACAACTCCAGTGATGCCGCGATATCATCATAGGGGCGCGAACAGACAGGCAAGCCGTCCTGCAAGCAGTTCACGAGCGTGGCATCGACACTATCCATGTAACCTCTGCAGGTGACCGGAGATGTTGCCGGTTTCCACGTAACGCGCACCACGCTGTTTGAAACCGCGACCGCTGAATAATACCGTATGCGGGATCTTCTCCAGCCCATGGCAGCTAACAATCTGCTCGAGACGCCGCAACACGCTGTCACGCTCACGGCCGTGAATCATGCAGAACAGGTTATAGGGCCATGCCGGCAAGCGCCGCGGGCGCTGGTAACACAGGGTCACGCAGACCTCGTCGGCCAGCAGTGCACCGATGCGCTCGACCTCGGCATCCGGGATATCCCAGACCACCATGGCATTGGCACGGTAACCCAGGGCACGGTGTTTGACCACGACACCCATGCGCTTGATCAGCCCGGCGGATTGCAGCATTTCCAGGCGCTTGATGACGGCTGCCTCACTGAGACCCAGCTGCGCGCCTATTGCCGCATAGGGATGCGCCACCAGTGGCAGGCCATCCTGGATTACAGCAATCAATTCACGGTCTGTTGCACTCAGCACCATAGTGGAAACCCCAGGTCGATATAAAATGCACGCTCCAGCGGCAGATTGAGTACCGCAATACCGGTACCGCTCTCGATTTCATCCAGCACCTGCTCTACCCGCGCCTGGTCCGGCGCCGTCACAACAAACCAGAGATTGAAATCATGTTCACGCTCGTAATTATGATTGACCTCGTCAAACCGGCTGACGAAAGCTGCAATCGTTTCCAGCTGCTTCACGGGGACAGCCATCGCAGCAAGGGTACTGGAACCCGCCTGCTGCGGTGCGAATACCGGCCCGACACGACTGATATAACCGCGGTCCTGCAGGGACCCAAGGGTATTTATCACTTCGGTTTCATTGACATCCAGCTGCCGTGCAATGTCCGCATAGGGAGCCGAACTCAGCGGGAAACCGCGCTGATATTCATTCAGCAGGCACTTTTCCAGCGCCGTCAGCGGTGCCGGCGTATCCAGCACGGACACATTGCCTGAACGTAAACTCGTTAAACATTCATTCGCCATTACTAAAGCCCCGTCCGGTGTGCCCTGGCCGTGAAAAATATGCCGCTGGGTTTCTCTGCCGGCAATTGTGCAATACGTTCAAAGCTTGCCGTATCGTAAACATGGACCTCATCAGCATCACGCACCGAGACCCACACCGATTCACCCCGTGGGCTGAATTCCATATGCAGCACCCCTTTTCCTGGCTGCAACGTCTTGACTATCTTCATAGTTTGGGTGTCAATCACCTGCACGGTGTCATTGCGGGGATGTGCAAAATTCACCCAAACCTGGCGTCCGTCCGGCTGCGCCTCGACAAACACCGGCTGCCCGTGCACGGCGATGCGCCCCGCTTCCTTCCAGCTGTCATTACTGACCACCAGCACCTCGTGTTGACCAACCGCCGGCAGAAAGGCATGCCGGCCGGTCATGGCCCAGCCTTCCAGATGCGGCATTTTATAGACCGGCAACTTCTCCTTGCCACGCCCGTACTGGTCCAGAATACGCCGCACACCCTTGTCCGGCTCCCAGAGATCGAGCAGTGCCAGACCATCCTCGCCGAACAAGCCGGCAATATAGTAGCGCCCATCAGACGAAATCAGGGCATCGTAGGGTTGTCTGCCAATATTCTTGTATATTTGCACCACCGGTGCTGCCGTATCCGTCATATCAACAATACGAATCTGGCCGGCATCATAGAGCGTGTACACAAACTTCTGACCGGGCGCGTCTACAAGGCCAACCACTTTCGATGCGTTGTCCTTGTCGTCCAGCGCCGGCAAATCAGCAACCAGATCCAGCGTTGCCGCATCAAAAATCTTTACTCCGCCGGGGGTATAATTGGAAACCGCTATGAGCTTCCCGTCCTGCGAAATGGCGCCGCCAATACTGTTGCCCGCCTGCACCACCCGCTTGACGAGCGTGCCGCACAACAGGTCAATCTTTGACAGTCCGCCATCACGGCCAAAAATGTAGGCATAGCGTTCATCGCGCGAAAAAACGGCAGAGGCATGTGACAGGTCACCAAGCCCCTCAACCCTGAACAGGCTGGCCTTTGCGGTCGTATCCAGCACTTGCAGGCTGCCGGTGGCACGCTCGATGACCAGGCCCATGTCGCCGGTACCGCGCGTCAGGCATTCGGCGCTTACTGCCTGATTGAAGCCTGAAAAAAACACCCCCAGAAAAATAATCCACCTGCAGGAGCGGATAAGATAGCGGGGAAACACCGGCAGCTTCACAGTCCTTCCCCCCTGCGAATGGCTTCTACCAGCCAGCGCACTTCCTGCTCGGTCAGCAAACCACGCCACGGCGGCATCGGCGTACCCGGCCGGCCATCCAGGACCGTATTCTCCATAAACATGGGTGGCCGATCTCGCAGATTCTCCGGCAGTAATGGTGGCCCCAGCCCGCCCTTGCGGGTCATGCCATGACAGGAACCACAATCATGCTTGAGAAGATACAGCAGCTCAGCCTGTCTCGCGGTATCCAGTGCAGCCGAAACCGGGGTCAACTGGATCATTATGATCAGGGCAAACAACCACTTGCTCGTTTTCCTCACACCAACTGCCTCACGGTTCAGATTCTTAACCTGTTATCTTACAATGGAAATCACTGCAACCCTTGATCTACGTCAACTTGGACAAAGACAAAAACCTTGCTCATCACGAGGAAGTGCTGAACAATTCCTGTTTCGATCTTTCCGGTCAACCCTGGCCGCTTGCAGTGCATGGGTGGGACACTGGCATCCGTGCAAGCAGATCACATAATTGACCTTGTTTTGATCTACATCAAGTACACAAAAAAGTGCGGGTTCGATAATTACGCCGCAATGTTCAATGAATCCAGCCATGACGGGTGGCGAATATATACAGGACCAGCTACAACCCGTTGGACATCAATCCGTAGAGAATGCAAGTTTACCCTTTATTTGAAAACAGCAAATCAGCACTATACGCAACGCAACTATTATCATCGGTAAAAAAAGGAGTGTAATCAATGAACGTGAAACACAAAACGAAGTACGGGGCAGCATTGCTCGCCACGTGCATGGGTTTGGCCATGTCAACCGGAGCTTCTGCCGCCAAGGAGGCATTCAAGCCTCTTAACGATGCAGAATTCGATCAGGCTAAAAGCATGTACTTCCAGCGATGCGCCGGTTGTCACGGCGTATTGCGCGCAGGTGCAACAGGTAAAAACCTGGAACCCCAACCGAACAAGGCGAAAAAGAGCAAGGGCACGCTCAAGCTGGGAACAAAACGGCTGACCAAGATTATTTCGCAGGGCACCGAAGGTGGCATGAACAACTTCGATGACATTTTCACACCTACGGAAATCGATCTGCTGGCCC
>Ga0209633_10004543_pt1 | contig 12441 bp, 16 predicted proteins | sample Cruoilmetagenom1_FD_187290 | JGI IMG/M metagenome (GOLD analysis project Ga0209633, IMG submission 187290) | Oil polluted marine microbial communities from Coal Oil Point, Santa Barbara, California, USA - Sample 1 (SPAdes) (version 2) | ecosystem: Environmental > Aquatic > Marine > Oil seeps ... | reverse complement strand
TTTACCGGCGTAAGCTTTCCCCCAAGCCTCTTTGACAGGGTTCAGGCCCTCCCCCTGCATCTCTACACGCTGTTTGGAATGCGGGGAGCATGGGACGTCATGCAGAATGCGTGGGCAGCCGCCTTTGTGCTGCTCCTCATCATACTTGCGATGAATGCTATAGGCCTGTTTATAAGAGAGAAATATCGACGGGAGTTCTGACATGGCAGCAAAAATTATGGTCAAAGGTCTGAGTTTGTGGTACGACGGCAAACAGGCATTGAAGGACATCACCATGGACGTTCCAGAAAAGAAGGTTACCGCAATAATTGGCCCATCCGGTTGCGGTAAATCCACTTTTATCCGTTGTCTCAACCGAATGAACGACATCGTCAATGGATGCAGGGTGGAGGGTGAAGTGACCATCGATGGGGAAAGTATATATAGAAACAATGCAGATGTGGTGAAACTGAGGAAGACGGTGGGGATGGTGTTTCAAAAGCCGAATCCATTTCCATTTTCCATATACGACAATGTGGCTTATGGGTGCAGGGTTGCCGGTATAAATAACAAAAAAACACTGAAGGAAGTCGTCGAAAGATCACTGAAAAAAGCTGCTTTGTATGAGGAAGTGTGCGATCGTCTAAGGGATTCCGCCATGAGTTTGTCCGGAGGTCAGCAGCAGCGGCTTTGCATGGCAAGAGCTCTGGCAATTGAACCAGAGATTATTTTGATGGATGAGCCCTGCTCGGCCCTTGATCCTATAGCAACAGCCAAAATTGAGGGCCTGATCAGAGAACTGAGAGAAGAGTATACGGTGGTTATTGTTACCCATAACATGCAGCAGGCTGCAAGGGTTAGTGATTATACAGCGTATCTTTACATTGGAAAATTGATTGAATATGGGATAACGAGGCAGATATTTGAGAATCCAAAAGAGGAGAGTACCGAGAAGTACATAACCGGAAGGTTTGGGTGATGGGACGGGAAGGGAAGGGATAAAATGAAAAGTCGATTTCATGGGGAGTTAAAGGAAATAAAAAAAGATGTGCTGAAGATGGGGGATCTCGCTAGAGGAATGCTAAAAAATTCCATAGCCGCTCTGATGAAACAGGACAATGAACTGGCAGATGAAGTATTATCCCATAAAGAAGAAATAATGGACATGAATGATGAAATAGAACATCGATGTTTACAAGCCATTTCTATGTATCAACCAATGGCCAGGGACATGCGTGTCATTGGAGCTTGTTTAAAACTTATAACCTATCTTACCCGGATAGGCAGGTATGGAAAGGATATTGCTACCGTAGCCAAGGAACTATCTGGAAAACCCCATTTAGCCAAATTGGTGAGCATCCCTCACATGGCTGAGTTAGTGGATGGCATGATCTCAGATGGTCTCACCGCTTTTGAAAAGAAAGACATTTCGCTGCTGGAAAATTTTGGGGAAAGGGACGACGACATTGACGCCCTGCGATATTCGATTTTCAGGGAATGCTTGACCTATATGATGGAGGATAGCAAGAATATAACGAGGTGCATGCATTACGCAATGATCGCCAGGTATCTGGAAAGATGTGCAGATCATGCGTGCAAGATGGCTGAAAAAATAACCTATGCGATCACAGGAGAGAGGGTCGAGATAAAATAAGGTAAGATAAGATGAGTTGAGATAAAATAAGATAAGATAAGATAAGATAAAATAAGATAAGATAAGATAAAATAAGATAAGCTCATGTTCCAGTTTATGAAAAAGAAGATCCAGGAAAAATTAAAAAGCATTTAAAGAATATTACTTTAGTGGACATGAAGAAAGTTTTTTTCCAGTCGTTTCCAATTCTTATCTTATGTGGATTCCTTGAAATGTTGGCTGGATTCACTCTGTGCAACATGGAAAACTTTCTGCGATCTTTACCAGGGCTCATCATCATGGTACCGGCCATGATGAACCTGAGGGGAGCGATAAATGGGGCGCTCGTGTCGAGACTTGGAAGCGGCGTACACATGGGGGTAATAAATTTTAATGAGAGGGGAGAGATGCGCGAAAATCTGAAAGCTGTGCTGCTTTTGAGCGTCATTTTACCGGCGCTTATTGCAGCTTTTGCGCACATCTTCTGTATAGCGATTGGATTCGAATCTATAGGGATACCAAAATTGATCTTTATCTCTGTAGCTGTGGGTCTTCTGTCTGGCGCGGTGCTCAGTCTTCTGTCCATTCTCATCACCTATCTTGCATTTAAAAGGGGAATAGATCCAGATAATGTAACATCACCTTTGCTTGCTACATTTGGAGATGTGCTCACAATATCCTTTTTGTTTTTGTTTGCGATGGTGATTGCATGAGCTACTACAATGCGATGAAAATAGTAAAAGAGAGCCTGCCCGTACAAATAATAGCTATATTGGTTTGTATAATTGGAGGGAGCTTTTTAAACCTTCATATCGAAAATTTCTTGGCGCTTCCGATCCTTCTCTCCTTCATCCCGCTCATAAATGGCATTGGAGGGAACATATCCAGCGTGTTTGGAGCGAGATTGACCTCCGCGCTTCACATAGGCTCAATAAGCAGAGCGAATGATAAGGAACTGAAGGAGAACGCGGTTCTATTTCTTGTTATGGGCTTTCTTGTGTTTTCTATAACAGCGTTATTTATTTATCTTACAAGCTCATATACATATGAAACAGTGAGCTGGAAAATAGTTTTAGTTCCAATGTTTGCGGGAACCGCGCTCGTTCTCTTCCTCATACCGGTAACCTTAGTTGTTGCTTTTTTGTCATTCAAAGCTGGCATCGATCCCGATAATGTTGTTATGCCAGCCATTACCACAATTGGGGATTTTGCCGGCATTCTTTTGTTGTTGTTAGGCATAAAGGTGATAGGAATATGAAAATTAAAAGTTTGAGAAGTAGATGGAAAAGGGAAGAAAAGAGAAAGATAGAATATGAACCAAGGACTGTTAAGGACATATTGAAGGAGATGAAAGACATATCTCAGCTGATAGTGGATCTAAGTTATTCTTCTCTTCTTTTCCATAATGAGGAGCTCGCCGAAGAGGTAAAATATCTGGAAGCCAGGATGGACAGCCTGAACTATGAGATAAGGATGGAGGCAATGCTTGCTGCACGTAACGTAGAAGATGCAGAAAAGATGGCCGGTATATTGCAGGTCGCGGAAGCTGCCGAATCCATATCAAATGCTGCGGGTGATATCGTGAAAATAATGAAACTGAAATTTCCACGTCCATTGATACCCTCTCTGTTAAAAGAGTCTGACGAGAACATAACGCGGATAAAGGTTGAAAAAAGATCCAAGAGCTGTGGGAAAAGGATTAAAGAGCTCAGAATAAGATCTGAAACTGGAACAAAGATAATTGCCATAAGGAGAAAGGAGAAGGACATATATGGCCCTGACAAAGAACAGATCATAGAGGCAGAAGATATAGTTATTCTGAAAGGCACTGATGAGGGGATCGAAAAGGTGAGGGAATTTTTAATAGGCAACGTGGAGGTGCTCAAATGACTGAAGAGGAAGCAAAAGAGTCTCTTTCAGAGCTCAAGGAGAGTGCAGAACTTATGATAGATCTTGCTTATTCTTCACTGATCTATGATAACATCGATCTGGCAAATGAGGTCTATCAACTTGAAGATGAGAGCGATGAGCGTTATGACCGTTTTCAGAGAATAATAGTGGAGGACTCCAAAAAAGGGGGTCTGACAACCGATGAAGCACTTGCCCTTATAAGGTTGGGCGCTGTGATGGAGAGCATTTGCGATGCTGCAAGGGAGATCGCTGACGTTGAATTAAGGGACATAGAGCTGCATCCCGTAATAAAGATGAGCATCGAGGAATCTGATGAGACCTTTGTAAGAGAGGTTGTGGATGGAAAATCTGTGCTGTGCGACAAAAGCCTGGGAGAAACAAGGGTCGCTTCCGAGCTTGGGGCGTGGGTAATAGCGATTAAAAGGGGTAATCGGTGGCACTATAATCCCGGCAAGTTCACCCACATAAAAGAGGGAGACGTGCTCTTTGCGAGAACAACGAGAGAGGCCGAGCGACATTTCAGGGATGTTATAAGAGGAAAAACCAGGGAAGTATGACCCATCTTTAAACTAAAAAAGAGTCACTGAATACTGCAACTATTGGCATGTGATCTGATTCGTGTGCCCAGGTCAAAACATCAAAGTCAGTTATCCTTAAATCAGGGGTGAAAAAGATATAATCTATTCTTTCGGTGGGATTTTGCCAATCAAAGGTGGCTCCATCATATCCTCCTTCATCGATCCCTGAGGGGTTGATCTCTAACCAGCCGTCACGAAATTTTGAAGTAATTATTGTGTAGGGGGCTTTGGTAAGATCGTTGGTATTGAAGTCTCCCAACAGGATAGCCCTGTCTGAGTCTGCTGTCAAATCCGCCGTGAATTTTGCGTGTGCAATCCTTTCCTCAAGCGATAGCCCAAAGTGTGTGTTATAGACCGTTATTACCTCTGTTCCAACTCTGATTTTGGATTTTATTATCACTCTTTGAGAGTCTTCACTTGGCATAAACAATGTCTCTGCAAACTCTATCGGGAATTTCGAGAGCATTGCTACACCATAAGTGCCCGTGATCGTTTTTGGCCCGTAATAAGAGTGCATGTTGAGCTTTTCTGCCAGGAATCTAACCAGATCATTATTGCCAAAACAGACTCTTGCCATCTCCGTTTCCTGTAAACCAATTATGTCCGCATCTGATTTTTTGATTGTCTCCAACACGCGGGCAAAATTAAATTGCCCATTTACGTCCTCTCCTTGATGGAGATTGAAAGACATTACCCTGAGAGTCTTTGGAGGCGGGGGGACATCGGGTGTTGTTGCGTTTATTCCCAATCCAACTCCCGTGCCTACTATGAACAATCCTGTTAGTGCAAGGGCTATTATCTTATTTTTTTGCGGAAGTTTTCTCAATGGCTTTTTGAGTCCTTTTATCCTTCCAATTCCCTTTACTAATGCTACTGGCACCACTACCATCAGAAGCGTTAATAGGATAATCAGAGACATTCTGTCCCTGAGTATGCTCATTCCTGGAACGAACTCATAGTTAAATGAAAAGATCATTGCAAAAATTAGGGCCAGAAATAGCAGAGACGATATCCCAAAGCTTCCTCCAAGTTGTCTCGGGCTGGGCTTCAGTCTGTTAACTTCCTTAGTTAGCAACATAAAGTCAAGCAGAGCCACTGGCGAGAACATCGCTGTAGCATAGGTAAAAATTTTTTGCATCGCACCCACCTGCGGTAAAACGGCTACCAGCATCACCGAGATCACAAGCAAAGCATTGAGAGTGACAATCATCCAGGTCTTCATCTGTTCAAAAATTTGTGGAATAATTGTTATCAGGGTAACAAAAGAGGCAACCACTAACATTGCTATGACTGAAACTACTGCGTAGGGGGAATCCGACCATCTGCTCAGTACGGATGGGTAAGCCAATACGAACCATTCTATAGCCAGGGTTCCATATAGCCCCATAGAGAGCACCAAAATTTTCCCCATCCTCTCTTTTTTTGCTACTTCTTTCCCTTCTTTCTGGGTTTGAACTCCAGCAATCATTAATATCACAATCGCCGCTAACAGACAACAAATAACCCTCCCATGGCCATACATGGAGAAATCTATAGAGCTGCCAATCGATTTTAGAGCAATAGACAGACCAATAGCAATGGCCAATGCTTGCGTAGTGGTTAGATATGCTGGTCCTTCATCTCTTCTGACAAGGTAGGTTGGTAGAAACACGCCGAAACCTGCCACACCAATGCCCGCTATGAAAGACAACAGGATAACATCAGAGATGACTAACAGTAGAATTCTCGAAATGACCAGCAATCCAGAAGACAGGTATATTCCCACCACAGGCGTTTTCTCTCTAAATATTAGAAGGATCAAGGGCGATAACAGGAACAGAGATAACAGAGCATAAGGGCCGATTCCCATTATTGCAAAATTCAGTGCATACACATTTGTAAGAAAGCTATTTAGTGTCTCAAAGAAGAATAGGAAGAGTATTGATAGCAATATTACCTCACTATGAAGCTTTCTGACCAGATTATAGATAGCCTTCATATTTTATGCCTCCAGGATGTTACCATTATATTATCTCTTCATAAGATTTTCTCTCTTCTTCAGAAGTCTTAAGCTGGCTATTAAAGATAGTGTAGAACAGGACTCTTTGATAAAGCTTTGTGTAGTGTAGTTATACACTGTGAGTTATACACTGTGAGCTATGCACTGTGAGCTATGCACTGTGAGCTATGCACTGTGTAGCTATAACAAAACCAGATTTTTCAGAACGTATTCAGTTATGATCTGGCTCGCTCCATCGGTGCATAGTGAGACCTGTGGAATTGGAGCTGATCCAAAGCAATTGGTATGAATTAAACACTTTTGAGGTTTCCATGTAGAAGTTCAATATATTGTCAGGAGAAGAACATTGCAGTGAGGAGTCACCAAGGGGAAACTAAAGGATCTTCAACGCGGCATAGGAGTTTTCTTCTGAGTTTTCTTCTTCCAGAACATAGCTGTGGTAGATCAGAGTCATGCTAAAGTATTTTTCAAGAAAAGCTCTTGCTGTGAAGGTGACATAGAGGGGAGGCACAGTGCTTTTTTCCTTCTGGAGAAGAAATTCGCTCTCAAGCAGTTTTTCGTTTTCAAATTCTATTTTCAATATATCGTTTTCAATATTTGCTTCAATCCTGCCTGCATATTCCAGGTCAACAAAAAATTTGAGGAATTTGTTCAGGGATTCCAGAGGATCATCGAGTTCAGCTGGAACAGCTCCTCTCTCTTCAGCAATCTTTAACAGATTCTTGCCAACCATAGAGATGTAGGCCATACCACTTTTTCCAGCGACTTCAGAAACTGCTTTGCATATCGAATAGATAACATCTGAGAGGATATCTTCATCAATCTCCATAAATAGTATTAGGTAAACACAAATATTAAAGTTTTGATAAAAGATACATGGTGTGGAGATTCTGGAGTTCAAAATCGTCGGTTCAACAAATGATATAGCAAAAAAGCTAGGAACGAAGGGGAGAAAGAATATTTTAATTGTGGCGGAGAAACAGATCAAGGGAAGGGGAAGGAACGATAGAACGTGGGTCTCAAATGTGGGTGGCCTATACGCTTCTTTCGTGCTCGACAAGAGCTCTAAGCTACCACTGGTCATAGCACTCTGCGTTTCAGAGACGGTAAACCAGTTGCTATCCTCAGAAATCTCTGAAATAAAATGGCCAAACGATATTTTAATAAAAGGAAAAAAGGTTGCGGGGATACTCTGTGAGGGATACAAAAATTTTGACATCGCGGGGATTGGCATCAACGTCAACAACAGGGTTGACCTTGAAAGTGCGACTACCCTGGAGAAAGAGGCTGGAAAAAGTTTTCTTTTGGGAGATGTTATCCACACTTTAATCGAGAATTTTCAAAAGTTGATGAATGAAAAAAATGTGGTACAGGAATACAGAAAAAGCTGCAAAATGCTCGGGAAAAAGGTTGTGGTAAAGCTGCAAAATGAGGTGATCTCCGGCACAGCGGAGATTGATGAGGCGGGATATCTCATGATCGATGGAAAAAGAATATCTGCCGGTGATGTCATAAGGGTCATGTGATAAAATGGAGTGGACGAATGAATGAATGACATGAAATCAAAAAACGGGGAGTTTCTCATGCTCATTTCTATTGCAGCTTTCTCTGTGTCAGATATATTTGACAGGATTGCAATGTGGAAGACAAATCCCTTTATGGCAACCCTGATAAAGAGTTCCGTGATCTGCCTCTTCGTCTTTTTCGTCTTGCTCTTCAGAGGGTTTGAATTTAAGAATGCAAAATATTTTGTCGCATCCGGGCTGATAAGTGAAATAATTGGCTCTTCAAGCTTTATGTATGCGATAAGCCACGGCATCAACGTTGCTCTGCCAACGATTCAAACACAGGTTATTTTCACGGCAATTTTTTCGCTGCTTTTGCTAAAGGAGAGAATAAATAGAAGAAGTACGCTGGGAATAGCCGTTCTCGTTTTTGGACTCGCCCTTTTGAACTATTCTCGAACCATGGGATCAGAATCGACAGACTGGGTGGTGGGTTTTGTGTTTGCGATCTTTGCTTCGATAGGCTGGGGGATGGGCGCCGTTCTCTGGAAATGCGGAATAGAGAAGGGCGCTTCCGCCAATAGCGGTTTGCTTGTCCACTATCTGACAGCCATAATCTCGATATTTTTCATACTCCTTCTCTTTGATAGAAGTGCGTTTGCTGTGGAGTTAAAAGATGTTGGAAATCTCACAATAGCCGCAATTCTTGATGGTATACTCGGAATGCTGGCTTTGATACACGCAATGAAGTATATGAGCGCAACCAGAGCTCAAGCCTTAAAGAGTATCTATCCGGTATTTGCGTGTGTACTCGCTTTTTTCATATTTAAGGAGGGGATAACCTCTTTGATGTTCGTCGGGATCTTCCTGGCAAGCGCGGGAGTTATCCTGTTTGAGTTAGGCAAGAGATCAAATAAACAATAGGAATAGGTAATAATGGTTTGCGCTTGTGAAAAGTTTTTTATATAGTAAATACACTTCATGAATGCTTTCATGATATTTTGCATAAAAACTCGTGTGGGTAGGGAAATAGGAATTGCAGATGCCATACAGCGAAGGGCACAGAGCGAAAGTAGTGGCATATATGCAGTTTTTGTGCCTATAGGGGTGAAAGGTTATGTGTTCATTGAAGCGGACAATAAAAATAGTGTTTCAGGTGTCATAAAAGACCTGCGTTATGTCACAGGAATGTTAAAGGAGCCAGTGTCCGTGAAAGATCTGGAAAGTGTTCTTTCTCCCCCTGCTCCACTTGAGAACATATCCGAGGGGGACATAGTGGAAATAATAGCCTCACCTTTTAAGGGAGAACATGCAAGGGTGGTTGGAATAAATGGGGCAAAGAAAGAGATCACCGTTGAGCTTATGGATGTGATGGTTCCCATTCCATTGACGATTAAAAGTTCAAATGTGAAGCTTCTTGAGAAGAAGGTGTGAAGATGGTTCAGAAAATAGAAGTGTTGGTCGATGCAGGAAAAGTGAGTGGTGGGCCGCCATTGGGCCCCGCTCTGGGCCCGATGGGATTGAACATCGGGGAAGTCGTTGCGAAAATAAATGAAGAGACCGCAAAGTTTACGGGCATGAAGGTTCCGATAACTTTGATAATAGATCCATCGACAAAAAAATATGAAGTTAAGGTTGGAACTCCGCCGACGGCTTCACTGATACTGAAAGAGGTTGGAGCCGAAAAGGGCTCCGGAGATCCTTTAAGAGATAAGATAGGGGACATGACAATGGAACAGGTAAGGAAGATAGCTGAAATGAAGCTTGGCTCCACTTTGAGCAAAGACATCGAAGGAGCCATGAAAGAGGTTATCGGTACGTGCATTTCTGTTGGTGTTACCGTTGATGGTAAAGATCCGAGGGAAATAAAAAATTTAATAAATAGAGATATCAGTTAGGTGGAAAGATGAACCTCAAAGAATCTGTTGAAACATTGCTCAAAGATGCAAAAAAAAGGGACTTCATTCAGACGGTAAACCTTTCCATAAATCTAACGGGTATCGACATGAAAAATGCAAAGAACAGGATAAATGAAGAAATATTTTTGCCAAATGGAAAGGGGAGGAATGCGAAGGTTGCCATATTTGCCACAGGTGAACTTGCCCTTAAAGCAAAGAAAGTTGCCGACCTTGTTTTGACTGATGAGGACATCGAAAAGCTCAGAGATGACAAAAGAAAGGCAAAAAAAATAGCGAGAGCCCACGACTTTTTTATTGCGGAAGCCCCGCTCATGGCGGTGATAGGTAAGAGTCTTGGTACCGTTTTGGGTCCAAGTGGCAAAATGCCAAAGCCGATAGCTCCAGGCGCCGAGCCAAAGCCAGTTGTTGATGGTCTTAAAAAGAGCGTGAGAGTGAGAAGCAAGTCCACCCTGTCATTAAATATTCCAGTCGGTAGAGAAGACATGGATGTTGACAAGATATGTGAAAACAGTTCTGCGGCGTTGGGTAAAATTGAATCGAGACTCGAAAAAGGAAGGGACAACATCAAAAGCGTTTTTCTGTCGCTAACGATGAGCCCGAGTGTGAAGGTGGAAAAGTGGTAGACGAAACAAGAAGGATCGCTTCATGGAAGATCGATGAAGTCAGCCGTCTGAAAGAGGGGATAAGGAGGAGTAAAACCGTTGGCATCGCTTCCATTCATGGCCTTCCAGCTCCTCAGTTCCAGGAGATAAGGAAGATTTCAGGCGTGAATATAAGGGTTTCCAAGAATTCTTTGATAAAACTTGCTCTTGAAGGATCAGACGTGGATGGTTTGGTTCCCTACCTGGATAAGGAAAGCGCCATTTTATTTTCGGATGAAGGCGCGTTTACTCTGTATTCAAAATTGAATGAACAAAGATTCCCCCTGCCCGCCAGAAGTGGACAGATTGCGACAAAAGACATATGGGTTGAAAAGGGTGAGACGAGCCTAAGGCCTGGTCCGGTTCTGACAGAGCTGCAGAAAGCGGGCATCTCTGCAAGGATAGAAGGGGGAAAGATCGTAATAAGGGATGATAAAGTGGTCGTAAGGGCTGGAGAGGTCATCAAAAAAGAGGTCGCAGATGCCTTAACAAAGCTTGAGATATACCCATTTGAGGCGGGTTTGGATGTGAGTGCGATTTGCTGGGATAACCTGGTTTTCAAGAGAGATGATCTGGCAATAGACTACGACGTTAGAAGAAATGAGATAGCTTTTGCACACGGTGCTGCAATTAGCATAGCTTTGGAGATAGGATTTGTTACAGATGAAACCTTGCCTCTGCTCATTTCCAGGGCAAGGAAGGGTGCAATACAACTTGCCATTGCATCTGGTTACATAACCGAAGACAGCATAGAATTTATGCTCAAAAGTGCGTACACCAACGCACTTGCGATGAATGCATTGCTTTCAGGATCACAAACAAAAACAGAAAGGAAAACAGAAACAAAAACAGAAAGGAAAACAGAAACAAAAACACAGGAGGAAAAGAAGGAGGCGAGCGAAGAAGAGATAGCTTCTGGACTTGGAGCCCTCCTTGGTTAAACACTGAAAGAACAGGAGGTAAAAAATATGGAATATATATATGGAGCATTGGCGCTTCATGCGGCAGGAAAAGAGGTAAGCGAAGAGAACATGAAAAAGATGATGGGAGCCGTTGGTGTTGAGGTGGATGAAACAAAGATAAAATCTCTCATTGTTTCTTTGAAAAACGTAAACATTGATGAAGTTCTAAAAAGTGCACCAGCGGTGGCTGCTGCACCGGCTGCCCCACCAGCGCAGGAAGAAAAGAAAGAGGAAAAGAAGAAAAAAGAGGAAAAAGAGGAAAAAGAGGAAAAGAAAGAGGCAACTGAAGAAGAAATAGCCTCTGGACTTGGAGCCCTCTTCGGCTAATTTTTCTGCCCGTTTCGCCGATCTTTATCCTTCAGGCTCACTACCTTTGTTGACACGTTTATGAGGCTTTAGATCGGAACGTTGATTTGTTTTCGCTCTGAGGGAGGGATAAATTTATATAGAGATAACATTATGATATGTAAAGCAATAAAGAGGAATAAAATATGCAAGGCAGTAAACTGTATGTGGGGAATCTTAGTTACTCTGTAACTAATGGGGAGTTGGAAGAACTGTTTTCCAAACATGGAGAAGTTAAGCAGGTGAACATAATCGAAGGTAAAGGTTTTGGATTTGTTGAAATGTCTACTCCTGAGGAAGCTGAAAAGGCAAAAGAAGAATTGAACGGTTTTGAGCTTAAGGGACGAACAATGAAAGTTGACGAAGCTCGCCCGCCCAGAGATCGATCGAGCAGGAGATATTAGGTAATTTAAAAAATAATTAAAACTCATCCCGGATCTCAGGCGTAAGGAAAATTAGGGATAGCTGATAAGTAATATAGATAGATATAGATATAGAGTAAACATCCTTTCCTCTCTAAAGAAAGAGAAAGACCTGAAGGGAGAGGAGGTTTGGAAAAGGGAGGCTTTGTAGCTGCGGAGCGAAGCGGTGCTTCCCCCTTCTTGGCTATCTTAAGCACAACCTATTAAATATAATTAGATCATTCTCATTTCATGATAGCAATCATCAACTGTAACAAGGATAAAAGCTGTATTGGAAGGCTTGTTGGAGCAATATCGTTGATTAATCAGGCAACCCTTGTTATAAATGAAGAAATTTTGGGAAGGATGGAGCAGGAGGTGCTACCCGTAAATGATTGCAAATGTGCTATCATATCTGGCTCTGCAAAGCTTGCGGCAAAGGGGGATACAAACAAAGAGCTGGAGGATTTTATAAAAAACTGGAAAGAGCCGATACTTGGAATATGTTATGGTCATCAGATTGTGGCGAAGGTATGCGGATGCGAGCTTGGGCATGGAGAGAAGATAG
>Ga0209633_10004542_pt1 | contig 12442 bp, 10 predicted proteins | sample Cruoilmetagenom1_FD_187290 | JGI IMG/M metagenome (GOLD analysis project Ga0209633, IMG submission 187290) | Oil polluted marine microbial communities from Coal Oil Point, Santa Barbara, California, USA - Sample 1 (SPAdes) (version 2) | ecosystem: Environmental > Aquatic > Marine > Oil seeps ... | reverse complement strand
GCGCTTGGGCGAGGTCATTACCGGGGTTAAATTCGTGGATGGCATAGCCTCGATCAACAATGATCAGGACATGAGAGATGCCGCTTGAACTCTCATACACAACTTTCGGTCATAGCTCTTTGCAGAACCGCCTATAGCTAACTCAAAAAGATCTCGGGCATCGTCGAGCTCTCCGTTTATAGGTACAAGTGCAAGAAGTAATTATGGAATTTTGTTGAATTGACTATAGGTTTTTATAGAGCTTTTTTATCAGCCTATGAAGATTGTTTTTTAATCTCAAGGCCTTTGAGCTTTCGATGAAGAGCAGAACGCTCCATGCCAATGAACTCGGCTGTCTTAGAGACATTTCCCGCAAATCGACCCACCTGCGCTAGCAAATAATCTCGCTCGAATGTCTCTCGGGCTTCACGCAAGGGCATTGCCACGAGGCGTAAAATATTTCCACCTTCTTTAACGGTTTCAGGAGCTTCGTTAACAACTTCTGCCGGTAGATCGTTTAACTGCACGTCGGTTTTAGAAGTATCTTGCATCATAATCCACACCCACTCCATCACATTGCGGAGCTGACGGATGTTACCCGGCCAATGATATTGCTTAAGGGCAATTAAAGCTTCTGGTGAAACCGTGCGTGTTGGCACATCTTGCAAACGTGCAATTTGCGCAAAGAAATAATCAACCAATTCAGGGATATCACTCTTTCGATCTTTTAAAGGCGCAACCTCGAGAATCACCACATTTAAACGATAATATAAGTCTTCTCGAAAAGCTTCATACTCTACCAATTGCTTTAAATCAAGGGTGCTGGAAGACAAAACACGAACATCAACTTTCACAGGTGATGCCCCCCCGACTCTATGAAATTCATTACTGTGCAACGCTTTAACCATTAACCCTTGGGTTTTAAAAGACATTTCATCCACGGCATCTAAATAAAGAGTCCCTGTATGGGCTTGCTCTAAAACACCAGCGGTAAATCCCGTTTCTTTTTCAACACCAAAGAGCTTTTCATCTAAATTATCACCAGACAATCCCGAACAGTTCAAGACAACAAACGGGCCATCAGAACGTAACGAGTGTTGATGGATAGCCCGAGCAATGGTTTCTTTTCCCGATCCTTGAGGACCTTGAAGAACAATGCGGCTATTGGTTGGAGCAACTTTCTTCATCAAGTCTTGAATGGCTTGCGCCGCTGTTGATGTGCCAATCAAAGGCACCTCATCAATGGAGGATTGTTGTTTTAAGGCCGCATTTTCTTGACGCAAACGTGCATTTTCAAGGGCACGGGCGACTAAAATAATTAAGCGCTCGGAATTAAACGGTTTTTCAAGAAAGTCATAGGCGCCATTTTTAATGGCTGTCACAGCTGTTTCAATGGTTCCATGGCCACTCATCATCACCACAGGCAATTCAGGATGATCTTCTTTGACAAGTTCAAGGATTTTAAGGCCATCAAAACTGCTTTCTCCCAACCAAATATCTTGAAGAATCAAGTTGGGCAAACGTTTTTTGATTTCCTCCATAGCGCCTTTGCCACTATGAGCTTGGCGGCAATTATAGCCCTCATCCTCAAGGATATCAGCCACAAGGTTGCAAATATCTTTTTCATCATCGACAATTAAAATATCTAAAGCCATAGATTTTTATCTCTTTTTCTTTTCGTCTACAAAGAATTTCATTTTAACAATGGCACCACCCCGTGCTGCATCTTCTAAGGTTAGCACACCGCCGTGGTCCTCTACAATCTTCTTTACAATAGCAAGGCCGAGGCCTGTCCCTTTCTCTTTTTTCGTAATATAGGGTTCTGTTAAGGACTCACGATCTTCTGCTGGAAAGCCTGCGCCATTGTCTTTTATAAGCAAGGTAAAACTATTGGACTCATTCTGCTCAAAAATAACAGATATTTTACCCTGCTTACTCTCTTTATCTTGATAGTGCTCATGAAGTGAATCTATAGCATTTTGAAGTAAATTTGTCAAAACTTGACTAATTTGAGCGCCATCACAGTTAAATAAATAAGACTTCATGCCACTGGTTTTGAATTCAAATTTTATATCGGGCTCATTGGGGCGATATTGATCAATGTGTTGTCTGATAAGCTTTAGCAGGTCTTCTTGATTTAATTTCGGATCAGGTAAACGGGCAAAGTTTGAAAACTCTGTGACCATCTCTCCAATGTTAGCCACTTGACGCACGATGGTATCAACACAGCTCTCAAACTTTTCAGGGTCTTCTTTGATTTGCTTAAGGTATTTCCGATTCAAGCGTTCTGCCGAGAGTTGAATTGGTGTTAAAGGATTACGAATCTCATGGGCAATTCGCCGTGCCACATCAGCCCATGCTGCTTTCCGTTGAGCCGACAAAAGCTCTGTAATTTCATCAAAGGTAATAATATAAGTCTGCTGTTCGGGATCGTCCCCCACAAGAACAATGCTCACACGCAACGTATGCAAGGCCCCTCGTCTTGGGATTTTCAGTTGCTCGGATACCTTGCGCTGACCTGAATTCAATTTAAGCAGCGCATCCATTGACTCAGGAAAAACTTCTTTAATATTAAGACCCACGGGCTCTTTGCCCTCTTCTACAAGCATTTCCGATGCCATGACGTTGATAACTTGAATGACATAACGGTGATCAAGACTAATCACACCAGAAGTCACACCTTCCAAAACTTCTTCAATAAAACGGCGACGCATATCAATAAGTTTATTGGCCGTTACAAGATTTTGTTGTTGCTCATCCAATTGCGCCGTCATTCTATTATAAGAGCGCATTAAATAAGCAATCTCATCCTCATCATTGCTTGGCGTAACGCGCACAGATAAATCTCCTTTCCTCACTCGTTCTGAGGCTGAAATCAGATCTCCAATGGGGCGGGCAATACGCCCTGCAAAAATCAGCGCAACCCACACCGCGGTCAACAAAAGCAAGAGAGCAACTGCCATAAACATCAACATGAAATACAACTGAACACGCCCTTGATCACGTTCTAGGGCGTGGTAATTGCTCACCGCACTTTTCACTTCAGCAATACGTTTTGAGACAGCTGAATCTACGATACGCCCTACAAGAAGATAGGCATCAATGGTTGGAGAGATTTTAACAAGAGCTCGAACACGATCTCCTCGGCTTGTTGTTTTAATCACAACCTCATGGGCAGCTTTTTCGAGCTCCTGCAAAGATAGAACTTCAAACTCAAGGGCAAAGCTGAGTTTTGAACGCGCAACAACCTCCGGCACGCCATTAAAGACAAGGGCCTCATCCAAATTCCGTGTCTCGGCATGAAGATCCAAGGCTTGGTTAAAAAGCGCCGTATCTTTCTCTAGCATATAATATTCTTGAGCTAAATCTCGCGCCATATTATGAACGCTAGCGACAATAACTTTTTGGTGTTCAGCCAAATAAGCTTCGGCCACTTTTGTCGACTCCTCAAGAGCAATGCTGACACGGTCACTAAACCATTTTTGAAGCCCCATATTAAACATAAGAGCTGAAAAAATCGTCATAACAATGGCCGGTGTGATGGTCAAGAGGCTTGATAAAATAACAAATCGAGTATGTAATTTTGCGGCAACCTGCCCTGATTTTCGCGCCATCCAAACTTTTGCAATTTTACGTACAATAATCAGCGCAAGAATCAAAAAAACAACCAAATCAAGGTTCAGAACAAGAATTAAAGAAGTTGTATTAAGTTGCCCGAAACCCGCTGTGGAAAAGATATAATAAGTCGCAACACCGGAAAGGACTGCCAGAAAAATAATAAGATAGGTAAATTTTCGCCCTAGATGCCGGCGTTCTGCAATTTCCATCAACTGGCGCAAAAGGGGGTTATTGCGCCCCCAAAACTCGTAACTCATTCGTCTAGCATTCTCTGTTTAACTATAAGAACCTCCTATAGTGATTTAAGTTTGCGCTGATCACTTTGTTGCTGCGCAAAGGTAAGTTAGTATATATAACGACTCTTCCAATGACATGGTAGCCATTATACCCCGTAACGAAACCAATATCACTTAAAAAGAATCTTTGCGTCGCCTTAGTTCCGTAAAAGCTTCGAGGGCTGATAAATGCCCAAGGCCTACCCGTTGACGATAAGACTCTCGTGAGACTGCAAGAAAGGGATTAATCAACTTTTCCACAGAAAGTGTTGTGGGGATAGTTGGTTGCCCTTTTCCTAATTTTTCAAGGCAAAGCTCTTTATAAGCAAGGAGGTCTTCATCTTCTCCCACAAGGGTTTCAGCAAAACGACAATTGGCCAACGTATATTCATGAGCACAATAAATCTCTGTTTCATCAGGCATATCAAGAAAAACCTGCAAACTATTCCACATTTGCTCTGGCGTTCCTTCAAAGAGGCGACCACACCCCACGGAAAAAAGCGTATCGCCCACAAAACACTTCTTATCTTCTTCGAAAAAATACAAAATATGACCCAACGTATGACCAGGCGCAAAAATAACATGCGCCCTACTCTCGCCAAGGACAACAGAATCGTCAACATTTAACAAATGATCAATGCCAGGAAGGCGTTCTGCATCCTGACCATAGCCATAAATAGCACAATTTGTTTCTTGCTTTAACTCAAGGTTTCCTCCCACATGATCAAAATGGTGGTGAGTATTAAAAATACTTTCAAGGGTTAAGCCAAGCTCTTGCACCCTTTTCAGCACAGGTTTTGCTTCTGCAGGATCCACAACGGCACATTTTTTACTGACTTCGTCAATGAGGAGGAAAATATAATTGTCAGAAAGAGAAGGAATAAGCTCAACGCGTAACATTTATGAATCCTTTACATAAAGGCTGCTTTTTAACTTGAAAAGACTGCATAACAGAACAGTGGCGGGAGTGACGGGACTCGAACCCGCGACCTCCGGCGTGACAGGCCGGCGCTCTAACCAACTGAGCTACACCCCCTAAAGGAGTATCTCTTTAATACGATAATTCCCTATTTACGTCAAGCACTTGATCTTAAAAAAAGCAAAAAAAGCAGTCAAAGAAAATCAGGTCTTCCTCAGAGAGGTCAATATAATTATTGACAGTAAATAAAAAACAATTCAACATTAAAATATACATGGAGGGAAAAACTATGAAAAAACACGTCTTTTATTATTTTTTAATGTCATTTTTTATTATATCCAATACATCAGCTAGCCTTGTGAATAGCAGTGAAATACCAGATACATCAAATGATGAGCTCATTGCTCTCAGCCTTTCAACTATGGTACTCCATGACAACAAATCACAAATGCCCAAAGAAATCCAAGAGTCCTACAAGCTTTATGACATAGCCGTACACACAAAAGTAAAATACAACATGAATGTTCATCAATTTAACGCCGTAACAGGTCTTAAGGTGAGGCTGCCTCTTTTAATAGCCAATGATGAGTTTTCAAAGGCAGATCGATCTTTTGAAGCAACAAGAACTCTCTTAGAAGAAAGTGAGGATTACGCGACTTTTAACAAAAAAAATACTTTAAAACTCAATCTCAATCGTCTGAAAGGGCACCTGACAACCTCAAAGATCGAGGTAGGTGAAACAGGTACAAATGTTGAAGCTCTTTTCTCAAGAGTTTGGTCTCTTGCAGCGATCAACCCTGATTTTACCCAGCAACTTTTTTTGAGCTTATGTGATAATTCTGAAACAGGCGGTGGTTGCTATGCTGGGCATGCAGGTCGTTTAGCAAGGCTATATGTCAATTTCCTAAGAGGCCAGTGGGGTGTATAAAGTATGAAGAAAAATCGGATGGGGAAGGAAGTTCTACAAGAAGCGTAAAGAAAAAAATAAGCTTGTAAAAAATTGCAGTGTCATACCGTATTCAGAGGTGGCGTTAATTTCTCAAAACCTTTCTTTCCTACCTTCATGAAAGTATCAAAAAAAGAACTACTCACAACTGTCTGAGGACAATTATAATCTCTTCCAGCAGAATGCGCCTCCCAACCTTCGGCACGATATCTATCTGCCTTTCTTTGTATAGCACCTATAAACATATTCTTTACTCTGTATTTCGGTAAATTATCTTTTACCATATAATCTATAATATCCCGTACCGCTTGCCATGTAATACTACAGAACTGAGCTGAAGAAAAATCATTCAAGAGATTATCAAAAACAGCATGAGTTTTCTCACCAAATTCTGGCGACGGAATGTTCCTTTGAGTGATTAAATAATGATAGTACTCCAAGCATTCGTTTTTCGCAATCTCTCTCCAAATGCTTGAAATTTGATCCCTCCATGATTCTGGCCAATCATCATTGACTCTTTTTCTAAGAGCGCGAAGATAGTTGTTTTTCTCAGGTATTGTCATATGAGGCAATAATTCCCATAAAACTCTTGTTGGATAATAGCCTTCAAGACCACCTTTTTCATCAAAAGCGAATGAATCAATACTACTATTTGGACTGATGTTAAGTAAATTCTTATAGATAAGTTTTTCTACTATATTATTTCTAACTTCAAATGTAGGAGCCAATGCTGGCGCTTGCACATTAAAAGGCTCAACAGAGGATAGGTCTTCTGATGCAGAATGTTCCACGAGACTTAATAAATAGAGAGCATCTTGAAGACTTAAATCCTCTACACTTACACTCATTATTTCCTTATCAAAATATGTTTTATGAATAATACCACATTTTATATTATTCTTTTTTTCAAGAAATGCATTTCTTTCTGAAATACAAAAAGAACATCGACAATTTTCAGCTTCTTTGTGATCACACTCAAGACAAGTTGGTGCTGAAAGGATTCCGGAACCACTTGAGCGACTTTTTTACTTACTTACCATATTTACGGACTCGCAATACGGACAAAATAAATCTTGATGCACAAATAGAGGGAAGAAAGAGACTAGTGCTGAAGCAGGTGCTACAATTTGATATTCACGTAGTAAATCACTAATTTTTTCTCCATCATAATACTTTTGCATCAGATTTTCAACTTGATCACTATCTAAATGTGCAATAGCTTTCCTCATTTTTTCTGCCTCCCATGCAGATAAACCATGTTGTCATAGCAATATTCTCATACGACAAATTATAAGAAAAAAATCCAAACAAATCAACAGTAAAATAAAGTTAAAAGAGAAAAGAAAACCGCATGGGGGAAGGAAGTTATAAATCCACACCCCATTTTCGAGCTCTTCGGATTAGCAAAATCCCAACAACAACTAAAAGGGCACAGAGAATGATGATGGATATATCAATCCATCCTTTTGAAAAATAACTATAAGAAGCAAGAAGACTACCGAATAAAATAAAGATCAACCCCATCCAAGGGATAACTCTTTTTTTCTCACCAGTGATATTGTAAATCTTAGCAGAGCGCTTATTAATTTGATCAATAATACCAATTTCTTTAGAACAATTTGGATCCTCACAAACTGTTCTGTTACTTTGTGTTTTGGAACAGTCCTTGCATAAATGCTTTGAACAAAAAGAACAGTGTGCAACGGCTTGTGCTTTTTGATGGCGATATAGCTAACCCTTTTGCGCTTACACTTTGTTACTGCGCTTCGTGCCTATAAGAATAGGCGTTGTCGCTGACGCCTCGTGTACACACAAAGCTAATCAGCTATAACAAAACAATATTAAAATCCTCTAGTCAAATTATTTATAAGCTTTTGCATTATGAGGCACACTAAATTCACCGCGTAAAATTTCTGCTAAGTCTGTTCGCTCCCACGGGAAAGCTTTTGTTTCCGCAGTATATGGGCGACCAAAATGACCGTAAGACGCAGTTTGCCTATAGATAGGGCGACGCAACTCTAAACGATCAATAATTCCCTTAGGCGTCAGATCGACGGTGCGTGCGATAAAAGTGGCTAATGCTTCAGAGCTGCAACGCCCTGTGCCGTGGGTATCCACAAAAAGAGATAACGGTTCCGCAATGCCGATACCATAGGCAACTTGAAGGGTGCAGCGTTCCGCCAACCCGGCAGCAACAACATTTTTTGCAAGATAACGGGCTATATAAGCACCAGAACGATCAACTTTAGTGGGATCTTTTCCAGAAAAAGCCCCGCCTCCATGAGCCGCTGCAGAACCATAAGTATCCACAATAATTTTGCGACCTGTTAAACCACTATCCGCTACAGGACCACCAATAACAAAGCGTCCCGTTGGATTAACATAAAACTTGTCCTCGTCACACATCCAACCTTGGGGTAAAACACTCTCTACATAAGGACGCACAATATCACGTACATCTGCAGCACTAAGGCCTTCTTGATGTTGGGTTGAAAGCACAATGGCCTTAACGCCAACGGGTTTAAAATTTTCATACTGAAAGCTCAACTGCACTTTTGCATCGGGGCCCAGTTGCGGTAAAAATCCTTTTTTGCGGTCCATTGAAAGAGCTTCTAAGATGCGGTGAGAATAATGAAGTGGCGCAGGCATGAAAGAGTCTGTCTCGTTGGAGGCATAGCCTATCATCATTCCTTGGTCACCCGCACCAATGGCACCATCCTCCAAGTCTACACCCTGAGCAATATCAGCGGACTGTGCATGGAGATGATCTTCAAGAATGCAATCTCTCCAATGAAAACCCTTTTGCTCATAGCCAATGTCTTTAATGCATTGGCGAATAATCTCTTCGCGTTCTTCTTTTGAAACGGGTTCAGAACTGCCAACTTCGCCAACAATAATCACACGGTTTGTTGTCACAATGGTCTCAATAGCAAGCTTAGCATAAGGATCGCGCTCTAAATAAACATCCACTAAGGCATCAGAAATAATGTCACAGATCTTATCAGGATGACCTTCGGAAACGGATTCAGAAGTAAAAACATAAGTACCTTGCGTCATAAATAAACCTCATTGCGTCGTATTTTTAAAGTATATAAGCCTAATAGTATCATAAAAACGCTTAAAACTAAAAGAATAAGGGCATATATTTTCTGCCCATGAAGACTATAAAAGGTCTTCATTTTAAGGGGTTGGGGTAACTGAGTTACAAGACCTTGCGCTTGATCAAAAGGAATTTGCGCACTCAAGCGACCATTACCATCAAAAACAGCACTAACCCCTTTGTAAACCACACGCACCAAAGGTATTCCCTCTTCAATAGCTCGCATGCGGGTTAGTTGCAAATGTTGATAAATCCCAGCTGAATCAAGATACCAGCCATCATTGGTTAGATTAAGCATCCAACTGGGGCGTTTTTGGTTAGAAGTCACGTCACCCTCTTGAATCACCTCTTGTGTGAAAATTGCCTCATAACAAATAAGGGGACTAAAGCTTGGGAATCCTTTGATAGAAAGAGTTTTAAGCCCCTCACCCGCTGTATAGTCGTGCTCTCCAGGGGAAAGCTTCTCAAGGGATTCAGGGAGAAACTCACGATAAGGTACGTACTCACCGTAGGGCACCAAATGAGCTTTATCATAGATCCCAACCACCTCTCCTTGATGATTCAAAATGGAGAGACTATTATAGTGAGCTCCTTTCTCTTCATTACGTCTTGGGCCTCCTAGGATCAAATAATCACCTTCTTGAAGAATTTGAGAAACGTACTTGGCAAAGGGGCTTTTTGAGTCAACGAGATAAGGCACACTTGCTTCGGGCCAGATAAATAATTTTGGCTTATAAGTTGTGCCAACTTGAGGCAGTAAACGTCCTTGCTGAGAAAGACGAAGATGGGTCTCAATATTTGAGCGCAATCGATCATTATCCCATTTATGGATTTGCAAGATATTGGGTTGCACCAGCACAAGATCAAAATCTGTATAAAAACGTTGTGGCTCCTTTGAAAGATGAACACTTCCATTAATGAGCAACGACGCACTTAACAGAAAAAAACAACCAAGGTAAGAAGGTCTCGAGGCTTTACCAAAAAAGATCACACCATAAAGCAAAACAAACAAAACAAGGGTTAGCAAACCCAAACCATAAGGCCCCACAAAAGCAAGGTTTTGAATGACCGTCTGACCACCCAGCCAAATCTCGGCTAAATTCAGCCATGGAAAACCTGAAAGCATATGTCCCTTCACCCATTCAAACAGGCTCCATGAGACGATAAAGGCCAACAAAGGAAGCAAGCGCCCAAGAGAACGCAACCGTGACGCAATAAAAGTAGCCGTCCCCAGACCAAGGGCAAGAGCTGCTGGAATGCCAAGAGCTGCCAGCGGGATCAAAACACCATATTTCACCCAATCGATGTGCAGCGCATAAGCAATCCAATAAAGCCCCCCTGCAAAATAACCAAAGCCATACCAATATCCCACAGAAAAAAAGCCTTTGGAGGCACACTCCAAAGTTTTTTCAAAATGACGGTAGAATAAAAGTAGGCTGATAAATCCAAGGATTATATAGCTTCTCGGCGGAAAGGCCGTTGATAGCAACAGCCCCAGCAAAAAAGGCGTTAAAGCACGCCTTAAAGAGGACTTGGGATAATCCATTAGCAGGTAAGATAAAAACTTTGAGCGAATACGTAACATCTGAGTCATAAAAATCTAGTTTAGTGTTCAGAAAGCTTCTTCAGAAGCTGAATCTTAGTCATCATTATTTCACGACTACGGCTCAGCTCTTCTTTTTCACTTTCATCACGGGCAATATCAATTTCTTCTTGAAGATGTTTATAAAGGGTTTCCATTTCCTCAAGATTCAGTTCGTCCACAAATTCTGTGGTTTCTGCTAAAATCGTACAAGAGGCTTCATTCACATTGGCAAAACCTTCTGTGATAAAAATATGCTGTTTTTCTTTGTCTTTATAAACAGTCACAAGACCAGGGCGCAGATTAGAAATCATAGCAGCATGGTCAGGCAAAACACCAAAGTCACCCGCTTCTCCGGGCACAACAACCATGTCCACAAAATCACTCATGACATGTTTTTCGGGAGAGACAAGGATAAATTCAACCTTTTCGTGAGACATGTGTTTTCCTCTTTTGCTTACTTGCAATTAATATAGCATGATTGTGAAATATAATAACATGATTACAGGACATGCCAATTGCTTTTTAGAAAACTCTTGACTTCCACAGGGACAATGGCCTACCAACTACTTTATAGAAAATAAAAGGGATTATAATGAACATGACAAAAAAACTCATTTTTTTAACAATACTCCTCCTCACCTTTAATGCGCTAGCCTCAAGCGGCACAGAAAAACCTTCAGTAGAAGGTGAGCAAATCCCGCGCTGGTCCAGAACTTTTAATATCATACATTACACCCCTATCCACCAAGGAAGCGGAAGAACAACAACGTCTTTTAGCAGTATATCTCGAAACGAGGGGTTTATTATGGTTCTAAATGGGGAGATTCATGCAGCCCTTAGAAAAAAAGATGGACCCCTTATTTTTAAAAAGGGTACTGAAAAATTTGGCCTCATCCCTCTCGAAGACTGCGAACTTTCTGTTGAAATGACCTTAGAAGAATTTCATTCCGCCTTATGTGCTTCTTTTAATGTAGCTGAATTCTAAAGAACGCCTTTAATTAACCCTATCCATTCTTGCTCTCCAAGGACTTTGACTCCAAGTTCTTGGGCCTTTTTGGCCTTACTACCTGCATCAGCGCCCACAACAACATAATCAGTTTTTTTAGAAACTGAGCCTGACACCTTAGCTCCAAGAGCCTCCGCCTGTGATTTTGCCTCAGCACGACTTAAAGTCTCAAGAGTACCTGTAAACACAACGATTTTTCCAGCAACAGGAGAACCAGATATGTCTTTAACGACTACATCTTGAACTTGAATTTGAGGACCAACCAATGCTTGCAAGAACTCAATATTATGCTCTTCACTAAAGAAATACATCAAATCCTCAGCCATATCAGCGCCAATACCATCGATCTCGATAAGCGCTTCATAGGCTGGATTCCCCGCATCACTCACAGAGGCCTCTTGCATTTTAGCAAACCAATTCTCATAGGATGTATAATTTTTCGCCAACGTTTTGGCCGTTGTTTGGCCAATCTGCCGAATGCCTAAAGCATAAATGAAACGATCAAGGCTTATGGTTCGTTTAGCATTAATGGCCTCAAAAAGCTTTTGTGCGGACTTAGGACCCCACCCATCCCATTTTTCAAGAGGCTCCTCAAAGCCGACATTACGAGATTCAAAGGTAAAAATATCAATGGGCGTTTTGATTAAATCCTTTTCAAAAAAGAGATCGACATTTTTGGCACCAAAACCTTCAATATCAAAAGCTCCTTTTGAGACAAAATGACGCACACGAAGAGCTGCTTGCGCTGGACAAATAAGGCCAGCTAAACACCGCACTGCCACTTCGCCGTCTTCTTTAGCGGCTTTAGAACCACACGCAGGACAATGGTCTGGAAATACATAGGGCGCCTCACGATCTGGTGAATCAGAATTAATCACCTTAACCACTTGAGGGATGACATCCCCTGCCCTTTGCACCACAATCTTATCCCCAACACGCACGTCTTTGCGGGCAATTTCATCTTGATTGTGTAAGGTTGCCCGAGAAACAACAACTCCCCCAACGGTCAAGGGC
>Ga0209633_10004541_pt1 | contig 12445 bp, 10 predicted proteins | sample Cruoilmetagenom1_FD_187290 | JGI IMG/M metagenome (GOLD analysis project Ga0209633, IMG submission 187290) | Oil polluted marine microbial communities from Coal Oil Point, Santa Barbara, California, USA - Sample 1 (SPAdes) (version 2) | ecosystem: Environmental > Aquatic > Marine > Oil seeps ... | reverse complement strand
GATCGTTTAACTTTATTGACGAAAGAAAAAATAAAAGAAGTCGTGAAGTTTATCGATTTAAAAGATGATAAAAACAATGCTTTAGGTACCCAGGTAGATATTTTAATTCCCATTTCATAAGCTTAAAATGATTAGAGCCATAATAATTGATGATGAACAAGATGCCAGAGATGGTTTGCAACTTATTGTTGAAAAATTCTGCCCAGAGGTTTCAATTATTGCTTCTTGCGAATCTCCTGAAATTGGGTTGGGAAAAATTAATGAATTACGACCTAATCTCGTTTTTTTAGATGTACAAATGCCTCGTTTAACGGGCTTTGATTTGTTGGAACAAATTGAAGTCATAAACTTTGAAGTCATTTTTGTTACAGCGTTTGACAAATATGCCATTAAGGCCATAAAATTTAGTGCCTTAGATTATTTATTAAAACCTGTAGAAGTTGATGAATTGGTTAGTGCTGTTCAAAAAATTAAAGCAAAAGAAAATAACAAAACCACTCATTTTAAATCATTGCTTAACAATGTGAAGCAAAACGCGCAAAAGCTAGAACGACTAGCTATTCCTTCTGATAATGAAATTATCATACAAAAAATTGCAGATATTGTCTATTGCGAAGCCGATAGCAACTATACCATTCTGCACTTAGTTGATGACAAAAAAATCACGGTTTCCAAAACCTTAAAAGAATTTGAAAATATACTACCCGAAACCGATTTTTGCAGAATACACCATGCTACACTCGTTAATTTATCACATATAACAAAATACGTAAAAGGTGAAGGCGGTTATGTATTAGTCACGGGAAGACGACATTTAGATGTGTCTCGCAGAAAAAAAGATTCTTTCATAAAAGCCTTAAATAAGCTGTAAACCACCTACTAAAGGCTTCAACTCACTTACCATTAATTAAATACCACTTGCTAATTAGGGCTAGCATTAGCTTAAACTGACGATTAACTTTATATAAATTTTAAAAATTATATATCATGAAAAAGTTAATCTCAAACAATTGTAATTGGTCATATATTTTATTGGCCGCCATTTTTTTAGTAGTAACATCATGTTCAGAAGATGATGTTAATGAACCTGAAAATCCTGACCCCGAAAATACACGTATAGCAGTTATAAATGTTGACGTAATGCTGAGCATAGATTCTTCATTTGGTGATGATGTTTATATAGGTGATGACGGCATTCTTAGTTCTTCATCAGGTACTTTTTGGAACCCAATCGATGCAACTGCTTCACTTGATAATGCTTCTGATGAATTTAATAGTGCAACCACAGTTGATTTATTAAATACCTTCCAAGGGGGGGCATCCATTGGTTTTGCTATAAATGAGTTGCAAGATAACGGATTATCAACTCCAGGTATTGCTAACAGAGGAGTTGAATGGCAAGGCTTGATAGCCGATAGTGAGTATGATCTTTCATTTTATGTCTATGCCCATGTTGAATTTAGTGCCACAACAACTTTTGATATTACACATGCTGGAGGTAAAATTTCAACACAACCAAACAGTGAACCAACTTGGGCACTGCCAGGGGAGATAAACAAAGATTATATTTTAATAGAAAATGTAAAACCTTATGAAATCTCTAACGGTGTATATGGTTTTAAAATTGACAATCTTAATGAGGATGGAGTAATTATGGGTTTTCAGCTTAAAGGATTGGTTACAGATGCGAACTAATTTTGGTTTTAGGCATGCATGCCAAGCGAAGTTATTTTGACTCTAAAAAACAGGCTGTAAAACCATTTGCTAGAATTTTTTTCGCACTTAATATAAATTAAATACCACTTGCTAATTAGGTGTAGTATTAATACAAAGTGGTTAGTAACTTTATATAGAATTTAAAAATATACATCATGAAAAAGTTAATCTCAAACATTGGTAATTGGTCATTTATTTTATTAGCTGTTCTTTTTTTAGCAGTAACATCTTGCACAGATGATGACGATAACCAAGAACCTGCTGAACCAAGTCCTGACGGAAAAGTTGACACCGACTCAGTAGGACTAAACCTCCTTTTAGAAGACAATAAGGTTTTTGTTTTAGGATAGTACACATAAGTAGCAATGCCCTAAAATGGGTTGTTTACCTATCTCATTCTAGGGCTTTTTAATCTAAAATAAAATGTCATGAAAAAAATTACACAACTATTCGCTGGTACCATTTTTATGTTACTCACCGTGAATGCCTCATTTTCACAAACAGAATACCAATTAGACTCAATACAAAAGTTTGATTGGGATACAAATATGGCTATTTTCGAGATGACAGATCGTCAACACTTTACTTACGCAAATGGAGGTACAAAAGAAACTTTTCATATTAGTTTTTTCCACAATGGCATTGAATGGAATCCAGTAGAGAGATTGTTTAAAACGTATAATGAATTTAATAATATACTTTTTTATACTGGTGACTCTTATGATCCTACTTTTGATGTTTGGTATATAGGGGATGCCAGAATTCATTATAATTATGATGCCTCTCAAAATAACACAGAAATATACAGGTCATTTACTGATGACGGAGGGGCTACGTGGGTAGATCGAGACCCCTTTTTATTGTTCACCTACAATAATGATAATCTAGTTACAATTAAAACCGAAAGATACTATGATTTTATACAAATGGATATGAATAATTTAGACCAAACATTAATTGGTTATAATGGTTTACTTAAAGCTGATGAAATATATCAGCTGTGGCATAATTCTACGAGTACTTGGAGTGATGAAGAAAAAACAGACTTTACCTATAGTGCTGATTTACCTGTACAAGAAGACACTTATTTTTGGTTTACTAATGACTGGGCAACACAAGCATATAAGAGACAACTCAACACTTATGCAAGCAACCAACTTATAGAGAAAATCACTCAAGAATGGCGCACTGGATCTGGTGGTTTCTGGGAAAATACCAAACGCACGACATGGAGTATTGATACAAACGGAAACATACAAGAAATTCTAACTTTTACTTGGGATGATAACACTTCCGTTTGGTTAAACGAAGAGCAAGAATTATGGTATTGGACTGAAGCTGGAGCAATTTTAGGTGTTGCAGATGAAAATAAATTGAGTATAAATATTTATCCAAATCCAACAACAGACTTTTTTATAATTAGTAATTTAAATGAAAAGGCAACCATGGCTATGTTCGACGTTCAGGGAAAACGGGTTATGAATTACGATTTAGATAACCACCAAAACCCTAAAATTTATACCAATAAATTTAACAGTGGTATCTATTTTTTAAAAATAGCTACTGATACAGGAACTGTATCAAAAAAATTAATTATCAAATAAAAATTACAGTAATCTAAAATTAAAACAAATGCACAATACTATAAAAATACTACTCCTATGCACAACATTTTTCTTTGCTTATCCTAGCGAGATTGCAGCACAGAAAAAAAGAAATAGAGTACAAAAGCATATAAAAAAGCACCATAAAAAACAGGTTAAGCACTTATCTCATCATAGATATAGACATTTACCAAGACGAGGTAAGATTGTTAGAAGGTTGGGTGTTGGAGCCGTTAACATTAATTTTAAAGGAGCTAAACTGTTTGTACACAATGGTGTTTGGTACCAACCTTCTAGCAAACGAAATCGCTTTGTTGTGGTTAAAGCACCAATAGGCATACGAATACATAGAGTACCTTTCCCTAATAGGCCTAAAATTATAGTAAATAAGAATGCCTATTACTACTATTATGGCACTTTTTACGAAAAGGTAGTTAATACTAATGCAGAAGAATATGTAGTTGTTAAAGCCCCAATAGGAGCAAAAATAGATGCTTTACCTGAGGGATACGACACTGTTGACGTCAATGGTATTACCTATTATAGATTTGATGATATCCATTATAAGTTTATCCAAAATAGCGATACTGATGCCTATTTCATCGTGACTAAAGCACCTTAGTATGAGATCAATTATTCTAGTAGTAAGTATATTAGTTTTTTGGAGCTGTCAAAAAGAGGATGGTATTAATCGTCTATTGGTTAATCAACCAAACGGTGAATATGTGGTTAGTAAAAATCACTTTACGCTAACTAGTAATGGTGATATACGCGAGTATTTTGTTCATGTGCCTACTAGCTATACTGAAAACACGTCCATCCCCGTAGTATTTATGTTACATGGCAGCAGTGGTAATGGCGAGAAATTTTACAATATTTCAGGTTGGAAAGAATTAGGTGAAACCGAAAACATACTCACGGTATTTCCATCATCATGGGAATATTGCAAGCAATTCCCTGATGGTTCAAGCAGAATTACTACAAAATGGAATATTTTTGCAGACGATGCTTCCTATTGTACTGGTCAAAACCCAAGAGATGATATTCAGTTTTTTAGAGATATCATTGAACAGTTAAATCAAAAATTTAATATAGATATAAAACGACGCTATCTTGTTGGCTTTTCTAATGGTGGTGCCATGGCATTGCGTTGTGCAATCGAAATGAGTGATGTTTTTGCAGCTGTTGTAGAATCAGCAGGCTCAACAAGTATAGAAGCAACATACATCCCTAAAAGAGAGATACCTGTTACCTACCAAATTGGCAATGCCAATAAGAGTGATGTACCACCTTTACCAATGCAATCTCTTGATAGTTTATTAAATACACCACCTTTTAAAAATACAATTGCAACACATATAAATTCTTTTAATTTAGAAACTACTTATACTATTTCTGGTGATACGAATGAAGTTGTAACTGCTATATATAAAGGAATCTCAGACCCAACATTAGAGCTTAATATTACACTTATAAAAGATTTAGAACATGGTTATCCTAATGGCACCAATCACACTATGAAAGGTGCAGAAGTTAATTGGGAATGGTTTAAGCAGTTTTCGTTACCGGATTAGTAGGAAAATTAAAAAATAGAACTGATGAAGAAAATTATAAAAATATTGATGATTTCATTTTTATGCATCATTGTGATTAATTGTAGCAAAGACGATGAAGCTTCCAATGTACCCCAACAAAATGAAGCTCCCAATACTTTTAATTTAATAGCTGTTACAAATGGAGCGAGTGATGTAGATGTTTTACCTAGTTTTTCTTGGCAAACAGCCGTTGATCCTGATATGGATGTGGTAATGTATGATTTGTATCTTGATACAAACCCAAACCCTACAACCCTACATAAACAAGATATTTCTGGAACTAATTTTAAAGTAGAAGAACGTTTATACTTAGTAACAGATTATTATTGGAAAGTAACGGCAAAAGACAGTAATGGTAATACTACAGAAAGTAATGTACATAAATTTACTACCCGTAATTTAAATTTCCCTTTGAATCCTGTTACTAACTCAGCATCATTTTCAGAAAGATCAGGACATAGTACAGTTTCTTTTCAGAATAAATTTTGGGTTATTGGTGGTTCTGATGGGATTGCAAGCTATAAAAATGATGTTTTATTTAGTAACAATGGATCTAATTGGGTTGTAGCAACAATGGCAGCTGCGTTTATAGGAAGATTAAGTCATACTACTACCGTTTTTGGAAACAAAATATGGGTTATTGGCGGCGCTATTCCTACGGCATCTGGAAGTACTGTCGCAAATGATGTCTGGAATAGTGAAGATGGTATTACATGGACACAGGTTACTTCGTCTGCTCCATTTTCAGAAAGAGCTTTGCATACTACCACTACTTTTGATAATAAACTATGGGTTATAGGAGGTCTTACTTCTACTGGTGGTGGAGATTTATGGTTTAGTGCAGATGGTATTACATGGACACAGGTTACAATTTCTGCACCATTCTCAGATAGGTATGGCCACACCACTACTGTTTTTGACAATAAGCTTTGGCTTATAGGTGGATATAGAAGTGGTGGTAATTATAGAAATGACATTTGGTCTAGTACAGATGGTATTAATTGGACCGAGGTTACTTCTTCTGCCTCATTTTCGCCAAGACGCCATCATAGTGTTGTTGTATTTGACGACAAGCTATGGTTGTTTGGTGGTGAAGATAGTGCAGATCTTAAAAATGATGTTTGGTCTAGCACAGATGGTACCAATTGGACAGAGGTTACTTCTTCTGCCTCATTTTCGGAACGAGAAAGCCATACAATGGTAGTTTTTGATGATAAAATTTGGTTGATAGGCGGTGACGATGGCGATTTAAAAAACGATGTTTGGATGATGGATTAGTCAAAAAAATTAAAAAGTAGAACTCATGAAAAATATTATAAAAATACTGATGATTTTATTTTTATGCATCGTTGCAATTAATTGTAGCAAAGATGATGAAGGTTCAAATGTACCTCAACAAAATGAAGCACCAAAAGCGTTTGATTTAATTGCCGTTACAAATGGAGCGAGTGATGTAGATGTATTACCTGAGTTTTTATGGCAAGCTGCCATAGACCCTGAATTAGATGTGGTGACCTATGATCTATATCTCGATACAAAAGCGAATCCTACAACAGTATATAAACAAAATATTTCTGCAACTAATTTTAAAGTAGAAGAACGTTTACATTTAGTTACCAATTATTATTGGAAAGTAATTGCCAAAGACAGTAATGGCAATACTACAGAAAGTAACATACACAACTTTAATACGCGAAATCTTAATTTCCCTGCCAACCCTGTTGTCGCCGCAGCCCCTTTTTCAGAAAGATTCGGCCATAGTGCCATAAATTTTCATAGCAGTTTTTGGGTTATAGGCGGTAACAGCGGTGGTGGAAATTTTAAAAATGATGTAATTCATACTAAGGATGGAATAAACTGGACTTTGTCAACGGCATCGGCATCTTTTTCAGAAAGATATGGGCATGCTTCTGCTGTTTTTGATGATAAAATATGGGTTATTGGTGGTAGCGAACCAGGAGTATATACAGATGATATTTGGTTTAGTGCAGATGGAATAACATGGTCTGAAGCCATTGCATCAGCTCCTTTTTCCCGAAGAATTTTTCACACAGGTACGGTATTTAATAATAAACTATGGGTTATTGGAGGGTTTGAAAATGGGGGTAATTACTTAAATGATATTTGGTCTAGTACTGATGGTATAACATGGGTGCAAGAATCGTCTTCTGCTCCTTTCACAGCTAGATATGGACACACAACAACTGTATTTGATAATAAACTTTGGCTCATGGGTGGTAATGATATTGGAGGTAATAACAGAAGTGATGTTTGGTATAGTACGGATGGTATTACGTGGACAGAAGCAACAACGTCAGCACAGTTTGATGAAAGGGTGCTACATACTACCGTCGTTTTTGATGACAAGCTTTGGGTTATTGCTGGCTTTGATGGTGCTAATTTAAGAAATGATGTTTGGTACAGCAATGATGGTATTACCTGGCTAGAAGCAACTGCATGTGCACCATTCTCATCGCGAGTAGGACATTCAACTGTTGTTTTTGACAATAAAATCTGGTTGATAGGAGGCGAAGACGATTTTGATGATAAAAATGATGTTTGGATGATGGATTAACATAACAAATTTTAGAAAATAAGAAAGTATTAATCGTTTAAAAATTTAAACTTATGAAACAATTACAGATACTTTATATAATAGCTTGTATTTGCAGTTTAACTATAAATGCACAAACTTCAGTACACACTTCAGGTGGTACAGCTACCGGTAGTGGCGGCTCGGCAACGTATTCTGTTGGGCAAATTGCCTATACCAATATAAATGGTTCTAATGGTTCAGCAAATCATGGTGTACAACAACCAATTGAGTTTTTTGTATTGGATGTTGACAATTATTTAGAAACCGATTTTGGAATAAAAGCCTATCCAAATCCTACTTCAGAAAATCTTCAGCTTACTATAGAAAATTTAACCGCTAATGATGTAAGCTATTATTTATATGATGTTCATGGACGCACTCTTATGCATCAAAAAATTAATGAACTCGAAACTACGATAGCCATGCAATCATTACCCTCGGCACTCTATTTTCTAAAAATTATCAAAAACAATCGAATCATTAAGATCGTAAAAATTATAAAAAAATAAGACCATGGAAACTGATACTACACACAAAAAATATAAACTTGGCAGGTTTTTTAGTAGCCTATTTTTGCCATTGCTTTTTTCATTTAGCCCCATCACCGCACAGTCACCTCAAAAAATGACCTACCAAAGTGTGGTTAGAGATGCATCTGGGAATTTACTGACCAATACTACGGTAAGCATTCAAATAAATGTTTTACAGGGTTCAGCATCCGGAGCTAGTGTTTACACAGAAACATACAACCCAACTCCACAAACAAATATTAATGGATTGGTGAGCCTTGAAATAGGAAGTGGGATACCTTCAACGGGCGTGTTTACCAATATCGATTGGGCAAACGGACCATATTTTTTAAAAGCTGATATAGACCCAACGGGTGGCACTAACTACACCATAACAAGTACAAGCCAATTATTGAGCGTGCCTTATGCACTCTATGCCGAAACCAGTGGTGGGAGTTCAGGTACAACTAATGGTTGGAGCTTATCAGGTAATGCAGGTACCAATCCTGTAAATAACTTCATTGGTACGACTGATAACCAATCCTTGAAGTTTAGAGTTGAAAATGAGCCTTTTGGTCAATTAAATAAATCCTTAAGCAGTGTCTTTTTTGGCGAACAAGCTGGGTTTAACAACAGTGGTATTAATAATATTGGAATGGGTAATGAAGCACTTCATAAAAACACAACTGGTAATGATAATATAGGAATAGGTGGTTTTGCACTTAATAGTAATACAACTGGCTTTAATAATATTGGAATAGGCCATTTGGCATTAGGTGGTAATACAACAGGTTCTCTTAATATTGGAATAGGTCATTTCGCACTTAATAGTAATACAACTGGTATAAATAATATTGCAATGGGTCATGATGTCCTTTTAAATAATACAACTGGAGAAAATAATATTGGTATGGGTAATCAAGTACTCAATGCTAATACAACTGGTTTAAATAATATTGGAATAGGTGATCAAACACTTAGAAGTAGTACAACTGGTAGTGATAATATTGGTATGGGCAATAAAGCACTTACAGCCAATACAACTGGTGCTTTTAATATTGGAATAGGTGATGAAGCACTTACGGCGAATACAGGTGGTATTGGTAATATTGGAATAGGTAGTTCGGCACTTTCAGATAACACATTTGGCATTAATAATATTGGAATAGGTGATCGAGCACTTGGAGATAATACAACTGGTGGTAGTAATATTGGAATAGGTGCTAGAGCACTTGGAGATAATACAACTGGTTTTAATAATATTGGAATGGGTAATTTGACACTTTCGAGTAATACAACTGGTAGCAATAATATTGGCATGGGTGATCAAGCTCTAGGAGATAATACAACTGGTGGTAATAATATTGGTATGGGCGATCAAGCTCTAGGAGGTAATACAACTGGTGTTAATAACATTGGAATGGGAAGTTTAGCACTTTCGAGTAATACAATAGGTACTGGTAATATTGGAATGGGTAATGAAGCACTAAGGAATAATACAACTGGTGTTAATAATATTGGAATGGGGAGTTTGGCACTTTTGGCCAATACAACTGGTACTAATAATATTGGAATGGGTAGCGCAGTACTTTTGCGTAATACAATAGGTGCTGATAATATTGGGATGGGTGGTAGTGCACTTTTGAACAATACAACAGGTGCTAATAATATTGGAATGGGTCGTTTTGCGCTTACCGATAATACAATTGGTGACAATAATATTGGTATGGGTAGTAATGCACTTTCGAGTAATACAACTGGCTTTAATAATATTGGTATGGGTAATCAAGTACTTATTGCTAATACAACTGGTAATGATAATATCGGTATGGGTGAAAACGCACTTTGGAGGAATACTACTGGTATTGATAATATAGGCATAGGTACTGGAGCGCTTTTAAGTAATCCAGCTGGTAATAATAATACAGCTATAGGCAATTCAGCATTATTATCACTTCTATCTGGAAATAACAATATTGGTATAGGGAGTAACGCACAAGTAGCAAACCCTAACGGATCAAACCAGATTCGTATGGGTAACTCAAGTATTACTTTGGCTGAGGTACAGGTTCCTTGGACATCTCCTTCGGATAAAAAATGGAAAGAGCAAATTAGAGCTCTACCTTATGGTTTAGACTTTGTATCTCGGCTTAAACCTGTTGATTATATCCGTAAAAACAACAAAGAAAAAACAAGAGAAATAGGTTTTATAGCTCAAGATGTAGAAAAATTATTGACAACAGTTGGCTATTCAGACCAAGGGTTTTTATCCAAAGACAGTAAAGGTAATTTAAGTTTACGCTATAATGATTTAATTCCCTTATTAACCAAAGCGATACAAGAACTCAACACTAAAAATAATGAGCTACAAAAGCGTATTGTAAAGTTAGAGCAACGAAAGTAATTCTTATAAAATAGAATCATAAAATTCATCAAAAAAATAAGACCATGAAAACAATAAGAACACAACAAATACATAGGCTCTTAATACAAATTAGTAACATCTTTTTTCTATTAGTTTTTACTTTTGCCTTTAGTACAGCTTATGCACAATCGCCTCAAAAAATGACCTATCAAAGTGTTGTAAGAGATGCGTCTGGTAATGTATTAACCAATACTACGGTAGGCATACAAATAAATATCTTACAAGGTTCGACATCAGGAGCTAGTGTTTACACAGAAACATACAACCCAACTCCACAAACAAATGTTAATGGATTGGTTAGTCTTGAGATTGGTAGTGGTACATCATCTGGAGCATTATTTTCTACTATAGATTGGTCAAATGGCCCTTATTTTTTAAAGGTTGGTATAGACCCTGATGGTGGCACCAACTATACCATTACAGGTACAAGCCAATTGCTAAGTGTGCCTTATGCACTCTATGCCGAAACTAGCGGGAATACTAATACAAATGACGGTTGGAGTTTATCAGGTAATTCTGGTACCGACCCTGTAAATAATTTTATTGGTACTATTGATGACCAACCCTTAAAGTTTAAAATTTTCAATATACCATTTGGTGAATTAAATGAATCTACAGGAAGTATATTTTTTGGCAAAACCTCTGGGCTTAATAATACTGGTTCTGGCAATATAGGTTTTGGTTCTGAAATATTACTAAACAATACTGGTACTGGTAATATTGGCATAGGTAAACAAACTCTTAAGGCTAATACAACTGGTTTTAATAATATAGGTATAGGTGATTTAGCGCTTACGGCAAATACAGGTGGTTTTAATAATATAGGAATGGGTAATGGAGCACTTACGACTAATACGACTGGTGATAGAAATATTGGTTTGGGTGATAAAGTACTTGAGGCTAATACAACTGGTGATGATAACATTGGAATGGGCAGTTGGGCACTTAGGAATAATACAACTGGTGGTGATAATATTGGAATGGGTCAAAAAGCACTTTTGAATAATACAACTGGTTTTAATAACATTGGAATGGGTAATCAAGCACTTGAGAGTAATACAACTGGTTTTAATAACATTGGAATAGGCGATCAAACACTTACAGCTAATACATCTGGTGCATATAATATTGGCATAGGCGAGCAAGCACTTTCGAATAATACAATTGGTGCGTTTAATATTGGTATGGGTTATCAAACACTTTTTGAGAATACAACTGGCGATTATAATATTGGAATGGGGAATTTGGCACTTACAGCTAACACAACTGGTCGTAATAATATTGGCATGGGTAATAATGCACTTACAACCAATACAACTGGTTTTAATAATATTGGTATGGGTAGTTTGGCGCTTGATAGTAATACAATTGGTAGTGATAATGTTGGAATGGGCGATAGAGTACTTTCCAGTAATACAAATGGTAATGATAATATTGCCATGGGTTATCTTGCACTTGAGAGTAACACAACAGGTGATGATAATATTGGAATGGGAAATCAGGCACTTACAGCTAATACAGCAGGTAGTGACAATATTGGAATGGGTAATGTAGCTCTGCTTGTTAATACAACTGGCACTAATAATATAGCCATGGGTGATGCAGCACTTCTTAACAATACAACTGGAGATGGTAATATTGGAATAGGTTCTGGAGCACTTAGAAATGTTACATTTGGTAACAATAATATTAGTATAGGAGTCGATACCGATGTAGAAGATCCTAATGGATCCAACCAGATACGCATGGGCAATACAAGTATTACTTTGGCTCAGATACAAGTTGCTTGGATGGTTACTTCAGATAAAAAATGGAAAGAACAGATTAGGTCACTACCCTATGGTTTAGACTTTGTGTCGCAGCTAAAACCTGTTGATTATATCCGTAAAAATAACGAGGCAAAAACTAGAGAAATAGGTTTTATAGCACAAGATGTAGAAAAACTACTGACAACAGTTGGTTATTCAGATCAGGGGCTTTTGTCTAAAGATAGCAAAGGT
>Ga0209633_10004540_pt1 | contig 12447 bp, 12 predicted proteins | sample Cruoilmetagenom1_FD_187290 | JGI IMG/M metagenome (GOLD analysis project Ga0209633, IMG submission 187290) | Oil polluted marine microbial communities from Coal Oil Point, Santa Barbara, California, USA - Sample 1 (SPAdes) (version 2) | ecosystem: Environmental > Aquatic > Marine > Oil seeps ... | reverse complement strand
GCGGCCTCGTCAGGCTTAGCGAAACCGCCCATCAAGCGCCCCATGTCTTTCAAAGCGTTTTCCGCAGCCTGCCCCTCGTCACGGATCGCATTGCGTTTTTGCTCCAAAATGTCCTGTGCTGTTTGCAGGCTTTCCTCAGCGCTTGCTTTTGGCATTGTTGTTCCGACGGTTTCCACCGGATGATCCAGCATTGCATTCAGCGCGTCATAGTCAATCGCGTTCAGCAACATGTGGATTGATTCATCAGATGCATTCGCGCGCACTATCATCTTTATATCTGTCCCAATACCGGCTTTGAAAACCCTATAAGGTTTCTCCTCATCCTGTACCCCGAACAAATGATTGCTGCCAAATGCCACCCCTTGAATCAATGCAAATGCTTCAGTTGAAGACATGGCGGAAATGTTTCCTGCGATCACTTTTAACGCCACGCCCTGAATGCCACCGGTTGTTTTGGGTTTCGAATAGACAACGCCTAGGCTCACCATCTCGTCGCCGCTCTCGTAAACCCAAACTTCGCGCGCGCGGTTGTTAAAACTCAATGACATTTGTCCGCCCAACGCCTCCTGCATCTCTGCGTCGGAATTTAGATCATCATGTTTTGATGGCAGGATTTTAGAGTTGTCACCATCGGCCCATTCGCGTCGCGTCCAGCCTTCAGGTGCTTCAGGCAAATGAACCTTGGCCAATTGTTTTTGACGCTCTTTGAGCGCTCGTGCCTCGAGCACCTCGCCATAACGCCCCTTGATGGTATCGACATAACCAGCAAAACCCATCTGTCCGATGGATTGATCCGTTTTGCGTGCCTGCATTGATAAGTCCACACCAAGTACGGCCAAAGCCATGACGATCCCGAACCCAATTACCTGTAGTTTCATTTTCACACATGCTCCAATTGTTTTCCCGATGGATCGCATCGGAATTGGGCAGATGTATGGCGCAAGTGGGGGGATTTGGTGAGGTTTATAGCTGGATGCCCCACCAAAAATTCATATGCAATTCATATACGCCGAAGCGGCGTTACAGCATCCCCGGAACCACCTGATCCGGTGGCCTGTGGCCGTCGGCGAATGTCTTAATGTTGATGATCACTTTCTCACCCATTTCGGCACGACCCTCTTCGGTGGCCGAGCCCATGTGCGGCAGCAAAACGACATTTTTCAACGTCCGTAGGCGTGGGTTGATTTCAGTGCCATGTTCGAACACATCCAAACCTGCGCCCGCAATTTCGCCGGCCCGTAGCATCCGCGTTAGGGCGTTTTCGTCGATCACTTCGCCCCGCGAGGTGTTCACGATCACTGCACTGGGTTTCATCAGCTTCAACCGCCGCGCATTCATCAAGTGAAACGTCGACGGCGTGTGTGGACAGTTGATCGAAATGATGTCCATTCGCGACACCATTTGGTCCAGGCTTTCCCAATAGGTCGCCTCCAGATCGCTTTCGATATCGGCGTGCAGACGTTTGCGATTGTGGTAATGCACTTGCATGCCAAAGGCCGCTGCGCGCCGCGCTACGGCTTGGCCGATCCGACCCATGCCCAGAATGCCCAAACGTCGTCCACCCAGCCGTCCACCCATCAAGGCGGTCGGAGACCAGCCCTGCCAGTCGCCCGATTGCATCATCGCCAACCCCTCCGGAATCCGGCGCGTCACAGACAGGATCAAGGCCAATGTCATATCGGCTGTGTCCTCGGTCACCACGCCAGGCGTGTTAGAAACAAGGATGCCGCGTTGTCGGGCAGTTTGCACATCAATATGATCAACACCCGCGCCATAGTTGGCGATCAGCCGCAGGTTTTCACCTGCTTGGGTCAACATTCCGGCGTCGACCGTGTCGGTCAATGTTGGCACCAAAACATCGGCGCGCTTCATGGCCGAGACCAGTTCTTCGCGGCTCATTGGCGTGTCGTCTTGGCGCAATTCGACATCAAAAAGTTCTTTCATGCGGGTCTCGACAGCGGTCGGCAACCGTCGCGTCACAACAACACTCAGACGTTCTGCGGGCATAATGTTCTCCCTTATCTTTTCATAGCTCAACTTTATCCTTAAAGTGACGTAACAAGAGCCGAGGCACAAGAACCTCGTTGCAGTTGAGACAAAAAAGGCGTCAAAATGTTAGGCAGAGCAGCCATTACATTCGTATTCGCAATCCTGATGGCAACAACCTCGTATGGTCAGGACCGTGGGGCTGTGACCAACTTACCTTTGCCACGGTTTGTGTCGCTGAAAGCCGCCGAAGGCAACGTAAGGCGCGGCCCCAGCCTAACCCACCGAATTGACTGGGTTTTCACACGCCGCGACATGCCCCTAGAGGTGACAGCAGAATATGGTCACTGGCGTCGAGTTCGCGATCGAGATGGGCAAGGCGGCTGGGTGCATTACTCGCTGTTGTCCGGTGTACGCACCGTGATCGTAGAGCGCGACATGTTGACCCTGTTTGCCAAACCAGACCCCAAGACCCGAGAAAACGCCCATTTGGAAATGGGTGTAATTGCGCGATTGGGTGAATGCGGCCCGGCGTGGTGTCGTTTGACGGCGGATGGGCGGAGAGGTTGGGCCAGAAAAGAAACCCTATGGGGGGTGTTCCCTGAAGAGATCAGGGAATGAACCAGCAAACTATTAACCGCGCCAACACACGGTTGAATATTTCAGCAGGGATGGCGTCTATCGTCGTCGCGATCCTTTTGGTCGCCCTGAAATTATGGGCCTTTAGTGCCACGCAATCTCTGTCCGTCGCGGCAAGCCTTGCCGATAGCGCGCTTGATTTTATGGTCTCGCTGGGGGCCTTGGCCGCGATCTATTATGCAGCGCGGCCAGCCGATGACGACCACGCTTTTGGCCATACCTCTGCCGAGGATTTGGCGGCTCTTGGCCAGTCAGTCTTCATTCTAATTTCGGGCGGCGTCATTGGATGGGCGGCTGTTCGCCGTTTGCTATCGGACGCGCCGACCACACTGATGTCCGAGGGGCGCGGTATGATTGTGATGGCCGCGTCAATCATACTGACCATGGCATTGATCCTGTGGCAGCGCCGTGTGGCGCGCATCACTGGCAGCCGCGTGGTTGCAGCCGATTCATTGCACTACTTAGGCGACCTTTTGCCCGCCGCTGGTGCGTTGTTATCGCTGTGGGCGTCAAAACAATTCAACCTGCCCTATATTGATAGCGTCGTTGCCTTGGGCGCAGCGGCGCTGCTGATCATCGGCGCGTTGCGTATAGGCAAAGGCGCATGGGATGCGTTAATGGACCGCGCCGCCGACCCCGCTTTGATCGCAGAAATAAGAGCCATCGCGCGCGAACATAAAGGTGTTCACGGGTTCCATGATTTACGCACCCGCCAATCTGGTTCAACCGTTTTCATCAACCTACATGTAGAGCTGGATGGCGCTCAATCCTTGAATGATGCCCACGCCATCAGCGCCAGTTTAAAGCATGAAATCCGGCAAGCCTATCCCCATGCAGATGTGATCATCCATCAGGATCCGGTGCGCTAAAGCGACGTTAGACCAACCCACGCCCCTTTAGCAGCGCCTGAACCTCGGGCATTTTACCGCGAAACGCCATGTAGAGTTCTTCTGCATCTTTTGAGCCACCAGTGGACAGGATATGTTCCTGTAACAAGCCTGCCATTTTGGGGTCGAACGCACCGCCGACCTCTTCAAAGGCTGCGAAAGCGTCAGCATCCATGACTTCGCTCCACATATAGCTGTAATAGGCGCTGGAGTAGCCATCACCGGAAAACACATGCGCGAATTGCGGCGTGGCATGGCGCATTCGGATAGCATGGGGCATGCCCAAATCGGCCAAGACGCTGGCCTGTTTGCCCATCGGGTCTGTGGGGGTCGGGCCATTGTGGAACTCTAGGTCCACCAAGGCCGAAGCGACATATTCTACGGTCGAAAACCCCATATCATAGGTGCCCGCCGCCAGCAGACGTTTCAACAAGTCCGCTGGCATCGCGGCGCCGGTTTGAGCGTGGGTGGCGAATTTTTGCAAGACCTCCGGCACCTCCAACCAGTGTTCATACAACTGGCTGGGCAGTTCCACAAAGTCGCGCGATACCGAAGTGCCCGAAACACTATCGTAGGTCACATCGGACAACATTTGGTGCAAGGCATGACCAAATTCATGGAACAAGGTGCGCGCGTCATCAAAGGACAAAAGTGCCGGATCGCCCTTGGCGAAATTGCAGACGTTCACAACGATCGGGCGCACGTCCCCACCCAGCTTTTTCTGGCTGCGCATGGCCGAACACCAAGCGCCTGAACGCTTTGAGCCTCGCGCGAAATAGTCGCCAATAAATACCGCTACATGGGTGCCATTTCGGGTGACCTCCCAAGCGCGCGCGTCTTCATGATAGAGCGGTACATCCAGCGGGCTGAATTCCAGGCCGAACAAGCGCGTGGCACAGTCAAATGCGGCCTCGATCATCCGGTCCAATTGTAGGTAAGGCTTGATTTCTGCTTCGTCCAGATCATGCTCTATGGCGCGGCGTTTATCTGAATAAAAGCGCCAGTCCCAAGCCTCCAACTCGCCATTCACACCGTCCTCATGCATCATACGCGCCAATATTTCGGCGTCGGCATTGGCGGCGGCTTTGGCGGGCTCCCAAACATCCATCAACAGTTTCCGTACGGCATCGGGCGTTTTTGCCATCTCGGTTTCCAGCTTGAAGCTCGCGAAATCAGCATAGCCCAAAAGTTCAGCCCGCTCTTGACGCAGCGCTAGCGTTTCAGCCGCAATTGCGCGGTTGTCACTGTCGCCACCATTGGCCCCGCGGGCAACAAAGGCCTCATATGCCTTTTCACGTAAATCGCGGCGGGTTGAAAATTGCAAAAATGGCGTGATCAATGAGCGCGACAGGGTCACGACATGTCCCTTCACACCCTTTTCCTGCGCCGCCGCTTTGGCAGCATCCAGCACAAATTCTGGCAGGCCGTCCAAATCAGCGCCGACCAATTCCATGAACCATTCGCGTTCATCCGCCAACAGGTTTTGGCTAAACTGCGTGCCCAGAACAGCCAACCGTTCCAGCACCTCTTTCAGTCGATCCCGCTCCGCACCTTGCAACAAAGCACCAGACCGAACACAGCCACGCCGATGTAGCATAAGCACCCGCGATTGCTCATCCGTTAGGCCCAGATCATCACGCTTTTGCCAGAGCGTTTCGATCCGCTCAAACAGAGCCGGGTTCATGTTTATTTCGGACGAATAAGCCGCCAGTTTCGGCGAAAAAAGCCGTTGTAGCTCTTCTCGCTTTGGTGTGCTGTCCGCCCCCGCCAGATTGTAGAAAACGGATAGAACGCGTTCCAACGCCTCTTCAGCTTGCTCAACCGCATCAATGGTATTTTCGAACGTCGGTGCATCGGGATTGTCAGCAATCGCCTCGATATTTTTACGGGCTTCGGCCATAGACATATCGAAAGCTGGCGCAAAATCTTCGTCCGATATTTGCCCAAAGGGCGCGATTTCAAACGGGGTATCCCATTGGGACAAAAGCGGATTGGTCATGGTGATCTCCTTTGGTCGTCACGCTAAGTCCAGTCAGCCAAGAGGTCCAGCACTTACGGGTATTTTGCGCGCATCCGGCGTTCAAGTTTGCGTAGTAACAGTGACAGCGAAACCGTCATGATAAGATAGAGCAGTGCCACCACATTGTAGGTTTCAAAATACCGAAAATTCCCCGCCGCGGTCACCTTACCCAACTGCGCGATGTCTAAAACGCCCAGCACCGACACCAGTGACGAATCCTTGACCATCGCTATGAAATCATTGCCAAGCGGCGGCATGATGGTGCGAAAAGCCTGCGGGAAAATAATGAATCTAAACCGGTGCCAACCGCTTAACCCAAGCGCTTTGGCGGCTTCAATCTGACCCTCTTCAACCGATAACAAACCCGCCCGGAACACTTCGGCGATAAAGGCCGAATAGCCGATCATCAGCGCAATAATTGCCCGCCACATCAAGGTAAAATCCCGCGTGCGGAACGGTTCAAGCCCCAACCCTTCAGCCGCCCAGTTCACCCCATGTACCATTGCAGGGCCAAACACAAAGGCCACATATAAAAGCAAAACAATGATCGGGACGCCGCGAATGATTTCAATGTAGAATCGTGCCATTTGCCGCAACACAATAAAGCGCGACATGCTCGCCACCGCCAGCAACAGACCAAAGAACGACGCCATTGCGAAGGCCACCAAGGTCACAAAGATCGTGATGCCGACGCCCTTGGACAGGGTCGACAATATCTGAGCGTACAGATCATCCGCCGCCACACGATAGAGCAAATACCCCCCCAACCCACCGGCCACAAGCAACCAGTAGGGGAAATCCTTATCTTGGGGGGGCGTCGGGATCATATCAGGCGCAGCTTTGGTCTATCGCCGCTTTAGCCGCCGAACTTATAGTCAAGAAACCACTTTTTGTTCAGCGCATCCATGGTGCCATCTTCCTTCATGCTGGCAATCGCCGCATTGATCGGGCCTACAAGCTCCGAGCCCTTGGGGAAAATAAACCCGAAATCCTCGGCGCCCAATGTGTCGCCGACAATCTTCAATTTGCCCTCGGAGGCCGCGACATAGCCGTTGCCCGCTGTGCCATCGGTTAGCACCAAATCAACATCGTTTGAGCGCAAGGCCTGAACCGTCGCGCCAAAAGTTTCGAACAGTTTGATGCGCGGGTTGGCCTCGTTGCCATCCAGAACCTCGTAGACGCCAACATAGAACGGCGTCGTGCCGGGTTGTGCGGCCATCAACAAATCATCAATGGCGGCAAATCCTTTGGCATCGGCAAATCGATCCTCGTCGCCACGCACTAGCATGACCATTTCGCTGCGCATATAAGCGTCTGAAAAATCGACCTTTTCCTTGCGGTCATCACGGATGGTAATCCCCGTCATGCCCATATCGAACTGCGCCTCGGACACGGCCGGGATCATCGCGTCCCAACTGATATTTTCGTAACTCACGGTGATGTTAAGCCGCTTGGCGACCTCAACCATCGCGTCATATTCCCAACCGATGGCCGCACCGGTTGCTGGATCAACGAATTGCAATGGTGGATAGGCGTTTTCCGTGACGATAACTACCTCTTTGCCCCCCAGATCGGGCAGGTCAGCCGCAAAGGCGACGGTGCTGAAAACGGCCGCGGCAACCGCAGTAATTGAGGCGAGCAATTTCATTTGGGTATCCCCTATGTTGGTTTTGGTTTGAGGTCAGTATGGGTAATCTGCGCGCAGGCGCAAGCTGATTAGCTGGAACAGATTGGGCAGTCCGCACGCTGCGCCAGCTTGATTTTACGGGTCTCGGTGTAAAGCGCATCATAAATCAACATTTGCCCGCGCATCCTCTCGCCCGCGCCGGTAATTTCCTTGACCACCTCAAGCGCCATCATCGCACCGATGACCCCTGGCAGTGGACCAACCACGCCAGCTTCGGCACAGGATGGGGCCAAGCCCGCGGCAGGGGCTTTGGGGAAAATGCACTGATAACAAGGGGCACCATTGGCCGGGTCAAAGGTGCTGATCTGCCCCTCCCATTGGGTCAACGCGCCAGAAATCAACGGTTTGCCCAGCGCCACACAGGTACGGTTAACCAGATAACGGGTTTCGAAATTGTCGGTGCCGTCAAGCACCAGATCATAGTCGGCAAACAAATCGGCTGCGTTTGCTTCGGTCAAGCGCCGCTGATATGGGCGCACATTGCAATAGGGATTTTGCGCCTTCATCGCGGCCTCGGCAGAAAAAACCTTGGGCATGCCAATGTCAGCATCACGATGGATCACCTGCCGTTGAAGGTTGGAATTGTCGACCACATCGTCATCCACCACCCCTATGGTGCCGACCCCCGCCGCCGCCAGATAAAGCAATACGGGCGAACCCAATCCACCTGCTCCGATCACCAAAACGCGCGCATTTTTCAGCTTCTTTTGCCCTGTCCCGCCAATCTCACGCAACATAATGTGGCGCGCATAGCGATCCAGTTCGACATTCGTAAACGTGGGTTTTGGGGTGTTGTCTGTCATTTCAGATCCTTTGTGCTGCGCTTTCCCTCGAAGCTGGCTTAGAACCGCGCGATAGCCCAGCAATATCGCCAAAACCACACCCAATATCAGCCATGGCCCGATGCTCCCGCCCATTGCAGACCGCAATGGCGCGCCCAATGGCAATGCCAAATGTGCCAGCAAAACGGCAGCATACACGATCCCGATCAGAGCCCAGCGTTTGGCGCGCGAAATCTTGAACACAATGCCAAGCCCCCAAAGCCCAGCCATCAGCGCCAACACAACGCCCACTAGCCGCGCCCCGTAGAACCAAATCCACCTTCACCCCGTTCCGTGTCTTGCAATTCCTGCGCCAATTCGAACTGCGCTTGTATCACTGGTGCCACCACCATCTGCGCAACTCGATCGCCGTGATTAACGGTAAAGGGTTGCGTCCCCGCATTCATCAAAATCACCCCAAGCGGCCCGCGGTAATCACGGTCAATCGTGCCAGGGCTGTTGGGCAATGTAATGCCGTGTTTTAGCGCCAAACCGGACCTCGGCCTGATCTGAACCTCAAACCCCACCGGAATCTCCAGCCGCAAGCCCGTGGGCACCAACGCCCGCGCCCCTGCCGGCAAAACCAAACCGCCACGCGCTCCTTCTTCAAAGTTTGCCCTTAAATCGGCCCCCGCCGCGCCTGCAGTCTCATAACTTGGCAACCCAAGCGTTTGATCCGCGCCCGCAAGCCATGCAAAGATCACAGTAACCACAGCATCCTCCATCATTTTCCCCAAAATACCCGCCCACGCGGCAACGCCTAAAATCTCTTAGTCCAGCGCCTCGGCAATCGCCGCCGCCAACCGTGTGGCCACCTGATCCTTGCCCATGCGCGGCCAGTCCTCCGCCCCATCAGCCTTAATCACCACAACCGCGTTCTCGCTGCCACCCATGATCCCGGTTTCCGGCGAAACATCATTGGCAACGATCCAGTCACAACCTTTGCGCTTGCGTTTGGCCGTGGCGTTTTTCACCACGTCATCCGTTTCAGCCGCAAAGCCAACCACCAGATCAGGTCGCCCCTTTTTCATCTGCGATACTGTCGCCAGAATGTCGGGGTTTTCAGCAAAATTCAAAACCGGCAAACTGCCTTTGCCGTCTTTCTTCATCTTGGATGTTGTTTCTTCGGCCATCCGCCAATCCGCCACAGCCGCCGCAAAAACTGCGGCATCCGCAGGCATGGCCGCCTGCACCGCGGCCAGCATTTCGCGCGCGGTCTGAACTTCAATCACCCGCACACCGGCAGGGGGTGACACGTCGGCAGGGCCCGTTACAAATGTCACCTCGGCACCCAGCGCTGATAGGGCCTGCGCAATGGCCGTGCCTTGCGCGCCGCTGGACCGGTTGGCGATATAGCGCACGGGATCAATTGGCTCATGAGTTGGGCCAGACGTCACCAAAACATGTTTGCCATTCAAAGGTCCATCCGCAATGGCCGCCTCAACTGCAGCCACGATTTCCATCGGCTCCGCCATCCGGCCTGGCCCAAATTCACCACAGGCCATACTGCCTTCATTGGGGCCGACAAACAACACACCGTCGCCTTTTAAGGTCGCAAAATTGCGCACAGTCGCCGAATGCTCCCACATCCGCACATTCATCGACGGTGCAATCAGAACCCGCTTGTCGGTGGCCATCAATAGGGTCGAAGCCAGATCATTCGCCAACCCCGCTGCCATCTTGCCCATCAAATCAGCGGTAGCAGGGGCCACCACCACCAAATCCGCCGCACGGGACAATTCAATATGCCCCATCTCGGCCTCATCGGTCAGATCAAATAGATCACGGTAAACTTTCTCAGCCGACAGCGCAGAAACTGATAATGGCGTCACAAATTCCTCGGACGCCTTGGTCAGCACCGGCACCACAGTCGCACCGCTTTCACGCAGTCTCCGGATCAAATCCAGCGACTTAAAAGCAGCGATTCCACCGCCAATGATCAGTAAAATGCGTTTTCCAGCAAGCATACTTGGCCCTTTCAAAAGGTGCGTCCGTTTTAGGCCGCAAAATGGGTAAACTCAACCAATTGCTGACATTCCCTGCAGCACAGCGAGCGAAGAATGCCCGTCAGGGCTTGATGAGCGGCCCCTAGGCTTGCTAGGCATTGCACATGTTACCTGATCTGACACTCATTATCGGCGGCGCAGCCTCTGGCAAATCGAATTTTGCCGAAGGACTGGTTAACGTTTGTGGAAAATCCAAAATCTATCTTGCCACCGCTCAGGCCCATGACAGCGAAATGACAGCGAAAATCAACCGTCATCAAAAGTCGCGCGGCGATGGCTGGCACACGGTCGAGGCCCCGCTTGATTTAACGCACGCCCTTGATGTGGTTAGCGCATCCGACGTTGTGCTGCTGGACTGCGCGACCCTCTGGCTGTCAAACCATCTATTGGCTGAAACGGACCTGCAAGCGGCCCAGGGCTCTCTGCTGCAGTCCCTAACCACCTGCAAAGCCCCTGTCGTTGTTGTCACAAACGAAGTTGGCGCGGGCATCGTCCCCGAGAACGCCCTCGCGCGTAAGTTCCGTGAGGCACAGGGCCGTCTGAACCAACGCCTCGCCAGCCATGCCGATTTGGCAGTGACCGTGATTGCAGGCCTGCCATTGGTGCTAAAGGGCACCCTCCCGACATGACGACATGGTGGTGGATACGCCATGGCCCAACCCATGAAAAATCTTTCGTGGGTTGGCGCGATGTGCCTGCGGACCTGTCCGACACGGCCCAAATCGCCCGTCTGGATGCGCATTTACCGGATGACGCATTGCTGGTTTCGTCGGATTTGTCGCGCTGCACTGCCACCGCTGATGCCATCGCTGGACAACGCACCCGTTTACCACATGCGCCCGACATTCGAGAATTCGATTTTGGGGATTGGGATGGTTTGGACTATGAACAAGTGATGGCCCGCGATCCAAACCTTAGCCGCGACTATTGGGACAAGCCGGGCGATGTTGCCCCGCCAAATGGCGAAAGCTGGAACGCCGCCGCCAACCGCATCAACGCCTATGTCCACGACATGAACGCAAGGCATCCCGACACGCATATAATCGCTGTGGCGCATTTCGGCGCGATCCTGACACAGGTGCAATTGGCTGGCGGTCTAACTGCATATCAGGCGGTATCTCATAAGATCGACAATCTTTCAGTGACCCGCTTAACTTGGGACGGCACGGTATGGGACACCGGTGTGATAAACCACCTGCCCTAGTAGCCCAGAAACAAACTGCGCCAACGCTCAAAAACATCCAGCGGTGCCGAGATCCCTGACACAACGTCGTAAGCCAGATCTACCGCGAACATGGTCTGTTTCAGGGTTGTTCCATCAACAGAATTGCACGGAATCAATGCAATCGCGTCGTAAATTGCGCGGGCATCGCGCTGGATCAATGGGTTTTGCCAAGGCGTCTGACGCAATTCCTGCAATAATGAAACATCGCAGCCGCAACTATACGCACCCTGAACCGCAACACAGTGATCATGGCGCATACAGGCGGCATCCAGTGCGTCAACGGGCGGTCCGGCTTGGGACATATTCACCGGATGGTTCGGCCCGCACCAATTGCCATAGACAGGCGCATATATCTGCAAATTGCTCTGCGCCGTTGCACCGCCCGTGCCAACGGACCACGTCATTTGCCCAACCAACAGGATTAAAAACCGTTTCAACTCTGGCTCCTTTGTTTTGCTCTTCAACCTTGCATGTTTCGATACACCAGCATCTCCGTTGTCTGCAAATCCGCCAATCATCACAGATTTTGATGCCAACCTCACAAATCGCAATTTTGCGAATGGGCTGTGGCGCGTTAGGTTGTGCGCTATGACATATGATCTATATATCGGCGACCGCTCTTTTTCCAGTTGGTCGCTACGTGGTTGGTTGATGTTCGAGAAATTCAACATCCCCTACCGCACTCACATGTTGGGACTTTATTCCGGCACACTACAACAAGACCTGTCAAGTCTGGCACCGGCGCGCACAGTCCCTGTGATCCGTACGCCCGACGGTGATGTCGTAAGCGACACCATTGCCATTGCCGAAGTTTTGGCCGAACGCCACCCTGACGCGGGATTGTGGCCTGCCGATGAATCCGCCCGTGTTTTGGCCCGCAATTTGGTGGCGGAAATGCACGCGGGGTTTGGCGCATTGCGGAGTGAATGCCCAATGCAATTATTGCACCAATACGATGGGTTTACCGTGTCTCCAGGGGTGCAGGCCGATCTAAACCGGCTTCAGGATTTATGGGCGTTGGCGCGCGGCCGTCATGGTGGGGCTGGCCCCTGGCTGTTTGGCAGCTATTCTCTGGCAGATACGTTTTATGCGCCGATTGCCGCGCGGATTGCGGGGTTTGACCTGCCCGTCGATGAGGCTACTGCGACCTATGTTTTGGAACACCTAAAGGATCCA
>Ga0209633_10004539_pt1 | contig 12448 bp, 13 predicted proteins | sample Cruoilmetagenom1_FD_187290 | JGI IMG/M metagenome (GOLD analysis project Ga0209633, IMG submission 187290) | Oil polluted marine microbial communities from Coal Oil Point, Santa Barbara, California, USA - Sample 1 (SPAdes) (version 2) | ecosystem: Environmental > Aquatic > Marine > Oil seeps ... | reverse complement strand
CGGCGGATGAGTCCGATATAATCTCCGCCACGCAATACGCAGATCGCTAATAGACATTTCATCAAGGGCGGTGAGTTCGTCTGCGAGTTTCTGCTCTTTAGATTTGTTCGTGTCTGTCATGGCTTATCCTTTCACATTGATGAGCCGATAGGCTTTGCGCTCGTTCTGCGCATCAAGATGAAATTCAAAACCGCGGGCCTTGAGCTTACTCAGTGCTCCCAGAATTGAATGTCGTTGCCAGCCAGTTGCCTTCACCAATTCATCAGCCGTCGCACCGGTCTTGGTCGACAACCGATCGAGGATGAGCCCAAGTATGCCGCCCGGCCGATCAGGACCAGCTTCAGGTGGTCGTGCATTCTTCTTTGGAACTCGGGTTGATTTTCGTGAGGAGATCTCTTTGGGTTTGATTGTTTTCTTCATCGGCAGTACTCCTGATTGGACCCGCACACTATTTTTGGGCCTTGTACTGCCTGAAGCCCGGATATTTTTATCAGGGTGTGCTTCACGAGGCTATTCTGAACCTCGTCGCCCATACAGTACCGCTTGCCGCGGCCAGGAAGTCCAGTGGTAAAATGGAAAATGCACGATTGGATAGGTTCGGAGCCAATACGTTGGGAGCATTTGTAATCAGCAACTCTTGGATTGGGTTTAGATTAAACCGGTCAATTTCTGGTCGCCTAATTGAAGATTTCCCCGTTCCTCAAGCTGTAGAACAGGATTCTCACTGGCCATCAGGGCCACTTCATATGGTGCTCATATACAAGAGCGGTCTTCCGGCAAGTAGAATTCGACTTTGCTGGCAGCGATGACGATTGAGTCCGCTATTGCGGGTGCAGAGTCCCTGTCTCGGCATGGGCCAATAGTGACTAAGCCCACGACCCATGCTGTCGAGTGAAGACTTTCTCTCCGGACACGCTGGCCAAGAAGTGCTCCGGCAGCACCCGTACGACGACCGCTAGAAACGCTTCGATCAACGCGCGCATGTGGTCGAGGTCCCCCTCCTGCACGCGCCGCCACACACTCGGCCGATATCGAACGATGATCGACAACGCGTAAAGCAGAACAAGACAGATCGCTCGGTAAGTGCCGAGGCCATGGAAGATCGGCTTGATAATTGCGGTAGGTCCAAGCGGGCTACTGTGCAGATCGAGCGCATTCCACCACACCTTATGACCGTCGTGATCAACAGCCACCCGAAAACGTCGAGCCTTCCCCCGTGACCCAACTTGCTTGATCTCGCTGAACGGTCCCGGAAATTGTGCAATATCCTCCTTCGTCAGTTGTCCGGATATATCAGTCAAAAGACCATAAGTTCGCGACACTGGAGCCTTGGCCATCAACTGAAAGCCCGCCTGGTTCGCAGAAGAGTCATAGCTCGGTTCCAGCCATAACGTCGGGCTATCGAACACATCTTGAAACAAATCTGAAATCTCTGGAATGCGCGCGAAGAGTTGCTCGAGCGTCAACCAGCTATCCTGCGGAAAGGTAGCTACGTCAGCAAACGATTTCGGCTTCTTTTGCGGTGTCCATGAGACTTCCTGTCCGAGGGTGGTGAGCCATGAAGTGAAGAAACCGGAACGGATGATGCCGACCGCGATATCTTTCAGATCGCTCGTAGCACCATCAAGCGTATAGAGCCCGTGGCCTTGTTTCGTCACGTTCTCTATCTGCGTTAACGAATCTGGCCCAGACGGCATCGCCAGCATCTCGGCGAATGCGAAAGCCATCGACCCATAATAGAGATTGAGAACACGCTGACTCAGGTTTCGCGCCTCCGATGCGCTATAATAATCGCTGGCGTTTCGCAGCGCGAACGCTACACCGGCAGCCTTGCTGGCGACAACCTCACTGCCGAGGATACCGCTACCTTGTTCCCCGCGGTTCGCGATCACTCTCTCCGCTAGCTTCACACTATGAAGTTGGCGCAACCGCAACCAAACAGCTTCGATCGGAGTGTCAGACAATAGCACGCGGACATTTGGGACTTCTTCCTCTTCCTCGCTTTGGCAGGACTCTTCTGCATCGGGAGCAAATTTTCCTTCGCTTGAGGCTTGATTCCATTCAACAAGCAGAGAATGGAAGTCGTTGGCCGATCGGATCGGCACATCGATTCCGTACCCGTACGACTCAATCTTCCACAGGTCTCCGTTGACTAGGATGATATCTACCTCTTTCGCCAGCGCCCGGTAGACAGAATTGTTCGTTGCCGACGAGTAAAGGAGCGGCACAATTCCGCGACAGGTCCAATCAGGACCGTTGATAGGGTGAGACCAGACGTAAACTGACTAATTGCCTGCAATTGGTTGAGGAGCTGATGTTGTAACGGAGAAGCCGCAAGGCTGTAGTTGACCCGGAGAGGAAGTTTCAAGAACATTCAATAACGGCCCCGCAATATTTCGTGAGGCCTATTTCCAAAAGAAAAGCATCCAGCTTAGCGCGGCCAATCCAACGGCACCTAGAAATACTCCGAATTTCCCGTAACGGGTTTCTGCAGGTTCGGTTTGTCGACCCATCGCCCAGCTGACGCCGCCAAGCGCCAGGGTCGCTGCGGATGCAATTGCCCCCATAAACTGAAATAGCAGAAGCGACATTCCCATGCTGGAAATATCTGTAGCTGCACCATAGGCCATATTGCCTAAGAAGAAGGCCGCAGCCAGGGCGCTGGCGCTCATCAACACGTTAACAAACAGTTTCATCGCACACTTTCCTTTATGTCATGGCATCGAGTTGAAGGATGAACCGGTCCATTTGATTTGCTTCGTACTCCCCATCCAACTTTGCCTCTTCCAGAATAAGACTACCTGCATTTCACGCAAAGCCCATCATTGAAACCGTATAGCAGTCATCCGCGCTACAGAATTTATCTCCCTTCGGTCAATCCGACGGAGGCGCAAACGCGGCAACAACTTCCGCAGCATTCATCATTTTGGTTTCATTCGAAAATGCGTAGTACTGCGGCTTGCTATCGGTGAAGACCTGTAACGACATGCGCAATGTTGATTGATCGTCAAATAGGCCGGCAGAGATTTGATAATCACTACTCTCGACGAGATGATAGAAAAGGTTCGAACCACACTTGGTGCAAAAACCGCGCTCAGCCCAGTCAGACGAGCGTATTCGGCCAATATTTTCTTCGCCCTCAAAGGTTACGATTTGGCAGTTCACCGCCATAAACGGCCCTGCTGACCAGCGGCGGCACATATCGCAGTGACAGGCGGCAACACTAGGTTTCCTGGCGCTCGCAGAAATTTTGACCGCACCGCACATGCATTTTCCCATCAGACTCAGCTCTTCCGTCATGGTTTCACTCCTTATCCGCCGACGGGACTCCGGTCCGCCACTATGACATCGCTCGGTCAGCTCAGTTAGTTAAGCATGATAGCCGACCGTGGGCCAATGGATAAAATGTCTCCTCATGGCCCTTAGCGCCCGTCGCCCGTTTGGCGCTCATATACATTTTCAGACATTGTTCCTGCCGAGCGTCGCGGTCCCTAACGCGTCTAAACGCCGGTCCGCTTTCGGTGGCGGATCAGAAATCCCACAAGTCGACCTCAATAATGACAACGTCAATGTCGCTCTAAGTGTCGCCAACTTCTTCCGCGTTACGCACAATTAACGTCACCGTCAGATTTCTTTTTATCTTCAGCAGCAGTTATCGTTGCGCAAAACCTGGATTGAGTGTGGAAAATTTATTGCGGTGAGGAACCGCTGATCTGTGTTCAAGTCCCGTCAAATTCAGATCAATTAGCTGGTGCATTGCCCCCCCGTGCAGATGGCGCAAGAGTTCAGACACCACAAGACATGCGGCCACGGCCCCGACAAACGGCGCACCGACAGCCTTGCCCGCCAACATAGTAACTCCACAGCGGTCGAGCTCGCCTCGCTTTATCATGTCCTGGTAGACAGGCAGGTCCGGCAAGCGTGCGTCTGGCATGTCGGCTGACCAGATTTCACTCGCGGGCTTGGGTCCCGGTAGCGTATGCAATCGGATACATCTGAAATTTCTAAAGTCACGACCGAGACCGGCTTCGATCACCAAATCAAAACCGACTTGATCGAGCGCCCTGCGACCGAGTGCATTATCCAATCCGCAGAGAGCGACTGCGGGCTCGCTTGTGTGTCGTTTGAAATGCCGGTCAAAATAACGCTCGACGATACTAGTGGAAAACCCTCGACCATCCGCCCAGGATGCCATCGCACGCGTCTTCAACTTACCAACCATGCTGCTCGTGGTCAGTATCGACGTGCTTTCCGTCGAGGGAGTGATCTTGTCGACATCCTGTAATACAAGCTCTAGCGAGTTGCCGGACATGTACGGAAGCAACCCCAGTGCCCAGAGGTAAGCCTGGCCAAGATGCCCCAGACCAATCAACCAGACGTTCGACGGCAAATACTTGAAGTCCGGTTCGTCGGCCGTAATAAGCCAATCGGTTGTTGGTGCAGGGGACCACAGTGACATACCAACAGCTTCACGACCTGCTAAAGGGTTATGATCGGATGCGTATTTGTATGCTTCGTTGACTGCCAGTGCTGCGGCAAGCATAGGAGCCAACGGCATAACTTCACCACAGCGTTCTGGTAATTCGTGGTTGCTCGGCAAAATGCCACCTCGCCATCCATCGTAGAATGTCCGGATGTGAAAAATTGAGGAGGGGGCGATTGAATCATTGCCAATAGTTATTGCAGGCGATGCTTCCGGTGCCTGGCCTAATGTACCGCCTGCCGCTGCTACCGCGTCGGCCAATGTGGCATGCGCAAGCACCGGGATACGGAGTGGAACGTTCAGCACGCCATCGATTAGTACGCCGCCGTGAAACACGCGCCGTCCCAACGCAACTATCGTCAACAAGGCGGCTTGATGGTCTCGATCATCTACATCGGCGTCGCCAATATGAACGTTGAGCGTATACCCCTGAAAAACCGCCTGGGCTTCCGCGATGCTGGCAGCTGTACCACTATCGAGAGCGTGCTTTACGAGGCGGTGAAGCGTGTCAGCAGGTGTCATCTCAGTCATTTTTCTCTCCTACAGACCAATATGAAGAAATGCTGCCCGTGCATCTTGAGAAATATTCTTCCACCGCTTCTCCCCCATGTAACGGTACATGCCGACGGAGTGTCGCCTGACCGGTGCCCGGGCAAAACGAGGCAGAATCAATGCGATGTGTCCGGGGCGAGAGATCATCGGGTTATCCTTATCGGATATGCTTTGACCTTCGCCACTGGGGTGGACGTGAATATCGGCAACAACCGACAGGGATTTCGCTTTGCATATTTCCCAAAGTCGGCCGAAGTACCGACCATCAAACCGTACAATGCCACTGTCCAAGCAATGTGGATCCAGATCGTCGTAAAGGACGAATTCAGATATTCTCAAACGACCATCGTCGCGACGATGACCAAGCAGGAAAGCTCCGCTTTCACGGCTACACGATTGACCGCGTTCGCGAAGGCGGATCAACAACCACCACCATGTCCACCAGGACATTGACACCTTATGCTGTGGCGCCAGTCGGCGCGATATAATCTCTGCAATTAAGAAGTTCATAAACCAACTCCAAATAGTGAATGATCCCCACCCCGGGCCGCCAGATTTTTGAAGGCTGTTCGGTTCGCCAGTTGTCATGCCCGACAATGCTGACCCGATCGCACGGCAAATAAAGCGCGGTTCCGTTTTTCCAGTCCGGCCTGAAGACTGCACTGACACGCCCACCGTTCCCGCGTGGCCATCGGTCAAATGGGAGGATCGTGTTAGCCGCGGTGTCCCAGAGCGTTCCGGTCGGTGGCGTAGTTGGATACCCGGAACAGTCGAACCGAAAAACGTGGGCAGCACCGCCCCGCGCAGTGACGCTGATCACAACAGACGGCCATTCGATACTTTGGACCTGCCAACGGCCTTCCGACTGACTCAAACGAAATACGGGCCGCGCGACGTCAGCCCGGAACGCGCGTTCGTCCGGAGGAAACGACATATGCCTTACTCCGCACCGTTAATGCGCTGATCCGGTACTAGATCGAACTCAATCCGGCACTTCGGACATGCAACCAATGATCCAACGTGTATGCCCGGTGCTGGTCGTTCATCCGTTCCGGTAATCTGCAAGACATGCTCACCGGCATCGCATTCCGACATTTCAAATTTTCGCTCCGCCGCCCACTTTTTGACTTTGGCGATCGTGGCACCTGGTCCAAAAGACCTATCTACGGCTTCACCATTGAAGGTAACTACCACTTCGACGCGACGACAACGATGAACGTGCGCTTTCACGCCAGCCTGGTGTGTGTGTTCTTTAAGATCCGCCAACTCGTCAAGCGGATCATCTTCATCTTCCAGAAAGACTAGGGCGTCACCGTCAAACCCATGCTTGTCAGAAAACAACTTTTTTAGTTCGGCGATCGTAGTTCCGTCATCGATCTCAACGTGTTCAAGATCTCCGACACCGTCCCCCTGGTAAAAAACATCAATTTTGCTCATTGCTTAACTCTCCGGTTGTTAATGGTGGTCAGCCCCTATGCTGACTTCGCCCCATACACCGTTGATCGCGAACGGCGCGTCTACCCGGAAGGGTTGGAATGAAATTTTATGAAAGAGTGATCGGGCCGATTGGTGTTGCGGCGCAAATGAAGAAGTGAGGACAACGCGCGCACGTCATCGTGTCGGGATCGATCGGGAATTCGCCTGCTACCGCCTTGGAGAGCAAAGATGCTGCCTTCGCACGCCGACTATCCATCTTCCGTTTAGTAATCGTCACATCTTCACTCACTTCGTCCGATAAATGCAGAGCTTCAACACGAGCGCCAGGCCCAAAGTTCTGCTCAGCTGCCATCTGGTAGAGCGCGTAGTCAAGCCGGTCGTACTCGTCCGATCGTTTGGCGCCGGTGCGCACCCGGCGAATAACCACGGTTCCGTCCGACAGCTCGGCAATCTCGCTTGGTTGGACGTACACCTGCCCAGTGTCAAAGTTGATAGCGAGCGGTTCGTTTTTGCGATAACGCCTGCCGGCCCCTGCGTTTACCAGTGCCCGCACAATCTTTTCCGCAAGCGCTTTGTAGTCAGCAGCATAGGGCTGGTCTGTCGGCCCTTTTTGATCCCAGATTTCAGAGAATGCTGAATGCGCTGCATCATGATCGGGCTCACCACTTTCGCGTGCCTTCGCAAGCCAGTGGATCACGCCATATACGCAGTCATGCGTTCTCGAAAAGGCGGTGCTCTTTCTTGCACCCCGAAGTCCAAGCACATGTGTGTAAAAAAAGCGCCTTGGACATCCATCGTAAGAGATGAGCTGGGCATCGGTAACGGCCGACATCACTTCTCTGTGAACATTGATTGAAGGCAACTCACCGGTGCCTGGAGGGAGGTCAATACCGTCCGGCTGATCATCAACCAGAACCCGCTCTGACGGAAGTTGGTCTAGAAACGGCGAAGGAGCAATGTTATTCCCGTTGGGTTGTCGGCGCGCTTTGTAAAGTCTTAGATGCGTCTTCGCCCGCGACGCTGCCACGAAAAACAGGCATTCTTCTTCATGAATGTGTGCCCTTGTTGCCTCCTCGCGTACACTAAGACCTTCCCCCCCTGTGATCATACCAACCGGCGGCGGACAACGTTGGCCTTGGCGTCTTGATGGGAAACTCCCTTTGGTCATACCCGGTAGATGCACGGCTTCAAATTCCAAGCCCTTGCTGGCATGTACCGTCATCAAACGTACCGCATTCATCTGAAGTGCAGGTGTCGGAACCTGACGAAGATCGCGTTCCTCTGCCAGCAGAACCAACTGACGAATTCGTTCGAGCAACCTCTGAATCGGATGGCCTGCGCTCAAAGCTGGCTGATCCCTAACAAAATTCAGAAACTGCCAAACAGCAAGTGCTTTCAGCTGACCGGCTTCATCACCGTTCCGATGCAATTCTCGGGCGAGATCGGTGCGATCAAGCAGGTACGTTGTAAGAAACTTCCAGGGGGAAGAAATACCCGACATGCCGCCAAAATCAGAGGCAACGGCCTCAAAACCTTGCCGGCCTTCCGGTGACAAGCCTGAAATACCGGCAATGCCGCTAAGGTTCCGCAGCGGCGCAGATTCGGATTTGGCAACATATTCCAACGCAATCCCAATGTCGTCGAGGGGGATCTTATAGCGATCCATTGCCGCAAGACGCACCATGCCGGCGCCGAATGGATCTACCGCCAAACTCAATCCCGCAAGCAGATCACGAACTTCCGGGCGTTCGAAGAGGTTACCTAGATGCAGAACCGGAATACCGCGAAGTTCAAGCGCTGTCGCGATCTCGTTTAGGCGCCTGTTCGAGCGACATAAGACTGCCTGATCACGTAAATCTACGCCGTCTCGCTCCAATTCTCTGATGCTTGCGGCGATCCCACCTTCTTCCTCGCCCAGTGTATCGAATGACTTGATCTCAGGTACAGATCCGCCGCTACCACGCTTGGCACTAAGTGCCAGCGGCAACATGTTCTCCGAAGCTCCCATATGCGGGGAAAAACCAACAAATGCTACGACAATTTCTTGCCGACTTCGATAGTTGATCTCAAGTTGATCAATTTTTGCACCAGGAAAGTCCTGTTCATACGCCGCCATATTTGCTGACGACGCACCTCGAAAACGGTAAACTGACTGTCTCGAATCACCAACGACCCATAGTCGTTTGCCATCGCCAGCAAGCGCCCTGACGAGCCTGACACTGGCACGATTGACGTCCTGATACTCGTCGACCAGAGTATGCCTATGCCGCAATTGTATTGCCGTGCGGATGTCGTCATTTTCTTCCAACAGCCGTGCGGGGAGCATGACAAGATCGCCAAAATCTACACCCCCTTTTTCTTGCTTGATGGTTTCGTAACAACGATAGATCTCAGAAATTTCGAGACACTTCTCGGCTGCCTTGATCTCGTCTTCCGTCGCGGCATTTTCTCGCATCGTGCGTGCAAGCGTTTCATACGAGGGCTGGTCTACGAGCTCATCTTTCGCCCGTGAGATTGCATTCAGAACGTCTTTTAAAACAATGACCGGATCCCATAGATTTCGATAGTGAACCAATGGAAGCGTTGGTAACATTTCCTCCATGAGCACAATGGCATCACTCCGATCGAACAGTACCGGACTGGGCGACAGGCCAAACCGATCATGGTACCGGCGCACAATATCGAGACCAAACGCATGGAAGGTTCCCATCCAGATACGTGGTGTGGCCTCTGGAACGGTAGCGTTCAACCGCTCCGAGATTTCAGCAGCTGCGCGGTTAGAAAACGTAAGAACAAGGATTGAATCAGGTTGAATGCCTTCAGTAATCAATGATTCAATCCGGTTTATGAGCGTCCGCGTCTTACCGGTACCGGGTCCTGCTTGAAGCTGAAAGGGCGAAGCCCGGTGAATGATCCCGCGTCGCTGCGCGTCATCCGGTACGATGACTTCTGCTGTCTTCACTTCAGGCTTCGCAGAAAAAGTAGGGACCAAAAGAGCATCGAGTACCTGCTGCTGGACCAAAGCAATCGGCAGTCCGGTTCTTGATGATATGGATGCCGTAGTCGCGGCATCATCGATGTACAGCCGCCTTGCCAACTGCCGCGGAAGCAAAAACTCCCTCGCAAAAACGTTTGCTTGTAGTTCTTTTCGTTCACGCACGCCGTAGTCTTCGATGCGTTGCAGTCCGACGGGCGCTGCTTCGCTCGACCGTGATGGATCAATATCTTCATGCGTGCAAGTATTCGAACCGACATGCAGCTGAGCATGCCCTATCTCATGGGCGACCAATAGCGCACGCTCATCATCCGAGCCGCTATCCACGGCGCAGATCGTACCGCTTTGCTCGTCAAAGAGAGCCCGGCCACCTTTCAGGAGCGGATCGTCGAGTGGGAGCCAGATCAATTCCAGATCCAGATCATCAACAGCCGCAGCCACCAACTCGATTGGTCTCAGAGGATTAGCTCCACCGCTGACCAGTTTAATATGATAATCGTCGGCTGACTGTCTTATCGCCTCAAACGAATCCATCTCACCATCCTAAATAGTTCAACAGCATTTCTTGCTGTTCTATAGTGAGACCCGAATTTTCTACGGCTTGTTCGAAATCTTGTTGTCGTTGTATGACAGGCTTACTTTCGGACTTAAAATGCTGACCGGCCGAGATAGCAGCAGGCGCAGAAAAATGGGCAGCAAGTAATTCAACAGAAACATTTAGGTGCTCAGCAACGTCCTGCGTGAAGCGTACGGGGATCGATTCTGGAGTGATTTGCCGATCGCGCAACCGCATAACGAACGTTGTGTTGACATCCATGTTAGTAGTGAATTCTTTAAAAGAACTTCGCTCCAATTCTTGAAATGGATTGGCAATCGGCGCGGCAACTCTACCGCTACCATCGACTGGAAGTGATTTGGTCTCCAATCCAAAACGTATGTTCTGATAATGGCTTATTGCACGCGAAACGGCTGGGCTCACCTCGCCAGCATCCGGTGTATCCTGCTCAACTGGCTCATCAGCGGTCATGGCATCCAAAGCAAGCTCGATCGCCATGTCAGTCAGCGCGTCGGCATGCTCCGGGTATTGGCTTATTAGTTCTTCGAGGCAGTCGGCACTTGGAGTGCGCTCGGCAACTGCAAGTGCGTGCAATGCGGTGTTCAGTGTATCGGTCTTAGTCATTTATCCTCCTTAAATCGTACCAGTTTTTTAGCAGCTCTCGCAAGGCGATTTTGGATTGTCCGCCCGGTCACGCCACACTTTGTGGCCGCTGTTTGCTCGTCAGGGTTCTCGGATTCGATGTTGTATCCCAAGTGGCGACACAGCACGACGGCTTTGCACTCATCCTCGGGTAACGCGTAGATCGCATCACGCAGGTCCGCCATATATAAGTTCTCATCCTGCATTGCGGGGACGCGCGCGGCCTCAGAAAGCCTTGCCAGCACGTCATCAGCCGAAAGGCTACCCTCAGCATCATCAACCGGTTCTGGCATTGGCACGGTCTCGCTCGTGAAAGCTACTTCCTCTCTAATTCTCGCTACCCGGATTCCCCGGAAAGCAAGGTTAAAACGGCACTCATAAAAATCGAGTAGATCGCTGTCTGATTCGGCGCCGTCCTTGGCAAGCAACTCGCAAAAATTCTGCAATACATCGCCGCAAAGGTCGTCGGCATTGGCAAATTCTGATCGTTGTATTTTCACAAACAGAAGGGCCTCACAGCGACGTAACAACTCCGGCAATAGCGTATTCACGGCCCTCCTGTCATCGTTTCGTTGGGCCTCCCTGATTATATGCAACAAACACTCGATGGTCATAAAATCCTGATCGTCACGGCTCCGGATCCTTGCAGATATCAGCTGGCGCTCCAGCTTCCACTTAAGCGCCAGATCAATGGCAGCTTCAATTTCAGGTGGCCGCTTGTACAGCGACCCATCCTTCTTGCGTTTCGTCAATGCTCTTGCCATCTACCCCCAGCCTTTTTGTTGTACTGATTCCATCGCCCCCCTGACGGCGACTCTTACCCGTTAATCGCGGAAACAGCGCCAACCCGGAAAGGAAAAAAGAGCTTCTTTTTGATCACGCCAGGTTCGCGGCTTGATGTCACGATGTAAAACGTTAAAATTCACAAAAAGCAATTGTATTTCAGCATGTTAATTGCCCTGACATGTTGGTCCCATATTACAGGTAAGCGGCCCGATGCCACATCGATATCAATGTTGAGGCCGCGATTACGTAATACTCCCAGATGTGGCACTTGCCCGAGTTTCGGCAAGGAGTCCACGGCTTTTATCATCTGTGCATGCTCTTTCGGCAGTATGTAAAGGCAGTACACTGGCGCGAGATCAACGAGATCCGAAAACCGAACTTCTGCTTACGTGCCGAGTACTCTCGGACTCGAAGAGCAATATAAGTATTCCAAAATGTCTGCTGTCAGCGACGTTGCCGACAAGGGTCAAAAGCTGTTTTGTGGCCAAGCAATTGAATCAGACGATGTCCGCTTCCTCTGCAAAGCGGGAATTGGGGCGACCCAAAAAGTAAGGAGATTGAGTAGCAATCAGACACCGGTGCTACGTCGAATATTATCGATATTAGTTCTGTAGTCGGATGATTAAGTGACTCTCGATCACAATAATCACACTAGCTTCCACAGGAACAGTCTCCTCACTCCGCCTCCACCCGCTCCCAGATCTCTTTAATGAGTGGCATTGGATCAAAGCCGATGGCTCTTGCGATTTCGAAGAACTCCACAACATCAATGCGGCGCTCCAAGCCCTCGACCTTGGCGATAAATGATTGTGGTTTTCCCAATCGGTCGGCAATGACCTGTTGCGTCATATCCGCGTCAAGTCGCGCCTCGGTTAGGCCCACGATCAGGTCTTTATAAATGGCATTATGAATTGATTTTGGCACGTTCACGCTTTTGGTTGATGTTCTGCGCGAACAGAGCTAATCCGATATCAGGATTATCCCAAAACAGGATTGA
>Ga0209633_10004537_pt1 | contig 12451 bp, 8 predicted proteins | sample Cruoilmetagenom1_FD_187290 | JGI IMG/M metagenome (GOLD analysis project Ga0209633, IMG submission 187290) | Oil polluted marine microbial communities from Coal Oil Point, Santa Barbara, California, USA - Sample 1 (SPAdes) (version 2) | ecosystem: Environmental > Aquatic > Marine > Oil seeps ... | reverse complement strand
ATTCTGCACTTACTATGTTTGCTTTTGTTTTATTTATCATTGCTGCTTTTTTAACACCAACTGCTTTTGCAATATGGTATTTTTCACTTTGCATGGTAACTCCACCAAATCCACAACACTCATTTGAGTCACTCATTTCATCAATTTTATAGTTTTGCTCAATCAGGTTTCTAGGTTCTTTAAATATATTTTGCATTTTTTTAGCATGACAAGGGTCATGGTAAGTGACTATATCTTGCATAGACTTGCCATTTATTTTAAGAAGTTCTACAAGCTTGGTATTGTTTTCAAGCCATTTTGTTGCCATAATAACTTTTGGTGCAAGTTTAACTGCTCTTTCTTTCCATTTGGGTTGATCGTGTAAAAAATGTGCCCAATCAGTATTTATCATAGCACTACAAGTAGCTTCCGGGATAATAATAGCATCAACATTATCAATAAAAGTTTCAAAATACTCAATATTTTTTTTTATAAGATAATCAACAGTATCAAAATCTCCTGTAAAATACGCAGGAGCTCCACAACAAAGTTGTTTTTTAGGGATAAAAGCATCGATTTCAAGTTTTTCCAGAATTTTTAGTAAGCTTTTCCCTATATTTGTATATGCATAATTTCCCATACATCCAATAAAGATAGCTACTTTTTTGAACTCTTTTTTTTCTTTGTGATTGATAATGTTTTCAGGATTTGCATTTAGAAATGATTTTTTATCTGCAAATGGCAATGTTCTATCTTTTATCATCTCAATTGGTAAATTTAATCTTAGTTTTCCACTTTGTTTTTGTGCATCTATTTTAAGACCACAAGTTTGAAATACCCATCCCATCTTTGCCATTAAATCCATGATTTTACGGTGTCGTAGAAGGAAGAAAAAAGCTTTTTTATACCAAGTAATACCGTATTTTTTAGCAATATCACTTCTTACTTGTTCTATAATCATATCTGTAGGTAAATCATTTGGACACACTTCAACGCAGTTTGTACATAAAAAACAACTTTCAAAAATATCTTTTGCAGTTTTATCTAATTCTAATTCATCTCTTTTATAAGCACCAAGCAAATCTATAAAACCTCTTGGAGAGGTTGTTTCATCTTGATTTACATTAAATATGGTACATACAGTTTTACATTTACCACACTTAATACAATCATCACTAATATCTGTATAGTTGAATTTATTATTTACCAATTAAAAATCCTTTGGTTATTAAAAATGAATTTTACCTAAAAAAGCTTTAATTAAAACTCTCTATTAAATCTTCAAGTTCTAGATATCTTTCCACTTTTTCTTCATATTGTTTATTTGTCTCATCAAGCTCTTCACTTAAGGCTACAAGTCCTTTTTGTTCATAACAATTAGAATTCATCATACAAATATTTAGTTCTTTTATCTTTTGTTCTAGTTCTTCAATTTGAGTTGGTAAGAGTTCATAATCTCTTTTATCATTATAAGTTAGTTTTATTTTCTCTTTTGTTTTATGTTCTAGTACTACTTTTTCTTTCTCTTTTATTTTAACTTGAACATTTTGTTTTTCTATCTCTTGTACATACTTTGCATCTTTTTCATCTTCTAAATAGTCACTGTATTTTTGATAACTCTCTTCTAAAAGTCCATCGCCTTTAAAAATATACAATTTTTTTGCAATTTTATCTACAAAATATCTATCGTGACTCACAAAAATAAGGGCACCTTGAAAATGCATCAAATATTTTTCTAAAATATTAATCGTAGGAATATCTAAATCATTTGTAGGCTCATCCATAATAAGTACATCGAATTTTTTTGTAAAAAGTAGGGCTAGAGCAATTCTATTTTTTTCACCCCCACTTAATACACCCACTTTTTTATCTAAATATTCTTTTGGAAATAAAAAGTTTTTTAAGTATCCATAAACATGCATATTTCTGCCATCGTTTAACTCAACTCTATCTCCACCATCTGGACAAAATTGGTGCATGATTGTTTGGTTTTCATCAAGCATTTCACGGTGTTGGTCAAAATATCCTACTTTAAATTCCCCTTTTTTGAAAGTTCCTTTATCGAGTTTAATTCTTTCTAAAAATACTTTTAAAATAGAAGATTTACCACTTCCATTGGGACCAACTATTGCTATCGTGTCTTTTTGTAAAATTCTTGCTGTAAAATCTTTGATGAGTGGTTTATTTCCTAAAGTTAAATAAACATTGTCTAGTTCAAAAAGCATTTTCTTTTTATTTTTAGTATTACCATCATTGAAAGATTTTTGTTCTCTTTCTATGTCTAGTTTCATTTTATTTATTTTTGCAGGATTCGTTTTTACTTGTTCTTTTAAAGCAAAGTAGTTCTCTTTTCTTAAAACATTTCTTTTTCTTCTAGCTGTCACTCCATGTTGCATCCAGTGTGCCTCATCTCTTAATTTACTTACCAAGTTATCATGTTCTTTTTGAAGATGTAAAAGATTTTGTTCTTTTTGTAGGAGATAATCTTTATATCCCCCTCTATATTTGGTTAAGGTTCCATCTTCTATTTCAATGATATTTGTAGCAACATTATCTAAAAAGTATCTATCATGAGAGATAAAAAGTAATGTAAATTTTTCTTTTAGAAGAATAGTTTCTAAAAACTCTACCATATAGACATCAAGATGATTTGTAGGTTCATCTAAAAGTAAGATATCTGGTTTTTTCAAAATTAAACCAGCTAGACCAACTCTTCTTTGTTCCCCTCCACTTAAAAGTGTTACATCTTTAAACTCATAACTTTTTAAATCAAACTCTTGTAATACTCTTTGAATTTTATTGTCTAAGTCCCAAGCATTATGATGATCTAAATATGTCATATAGTGAGCTTGTTGTTTGATAAGTTCTTCATTTTCATAATCTGTTGCTAAAAGTTCAGAAATTCTGTCATATTCTCTTTGAGCAATTTTAAGTTCTACGAGTTGTTCTTCGATGGCATCTCTTACAGTTTGTCCAGATTTGAATTTTGGTTGTTGATCTAACATCTCAATTTTTATAGATTTATCTATAGCAACTTCACCACTATCTGGTTCTATATCTTTTGTAATAATTTTCATAAAAGTAGATTTTCCTTGACCATTTTGACCAATTATTGCTACTCTTTGAGACTCTTGTAAAGTAAAGTTTACATCTTTTAGTATCACTTTTATATCGTACTGTTTATTTATTTTTTGTAGGTCTATTAGTGCCATATAATTTGTATATTCCCTTTGGGTATGCTTTAATTTGAATGGGAATTATAACTAAAAGTCACTTTGTAGTTAGTTTTATATATAATATAAATAGAAAGAAAAGATATTTTATTAAAGAGAGGTTATTAGTAATCTCTCTTTTTTCTCATTCTTGAAAGTTCTTTTTGTACTGAAATATTTATATCATCTTTTGGATCAAAATTCAATGAATAATTTCTATCATCATAATCTACACTATTTAGTACAATTTTAATGGCTTCCATTCTTGCTTTATGTTTGTCATCACTTCGTACGATATTCCATGGGGCACTTCTAGAGTGAGTTCTTTTTAACATCTCATATTTTTTCTGACTAAACTCATCCCATAAATCTTGAGCTTGCAAATCTACTTCACTAAGTTTCCACTGCTTTAATGGATTTGTTCTTCTACTTTCAAATCTTGTAAGTTGTTCAGCTTTTGATACACTAAAGTAAAGTTTTACAAGAATAATATCTTGTCTGACTAAATCATGTTCAAAATTTACAACATCTTCCATAAATATTTCATATTGATGATCAGAACAAAAGCCAAATACTGGTTCAACCATAGCACGATTGTACCAACTTCTATCAAATAATACGACCTCTCCACCTGTTGGAAAATGTTCTATATATTTTTGAAAAAACCATTGCCCTTTTTGTGTTTCTGTTGGTTTACCAAGTGCAACTACTCTATAATGTCTAGAATTCATAAATCTAGTCATTCGACGGATTGCTCCACCTTTTCCACTTGCATCTCTTCCCTCAAATAATATAATCATTTTTTTACCAGATTTTTCAAGGTATTTTTGCATTTTAATTAGCTCTATTTGATACTGTTGCATTTGTGCATTATCATATACTTTTTGGATACCTTCTTGTAAAGTTACCAAATCTACTGATTTATAGTCTCCCAAGATACTTTTAAGTAAAGTATTTTCTTTCTCAAGATTTTTCATTTTTTTCTTTTCATCTTCTGAAGAAGGAGTTACAGTTGGACTTACAACTGGAGTTGTTGTTTTAGATACTTTTTGAGTCACTTTTGTATTTGTTTTTGTACTTTTACTACTAGTCGTAAGACTTTGTTTATAATCTTCTAACAGTCCATAAGCTTTTAAATCTGTTAAATTATCTGCTTTATCATATCCTAGTACTTTCATATATCTTTTTTTATTTAGTTGAAATCGTGCAATATATTTTTTACCAAAAGTGGGGTGGGATACTTTTGATTTGTATAGTCCTGTGTAATTTGTTCTTTCAAAATCGTTTAAATTCATCTTTTATAAAACCTTTGCAAATGTATTTTGTGCTTCCATTAGTTCAATCTCTTCTGAACCACTTATTACTATATCTTTATCCTCTTTGGCACTTTTGCCTTTTGATTGATTAGGATAATTAACTCTATTTAAAATATGTTTCATACAATTAATTCTAGCTTTCTTTTTATTATCACTTCGTATGATAGTCCAAGAACAAGTATCAGTGTTTGAAGCCATAAGCATAGAAAATTTTGCGATAGTGTATTTATCCCACAATTGTTGAGACTCTTTATCAACGGGGCTTAGTTTATATTGTTTTAAAGGATCTGTTTCTCTTTTTGCAAATCTCCTACCTTGTTCCTTTTTTGAAACAGAAAAATAAAATTTCAGAAGTATAATTCCAGATTTTACAAGCATATCTTCAAATTGTGGAACTTCTCTTAAAAATTCATGATGTTCTTCTGATGTACAAAATCCCATTACAGGTTCAACTCCACCTCTATTATACCAACTTCTATCAAATAGTACTATCTCTCCAGCAGAAGGAAGGTGTTTTGAGTATCTTTGAAAATACCATTGTGTTGTTTCTTGATCACTAGGCTTTTCTAAAGCAACAACTCTAGCACCCCTTGGATTTAAGTGTTCAGTAATTCTTTTAATCGTTCCACCTTTACCAGCAGCATCTCGTCCTTCAAATATCATAAGAACTTTAAGTCCTTTATCTTTAACATGATTTTGGAATTTTAGAAGTTCTATTTGTAATTGAGTAAGTTCTTTTTCATATTCAAGAGTCTCTTTTTTAACCCAAATTTGTACTTTATTACCTTTTTCCTTGAGTTTTTTTCTTTCTCTTATAAAGTTATCTGGTTTATGAATATCATTTTCATATGTATCTAACTCTTCACTGTCTTTAAATTCTTCATTTATAATATTTCTATTTGTACTCATTAAAGAAAACCCCTTTTGTTTGTTTAATATATATCTATAGGAATTATTATATCCTATTTTACTTACAAAATGATTACATCAATTAATTTAAGTATTTTTTAGATATTATTAAATATGATTAATAATAATTTTTTAAAAATGCCCAAAGAGATTAAATATTTGGACACATCTTCGTGTTTAGATAATTTATATTTTTATACATATCATAATAGATATCTACAAAAACTTCAAAAAATGAATCCAGACAAGGAAGATCCACATTATATTAGTACTTATAGCAGTTTTATTGGAGAGGTTTTTGAGAATGTAATTTATGAATTACTTTTACAATATGCAATAAAGAATAAAGATATAGAAAAATTTGTTTTAAAAGGTCCACATCAAGACAATTATGAAAATATGAAAAATGGTTTGATGATTGACAAAAATTCTCAAATTGTTTATAAAGCAGGATATAAAGATGTAACTGAATTTGACGCTCTTTTTTTTACAAAAGATAGTGTTTGTTTTGTTGAAAGTACTATTGTCAAAACTACAACAAGTTTAAGAAAAAGATTAAAAAAGAAAAAAGCATTATTAGAATTTTTATTTCCAAAATTAAAAGTAAAAGCATTAATTATATTGAGTGAGGGTGCAATGGGAGTTAATGTATTTCCTTCATATTGTAGAGTATGGGTTACAAAGTCCCTTAATGATGATAAATTAATTGATGATTTAATTCATAATAAAAACTCAAAAGACAAAGTTTTTAAAGAGATAAAAAGTAAAAAACTAATTCATTCTCATGATGTTAAAGTTACTCCATTTAAATATTTTGATAATTTGTTGTGGGTATTAAAAAGCTTACGGAAAGAACATAAAAAAATACTAGATTTTGAATTTTTAAAATCTAAAAAAGTTTTAAAATATTTCGAAATTTATAGTAAATTTTATATAGGGCATATGAGTAGTGATACTTTTGTTCAATTATTAAAGTATTTAAATATCGCTATTATTTCTGAAGATATAGCACTAGATAGGATTCAAGATGATCAAATTATAGTGACAATAGAACAAACGAAAGATGGATATAGTTTAGTATACTATTTAAAAATAATCAATGAAAAATTAAAAAAACTAGAAGTTAATGGTGAAGAGTTAGTTGTATCTAATAAAGACCCAAAGGGTTTTACTGCTTCAGAAACAAAATATATGAAATTTATTTTCAAAAAATTATACAAACTTTCTCTTGATGATATTAAAAATTTACTTATACAAAATGATTTTAATTAAAAATATGTTACAATTTTGTATCTAGATAGTTCGGGATTTACCTTTATTTTTTGGGTCCGATACTGTTTTTATACGCTTAATTGTAATTATAATGGTGTGTAGCACTTCCCACTTTTGGTTAAAGATGGTGATTGTTGTTCCTAAAGTTATATTCTTAAGCGTAGCACTTTGGCTTTTAGGGCCACCTTAAGGTTAACGGCTATCTTGATTTCTCTCTCTTTTTCATATAAAATTCTCCTTTTTACTCTTTCATAATTTAGTTTTATTTTATAATACTTATACATTTTGGTAAAGAACTTCTTGGAATCTTATACGAATATCTTCGAATAGTTTGTTTTGTGTTAATTGTTTAGTACACTAGTAAAAAAAGTACATTTATAATTTATATTTTGTAATAAAATGCTTATTAATTTTGATTTTTATTAAGTTGAATTTTGCTATACTCTAGATTAATAAACATAATTTATAGTATATTAAGGAACTGAAATATGAACATATTAATACTTGGAAGTGGTGGTAGAGAATATTCTATTGGACTTGCAATTTCAAAAGAGGATGAAAAACATAATATTATTTTTTGTCCAGGAAATGGTGCTACGGATAAAATTGGTAATAATATTAATATAAAAGACTATAAAGAGCTAGCTTCTTGGGCAAAGAATAATCAAATAGAACTTACAATAGTAGGACCAGAACAACCACTTGTTGATGGAGTAGTTGATATTTTTAAAGCAGAAGGTCTTACTATATTTGGACCAAGTGCAAAAGCTGCACAGCTTGAAGGCAGTAAAGTATATATGAAAAATATACTTAAGAAATATAACATCCCAACTGCTGCATTTATTGAGACAGCTTTAAAAGAGGAAGCTTATAATTTTATAGATAATATGCCAAATCTTCCTATTGTAGTAAAAGCTGATGGTTTATGTGCGGGTAAAGGTGTAATAATTGCAACTTCAAAAGAGGAAGCAAAAGAAGCAGTCTTAGGAATGTTAAGTGGTAAAAGTTTTGGAGATGCTGGGGCAAAGGTTGTAGTAGAAGAATATCTTGATGGATATGAGCTTTCTATTTTTGCTATTTGTGATGGTGATAATTATGTTGTATTACCAGCAGCTCAAGACCACAAAAGAGTAGGTGATGGTGATACAGGACCAAATACAGGTGGAATGGGTGCTTATGCCCCAACACCTCTTGTAAATGATGAGATTTATAAAAAAGTTGAAGAAAGAGTTATAAAACCTACTTTAGCTGGTATGAAAGAAGAAGGAGCGCCATTTGAAGGTGTACTGTTTATAGGTGTTATGGTGGTAAATGGAGAACCAATTATATTAGAATATAATGTAAGATTTGGAGATCCAGAGTGTGAGATACTTATGCCACTTCTTGAAACTCCAGTGAGTGAACTTTTTTATAAGGGAGCTACAAAGCAACTAGATAAGTTGCAAATAAGAATTAAAAAAGAATATGGTGTTGCTGTTGTAATGGCAAGTGGTAATTATCCTTATGGGAGTAGTGTCCCTGCTGAAATTATTGTTGATGATATTTATGATGAAGTATTAAAAGAAAATTCACATATCTCTTATGCAGGTGTTACAAAAGATGGTGATACACTTTTAGCAACGGGAGGTAGAGTTCTTTTGTGTGTTGGGTTTGGTAAAGATATTCAAACAGCAAGAGATAGAGCGTATGCTCTTTGTGGACAAGTTCATTTTGCTGGTAAAAAATGTAGAACAGATATAGCTTATCAAGCTTTAAAATAAGAAGAGTTTATGGAAGAAAATAAAATAGATATAGAAAATTTACAGTTAGCTTCTATGGGAGCTCGTGTAAAAGCATTTGTAATTGATGATTTATCAATTACTTTGTTGGTATTAGTAGTTTTGTGGGATAGTGTACAAGCTTCAAATGGAGATTTTATAGCAATTATGACTATAATGAATTCTGCTTTTTTCCAAATAATTTTTATTAAATTTTTGTATCAAACATTTTTCATTTGGTACTATGGTGCTACAATAGGGAAGCTAATATCAAAAATCAAGGTTATTGATTTTGATAGTTTTGGTAAAGTATCTTTAGTAAATAGTGCGTTGCGGTCAGCAGGAAGAATAATAAGTGAGATGATTTTTTATATAGGTTTTATTGTTGCATTCTTTACTGACTCACGGCAAACATTACATGATAAGTTTGGAAAAACATTGGTTGTAAATGTTTAGATTTGCAATAGTTTTTATATTTATTTTTTATTCTTTAGTTTATGCAATTGAATTTACAGATGAAAATATACAAATAGTAGCAAAAAATCTCAATACAAAGAATGATATTATTACTGCAACGGGTGATGTTGTCGTTTTTTCTCAAAGTTATTATATAACAGCTCAAAAGCTTATTTATGATAAACAAAATGCTACAATAGAACTCTTTGAGGATGTAAATTTAATTAAAAATAATCAACATATTAGTTTTTCACAATATTTATTTATTGATAATAAAAAAGAGCTAAAAAATTTGAAACCTACGTTGATGTTTGATAATAAAAGTCAGTTATGGTTTAATGCAACAGATACAAACTCAATAAAAAATAGATATAATTTTGATAATTCAACATTATCAAGTTGTGATTGTATTGATCCTGCCTGGAGTGTAGGTTTTACTAAAGGTGATTATGATGCAGAAGAAAACTGGGTTAATACCTATAATACAACTTTATTTATTAATGATTTTCCCATACTTTATACCCCTTATTTTGGTTTTTCTACTGACAAAACAAGACGAACAGGTTTATTGGCATCTACTATAGGAATTTCAAAGGATGAAGGGTTGGTGTACGCACAGCCCATTTATTATGCTCCAGCATTAAATTATGATATGGAAATTGTACCACAAATAAGAACTAGTAGAGGTGGAGGGTTATATTTTAATTATAGATATAAAGACTCTCAATATTCTTATTTACAGTTTGAAAGTGGTATTTTTAAAGAAACTAATAGTTATCAAAATGAACAAAATCTAGTTAATAATAAACATTATGGTACAAGTTTAAATTATACAAGAACAAATCTTTTTTCAGATAACGAAGTTAGTACAGATGGACTCTTGATTGATTATGAAAGTATGAATGATGTTGATTATTTAGATACTCGATACGACAATGATACTAGTACTTATACAGATAAATTTTTAGAATCAGAGTTTAAATATTATTATAATACTAAACAATATTATGGTGATATTGAAATGAATTATTATGATGATTTATCTAAGGATAATAATGATGATATTATTCAAACATTGCCATCTATAAATCTACATAAATATTCAAATAGTTTATTATTTGATCGATTATCATATTCTTTAGATACAAAATTCACAAGAGATACAAGGGATATTGGTATAGGTACAAACACTACACAACTTTATGTTCCAATTAGTTATAATTTTTCTTTATTTGATAATTATTTAAATATATCGTTATCTGAACAAATAAATTATACAAATGTTGATTATACAAATGACAATGAAGTTTATGATAGTGTTAATTATGCATCAAGTAATCATGTAATCTCTTTGTATACTGATTTAGTAAAGCCATATGATAGTTTTATTCATACCTTAAATATAGTGGGTACCTATACAAAACCAGAAGTAATGAAAGAGGAGGGGAGTATCTATAATTCAGATTTAATTGGAGATGCTCAAAATGATGCATTATCAACTTTCCCAATTTCAGGAATAGATGAAACAATAGCACTTGGACTCTCACAATCTTTTTATGATAGAAAATCGGCACAAGAAATTGTAACACATAAAATAAATCAAATATATTCATATAACGAATTAACAAAAAAATACGAAAAAGGTAATTTAGAAAATGATTTAAGAATCTATTTTCAATATGGTTCTATTGCTAATAGGTTATTTTATAATTATGATTTAAAAGAGATAGTATCATCTGTTTCTAGTTTGAATTTAAATTATGAAAATACTTTTTTAAAGCTATATCATAGCTATGAAAAAGATGAAACAACCTTCTTAAAAGATGAATATATCACTTATGAACTAGGTTTTAACTTTTCTAAATATTATAGTGTTGCGTATAAAGAAGAATATGATATTATTGAGGATATAAGTAGGAAGAAACAATATATATTTGCAATTAACGAAAAATGTTGGGCTTTGAGTTTAAAATATGTTAATTCTTTAGTTGCAACAAATAGTACAACAAGCGATACAACAAGACAAGATATACTTTATATCGAATTAAATTTAAAACAGTTATTTAATTTACAACAAAATTATAAATTAAAACAAAGGTAAATATTTGATAGTAGATAATATAATTTTCAAAGATAGAAAAGAAGCTGCAAATATGCTTTATGATGTTTTACCCACAGTAGATATGAAAAAAGAACAATGGATTATTCTTGCTATTTCGGCTGCCGGAGTCCCAATAGCACTAGATTTAGCAAAAAAGCTTAATGCAAAATTTGATTATCTTTTTACTAAGAAAATATATACAAAAAATAATAATGAATGTGAAATAGCTATTATAACAGAAACACAAGATATTGTCGTTCATGAAGAGTTGTTACGTTCTTTTTCTTTAGATTTAGAAGATATTTATGATGAATCAAAAGATATGTATTTAAAAGATATTCAAGAATATAAAGCTAAGTATAGAAATAGTTCAGATATAATAGATTTAACAAATAGTAATGTTTTATTGGTTGATGAGGGTCTTAATACGGGACTTACTATGATGGCTTGTATTAAATCTGTTATAAGTAAACAAGCAAAATCAATTTGTGTTGCAGTACCTGTATTACCAGAAGTGACAATTAATGATATAGAAACTATTGCAGATGACTTATATTTTGTTCAAGCACCTGCACATTTTGTCTCAATAGATTTTTATTATGAAACATTAGAACAAATTGAATTAGAAGATATAGAAAAATTAAAAGATAATTATATAAAAGGAAAATGATGTCAACAGTATGTGAATTAGAAATAAATAATGCAAAAGAGGTTTTTGAATTTGACAAGGTAGCAAAACAAAGTAATGGCTCAGTTTTAATGAGCATTGGAAACACAGTAATTATGGCTACAGTTGTCTCTGAGTTTGATAATCCAGTAAGTGAAGATTTTACACCTCTTACCGTTCAATATATTGAAAAAACATATGCAGCTGCTAAGTTTGCTGGTGGGTTTATTAAAAGAGAAGGAAAACCAAGTGATTTTGAAACATTAACTTCAAGAGTTATAGATAGAAGTTTACGTCCTTTGTTTCCAAAAGGATATGTTTATCCTACTACAATTACAGTGATGGTTCTAAGCGTAGATACTGATGCTGACTTACAAGTCTTAGCTTTAAATGCAGCTTCAGCGGCACTTTTTACATCTGATATTCCTGTTGAAAGATCTGTATGTGCAACAAGAATAGGAAAAGTTGATGGAGAGTTCATTATTAATCCATCATTAACACAAATGGAAGATTCTACATTAGATTTATATGTTGCGGGTACATCAAATGAGATGTTGATGATAGAGATGAAAGCTATCTCTTCTCAAGAGATGGTTGAAGTTGATATTGAAAGTTTTACAAAAATTCATAATATTAATGATATTAGTGAAAATGAACTAGTTGAAGCTATAGGAATCGCTTCTAATATTATTATAAATACAAATAAGACATATGAAAAAAGTTTTGAATTTGCAAAAAAAGAGTCTCAATCTGTTGATTTAATGCAGATGAATATAACTAAT
>Ga0209633_10004536_pt1 | contig 12451 bp, 6 predicted proteins | sample Cruoilmetagenom1_FD_187290 | JGI IMG/M metagenome (GOLD analysis project Ga0209633, IMG submission 187290) | Oil polluted marine microbial communities from Coal Oil Point, Santa Barbara, California, USA - Sample 1 (SPAdes) (version 2) | ecosystem: Environmental > Aquatic > Marine > Oil seeps ... | reverse complement strand
TCATTGTAATAATCCTGCACTCTCAATAGTCTATAGTTATTTTAAAGAAGAAAAAGCACATGAAAAAACTCAAGTTACCGAAATTGAATTAGATGATAACGGTGGAAATGCCGTAATATTCGATATGGGGAAAATTACCTATGGTAGAATATTTTTAGAGTATACAGCTCCAGAAGGTACAATTGCAGACATTGGTTGGGCAGAAAGTAAAGAAGAAAGCAACAGATTGCATATTTTAAAACGACATGGTTTATATATGTCGGCTAGACATATTGCCAAAGAAGGTCGAAATTATTTTGAAGTGTTTAAGCCTAACGGACATCGGTTTATCCATGTGAATATCAAGAATAATACGAACAAAGTTATACTTCACAAAGCAGGTGCTATACAACAAAATTATCCTTTGGAAAGTGTAGGAAAATTTGAATGTTCAGACCAAATGTTAAATCAAGTATGGCAACTTGGACGTAGAACTATGGAGCTTTGTGCAGACGATGTTTATATTGATCCTTTCCGAGAAAGAGGTTTGTATGCAGGTGACTTACTTGCTCAAACAACTACAGGATATGTCGTATCAGGAGACACAAAATTAATCAGAAAATCATTACATCAAATTCAAGGCTTATATGCTGACGTAATGAAAGATTATACTGATAAGTTAACTGACCGACACGCTATTGATGTTTTAAGTGATTATCCATTAATTACATTGTTAAATTTAAAATGGTATTTTGACCTTACTGGAGATGAAAAGTTTTTAAACTACTCCTATCCAAAGTATAGAACCATGATGGATTCATTAGCCTCCACACAATTAAAAAACGGATTATTTGACGAGGTAAAATCTTTTGTTGAATGGACAGAGATTGAAAAAGGCAATGCACAACTAGCCACAACACAATCTTTAATGAGTAGATCGTTTGAGATTATGGCTGAAATTTCTGAAAAAATGGATCATAAAAAAGAAGTTGAACGTTATTTAGAAATTCGAAAAACCTCAAAAGAAGCGATTGTTAAACTACTTTGGGACGATACTAAAAAAGTTTATTTTGATGGTTTAAAAGATGGTAAAAAAATTGAACATTATTTCCCAGTTTCCAATGCCTGGCCAGTATTGTTTGATGTAGCAACTGAACATCAAACTACTGCTATTAATGACTTTCTAACCCTTGAATTAGATTCTATAGGTAATACACCTAGGCATAATAAAATTACACCGTATGGTGCTTTTTATGCATTGGGGGCATTATATAAAATGGAAAATGCTAAAACCGCTGAACACTTTATGCGTAAAAACTGGCAAAACATGGTCTTTGATGATAATGATTGCACTTGGGAAGATTTTGGTACTCGTAATGGTCATGGTTCAAAGTCTCATGGATGGAGCGGTGCACCAACTTGGTATATGTCAACTTATGTATTGGGTGTGCAACTAGGTTTTCCTGAGCAAACCGATCTATCAATCGTTACCATTGCTCCTCAATCAGAAAGTATTGCGTGGGCAAAAGGTGTTGTTCCACATCCTACAGGTCCGGTTTCTGTTGATTGGAAAATACAAGGCGATAATTTATTCTTAAATTACAAAGCAACAAAAGGAATTCAAGTCATTGTACAACCCACAGGACGTTTGGCAAAGATGAAGCTGTGGGTAAATGGTAAGATGAATAACTAATGAATAGTATACAACACATCAATGAAAAATAAAATTATAGCAAGCCTTATACTACTAATTATCATTAGTTGCAAAACCAAGCAACTTATTGCTACTTCAAATACTCAACCTGTTGTTAAGGTAGACACAATTATTTCAGAACTCCCCAATACTCTAGCAGAAGAATTTAAAAATCCTCCAGTTATTGCAAAACCTAAAGCACTTTGGGATTGGGTAAAAGGCAATTATAGCCTTTCACAAATCACCAAAGAACTAGAAGATGCTAAAGCAAAAGGCATGGGTGGTTTTGATATTTGGGATGTTGGTGTGCTTGTAGACCCACCTAATGTAATTCCTGCTGGGCCTCAATTTTTGGAAGATGAATCTTTACATGCTATTGGGCATGCCATCCGCGAAGGGAAACGTTTAGGCTTAGAAATGGGCTTAATTACTTCAAGTAGCTGGAATTCTGGTGGTACTTGGGTAAAACCAGAGCATGGTGTTATGGGGCTTTTTGAATCTACCATTTATCTAAAAGATGGCGAAGTATTTAATGGTAAATTTGCTTTTCCGAAATTACCTGAAAAATATGCTACCCGAGGAATACCCATTCGAAAATTAGATAAAAACGGAGTGCCAGAGTATTATAAAGAAGTTGGTGTTTTGGCTTTTCCTGTCCGAAAGGATTCAGTAATTTCTGACGCTTCACAAATCATCAACCTTAGTCATTTAATGGAAAAAGATGGCACTTTACAGTGGAAGGCTCCACAAGGTAATTGGCAAATTGTACGTTATGTATGTGCACCTACTGGACAACCCTTAGTCGTGCCAAGTCCAAATTCTAGGGGACGAATGCTTGATCATTTTAGTGCTGAAGCTGCCAAAGAAAATATAATGTATGTGATTAACAAACTCCAGAAAGAACTGGGTGATATAAAAACTAGCGGACTCAAATACCTATATGTTGATAGTTACGAAGCCAATTCAGCAGCTTGGACACCATTACTCCCTGAAGAATTTAAAGAACGAAATGGTTATGATCTCACTCCATACTTACCAGCACTTACTGGTCATATTGTTGTAAATAAAGACATCACCAATCGCTTTTTGTTCGATTTTAAAAAGACCTTGTCAGATTTAATTATAGAAAACCATTATGCTCAATCCACAAAAATTTGTAAAGAATATGGCTTAGGATTTTATGCCGAAGCTGGAGGTCCAGGACCACCTGTACACAATGTGCCTTTTGAAGATTTAAAAGCATTGGGAGCTTTAACTGTCCCTCGTGGAGAGTTTTGGGGCTGGAGTCCTTCTGGTAAAAAACATCAAGAAGAATTACAAATTATAAAAGGTATAGCTAGTGCTGCACATATTTATAATCAAACTTACGTTGAAGCAGAATCTTTTACCAGTCTTTTGGTTTGGCAAGAAGGATTAGCAGAGCTTAAACCTTTAGCAGACCGAGCTTTTTGTGAGGGTTTAAACCGTATTGTTTACCACACCTATCCACATACGCCACCAGAGAGTGGCTCTCCAGGGTGGATTTATAATTTTGGCACATTAATGTATCCGCATCGTACATGGTGGCCAATGTCTGGTACATTTCACAATTATTTAGCACGTACCAGTTATCTTTTACAACAAGGAAATTTTGTAGGCGATGTTGCTTATTATTATGGAGATAAAGCCCCAAATTTTGTCAAAGGAAAGAGAATTGAATCTTCTTTAGGTTTTGGGTATGATTATGATAAAATCAATTCTGATATTATTTTAAATCGATTAAAAGTTGAAGACGGAAAATTTGTTTTGCCTCACGGACAAACCTATGAAGTTTTAGTTTTACCTCATCAAGAAACGATAAAACCTGAGGTGCTCCAAAAGCTAGAAGAATTCGTAATGGCAGGCGGAATAGTAATTGGTGAAAAGCCAAGCAAATCGTATCGTCTACACAACTATCAAGATAGAAATCAGCAAGTTATCGCTTTAGCGGATAAATTATGGGGCAACTGTGATAGTATCAACATCAAAGAACATACTTATGGCAAAGGAAAAATTGTTTGGGGAAAAACAATCTATCAAACCTTACTAGAAAAAGGTGTTGAACCAGATTTCTCTTTTATGTCATTCAACAGGGCTAAAGATTCTGTAGATTATATTCATCGTAAAACTGCAACTGAAGACATCTATTTTATCAGAAATATTGAAAAAAGAGCTATTGATATTGATGCTCGATTTCGGATTTTTGGCAAACAACCTGAAATCTGGAATCCTGAGACTGGAGAAATCACCAAACAAATTATTTTTAATAGTACTGAAGATGGTGTTAATCTACCACTCCATTTAGAAGCAGAAGGAAGTATTTTTATTGTCTTTAAAAAAGATAATAGGTATTCTATTACAACTGTTGAAAACGATAAAGAAGAGATTATCCCTGAAATTAGTAACAACAACTTGATAGTTTTTGAATCTGGTAATTATACCTTAACTCATTTTGACGGGCAAGAAAGTACCGTTGAAGTTCCCAAAATTCCTGAATCTATCCAAATCAAAGGAACTTGGGATGTGCGTTTCCCAAAAGATTGGGTAAAAAATGCGATGACTGAGTTTCCTTCATTAATTTCATGGACAGCATCAGATGATAAAGATATTCAACATTTCTCTGGTATAGCATCCTATAGAAAGCAATTTACACTCCATAAAATTGAAAAAGGACAACATGTCTTTTTGGACTTAGGTACAGTGAAAGAAGTAGCAGAAGTGTATATAAATGGAAAAAAGCTAGGAATAAAATGGCATGCACCTTATCGATATGACATTACAAAACAAGTTCTTGAAGGTAACAATTATCTCACAGTAGAGGTTGCAAATGTTTTATCTAATCGCCTAACAGGAGAAGCAAAAAAAGAAGCAAAAAACAAACGCACACACTCTAATGTAGTTAAAGGAAAACATGCTTGGGATACGCCGTTTGAAGATTTACCTTTGCATGAATCTGGGCTATTAGGTCCTGTAACTATTGAATTTGGTCAAAAATTAATTACAAAATAAACAATCTATATTTATTAAAAATATAATTTTAATAGTTAAGGATAGTATAAAGTGTAAAAACTAAAAAAGAATAACCATGAAACAAAACCTTAAAAAATTAGCATTCTTTTTAACTGCAATAGTAACATTAGCATCTTGCACAACACAATCAACAACCTCTCTTTTTAATGGTAAAAATTTAGATGGATGGCATGTAGATGTCCCAGCAATGGATAGTATTCCTGAAACTATCAATCCGTTTATCATTCGAGATGGAATGCTGGTAAGTTTGGGCGATCCAAGAGGACATTTAATTACTGATGCAACATATAAAGATTATCGTTTAGAAGTAGAATATCGCTTTGCTGGTGAACCAGGCAATTGTGGTGTATTGGTACATGTCTCAACACCTAGAGCCTTGTATAAAATGTTTCCAAAATCTATTGAAGTACAAATGATGCACGAAGATGCAGGTGATTTCTGGGTTATTGTTCAAGATATTACGGCTGATGATATGCTAAAAAGAAGAGGCCCAAAAGAAAAATGGGGAATTGTAGAAGGCACAGAGCGTAGAATTAAAAATTTGACTGATGGTTCTGAAAAACCACTAGGCGAATGGAATGCGATGACTGTTGAATGTTTGAACAATAAAATAAAAGTATGGGTAAATGGAGACTTAGTAAATTACGGATATGATGCAACCGTGAGTAGCGGACAAATAGCTGTACAAGCCGAAGGTGCTGAAGTAGAATTCAAGAAACTAGAACTTACACCGATAACTAACATAAGTAAATAAACATCATATTAAGTATAAAAATGAATAGAATAATCATCAGTTTAATAATTATAGTCCTTTTTGGGTGTACAAATAAAACTTCAAAAAAAGATACTGTAAAAAACAATATAACTGCCTTAACGGGCGAAGTAAAACAGTACAAAGGTAAGCCAACTATTCATATCAATGGCAAACCAGAATCTCCAATTATTTATGCTTTGCCCGATGTGCCTGGTGGCAGATGGTCTTGGGATGAGATTCCGCAACACAATATTGATCAATTTTGCCAGCAAGGTGTAAAACTTTATCAGTTGGATATTTTTTTAGACCATTTGTGGTTTGAAGATGGAAGTTTTAACGTAGAAATTGCTCAAAAACAAATCAATGGTGTTTTAGAGGTATGCCCTGATGCTGGTGTGTTTTTCCGTTTTCATGTGAATGCTCCAAAATGGTGGATTGCTAAATATCCAGAAGAAAATGTTGTTTATGATGGCGTTGAGGCAAGTCCTGATGAAAATATAGGTTTGAGCAGACTTTTAGAAGCCGACCCTCGTAATCCCGTTCGGTCAAGTTTGGCATCAGAAAAATGGAAAAAAGAATGTTCGGCTAAACTTGCTCAATTTTGTGCCGAATTTTCTAAAACCAAGGAAGGAAAATCATTGGTTGGTATTCAAGTCGCAAGTGGTGTTTATGGAGAATGGCATCAATGGGGCATCAATCAAAATGAAGCAGATTTTAGCATTCCTATGCAAAATTATTTTAAAAATTGGTTAAAAGAAAAGTACAAAACCAATGAACAACTTCAAAAAATGTGGAACTCAAAAGAGATTACATTTGAAAAAGTTACAGTACCTACTACTAAAGAAAGGTCGGCAATTACTGATGGAATTTTTCGAAACCCAAAAACCAAAGACAAAAAAGTTATCGATTATTATAGCTGCCAGCACGAATTGGTTGCTGATGATATTATTTACTTTAGCAAAACTGTAAAAGACAATTGGCCTAGACCAATAATTACAGGAACATTCTATGGATATTTCTTTTCTGTTTTTGGACGTCAGGCTGCTGGCGGTCATTTGGCAGTACAAAAAGTGTTAAAATCTGAATATGTTGATTACCTAAGTGGACCACAAGCCTATTATACTGAAAACGGATATCATTCTGGAGAACCTTATAGATCAAGAAGTCTCATTCACTCCGTTTTTTTAAATAAAAAATTATGGTTAGATGAGTACGACCAACAACCTCGTCGTAGTTGGCCCTATCTTGCTGTTGATGATAACCGAAAAGTATATCAAAAAACGGTAACAGATAATGTTTCACAGATCAAACGAAATATGCTATTTCCACTATTGAAAGGACAAGGCTTATGGTTTTATGATTTTGGGCCAGCATCTATGCATTTAAACCCCGAAAATGATAGGAACAAACAATCAGGCACAAATGGATACTGGGACAATCCAATTTACATGAACAACATAGGGAAAGTGATAAAAATTGCTAATGACTTCTTACATAAAGAGTTTACATCTACTGCCGATGTTTTAGCGGTGTATGATACAGAAAGCATCAAATATCTGCCTAGCACATTAGAAAACAAACCTCCAATTACACATCAATTGCTTAATTGGACAACCTTAGCACTCTATTATTCTGGAGCCCTATTCGACCCAATCCATATCGATGATATAGATAAAGCTAACCTTTCACAATACAAAGCTGTGGTCTTTTTCAATACCTTTGTAATGAACGATAAAGACAAAGAAATCATCAAAACCAAAGTCGCTTCTCAAAACCGCCATTTGATATGGATTTATGCTCCTGCATATACTGATGGAAAAGAACTAAATACTGATTTCGTTTCAGATATTGTCAATATCAATTTGAAAACAACGCCATATAGCAAAACACCAAAAATTAAAATAAATAAAAAATTTGCAACTGTTCCTGAGCAATCTGCTTGGATGCCTTATGATCCCGTATTTTATATTGATGATGCATCAACTGAAATTTTTGGCACATATTCAGGCTTAAATAAAGCAGGTTTTGGCTATAAAAAATCAGATACCTTTTCATCTTGGTATATTGGTGTTCCCATTATTGATTATCAAATATTTAATAAAATATTTGATAAAGCCGGCATTACTAAATATGCGGATGAAAAGGATATTGTGTATGGCGGTGGTGATTTAATTATGATTCATTCCATCAAAAAAGGAACGAAAAAATTCTCAAACAGTCCCAATAAAATTCAAATACAATTTGACACCGTACCAGCAACAAAAGTAATCAATAAAAAAACGGGAGAAGTTATTTTGAATTAGGTAATATGGCATTAATACTATAATAAACTAAAAACATGAACCATCAATCTAAAATATTCATTAAAGTATTTACACTCATTTTAATCATAAGTTCATCTTTAATACACGCTCAAAAATCCAATCCTTTAGAAGGGCGGTGGGATCTTGTCATATCAAAAGATGGTGAAAAATTACCTTCATGGCTTGAAGTTAAGCATTCTGGATTCCATACATATGTTGGGCGTTTTGTGTATGCTTTTGGTAGTGCTAGACCAATCTCTGAAATAGAAACAGATAAAAACAAATTTAGTTTTGAAATCCCCCCACAATGGGAACCTGGTACTAAAAATCTTAAATTTGATGGACAAATAATGGGCGATAGCTTAAAAGGAACAATGCTTTATACAGATGGCAAGACTTACAATTGGAAGGCAGCTCGTGCTCCAAAACTTTCGTATGAAAAAAATCCTACTTGGGGTAAACCTATTGAACTTTTCAACGGAAAAAATTTAGAAGGTTGGCATGCTTCTGGTGAAAATCAATGGTTGGTTAAAGCTGGTGTTTTAAAAAACCCTAAATCTGGAAGCAATTTGATAACAGATACTTCTTATATGGATTTCAAATTACATCTCGAATTTCGATATCCAAAAGAAGGAAATAGTGGTATTTATTTACGAGGTCGATATGAAGTGCAAATTGCAGATAGCAGAGGATCAGAACCTTCAGATATCCTATTTGGTGGTATTTATGGCTTCTTAGAACCCAATGAAATGGCTGCCAAAGGTGCTGACGAATGGCAGAGTTATGATATTACATTAATAGGTAGAAGAATAACCATAGTTGCTAACGGACTTACCATTATCAACGATCAAGTAATTCCTGGAATCACAGGGGGAGCTCTTGATAGTAACGAAGGCAAACCAGGATCATTTTTCTTACAAGGAGATCACAGTCCTGTTGAATTTAGAAATATTGTTGTAATACCATTAATCAACACCAACAAAACAGATTAATAAATGCAAAAGCACATCCAACTTAAAACAGTAATACTCACACTAAGCATACTAGTATTACTAACAAACTGTACCCAAGGAAACAAAAATAGCACTGTTAATTCAGATACTATTTCTGTAATTCCACAACCACAATCTATTGAAGCTTTTGAAGGTCTTTTCACTATAGATAACAACACCAAAATTCAATATCAAGGAGAGCTAAAAAATGTAGCAGTTACTCTAAGTGAACAATTGAATTCAAAAAATGAAGTACAAGAATTTAAAGCCGAAGCTGAAAACCAAATTCTGCTCTCAATTACTAAAAATGAAAAGCTGGAAAAAGAAGGTTATGAGTTAACCATTGATAAAAACGGAATTAAAATTGAAGGTGATGCTGCAGGTGTATTTTATGGCGTACAAACTTTGTCACAATTAATAGCTGAAGCCGATGGTAAAACAGTAGTTCCTTATGTTCATATTATTGACAAGCCTCGTTTTGAATGGAGAGGTATGCATTTAGATGTCTCTAGACACTTTTTTGATAAAGAATTTATAAAAAAGTATATCGACATTTTAGCAAAGCATAAACTTAATGTTTTTCATTGGCATTTGACTGATGATCAAGGTTGGCGTATTGAGATAGATAAATATCCAAAACTTACAGAAATTGGAGCTTGGCGTAAAGGTAATGCTGATGATAAATGGAAATTTGATATCTATGGTGCAGAAGAAGGGAAGCCAAAATATGGCGGATTTTATACCAAAGATGATGTTAGAGAAGTACTCGCCTACGCCAAAGAGCGTTTTGTTACAGTAGTACCTGAAATTGAATTACCAGCACACTCTTGGTCTGTTTTACATGCCTACCCAAATCTTTCGTGTACAGGTAAAGATTGGCATATGGGCGAAGAATGGTCTTTTTCTGATCCTTTTTGTGCAGGTAATGAAGAAACTTTCACATTTTTAGAAAATGTATTGACAGAAGTTATTGATTTATTTCCTTCAGAGTATATTCACATTGGTGGAGATGAAGCCCAAAAAACACGATGGGAAGAGTGCACTAAATGTCAAACCAGAATCAAAAGTGAAGGCTTAAAAAATGAAGAAGAATTACAAAGTTATTTTATCAAACGTATCGAAAAATTTTTACAATCTAAAGGAAGAAAAATTATTGGTTGGGATGAAATTTTAGAGGGTGGTTTAGCACCAGATGCTGCGGTAATGAGTTGGCGAGGAGAAGATGGTGGTATTGAAGCTGCAAAGCAAAAACATGAAGTTGTTATGACACCTGCTGAATTTTTATACTTCAATTATCCTCAGTCTGACCCTGAAATAGAAATTGTACCCTATTCAAAAATTATTGACTTAGAAACGGTGTATAATTATAATCCCGTACCAGAAGTATTAAGTGAAGAAGAACAAAAATATATTAAAGGTGTTGAGGCATGTTTATGGTCAGAATATTTTTACTCAGAAAAACAAGTAATCAATCGTTTATCACCAAGAGTATTGGCTCTTTCTGAGATTTCTTGGACGGAAACTAAAAATAAAGATTGGAATCGTTTTCAAGGCAAACTAACCAAACATTTATCCTATTTTGACAAACAAAATATTGACTATTTTATTGCAGCACCAACTTCAATTGGAATGAGTACTTTTGTAGGAGATAGTTTAACCATAAAATTAGATTCTCCTTTTAAAGATGCTAAGATATATTATACCTTAGACGGTAGTGAACCTAATAGTTCATCTACACTATATAACACACAAATTATTATTAAGGATAAAGCAACCCTTAAAGCAAAAACTATACTGCCATCAGAAAAAGCTAGTGCTGTTTTTGAAAAGAGTTATCGTAAAATAAAGTATCAAGAAGCAACAACTTTAACCAATACTACTAATGGGTTAGTTTTAGATTATTTTAAAGGAAATATTAGTAAATTATCTGAATTTGATAAGTTAGACCCTTCAAAACAACTTGAAAATACTACAAAAATAACGCTTCCTAAAATACTACCAAAAGGTAATTTTGGATTGCTTTTCAGTGGCTATATAAAAATACTAGAAGATGGAGTTTATACTTTTTTTACCTCATCTGATGACGGGAGTGGATTATACATTAATGACAAATTAGTTGTTGATAATGATGGTTTTCATGGCATGCAAGAGAAAAAAGGTGAAATAGCTTTAAGAAAGGGATATCATAAATTTTCTGTACGTTATTTTGAAGGTGGTGGTGGTAAAGGTTTAGAAGTTAAAATACAAGGATCTTTGCTAGAAAAAGTTGAGATTCCTTCAAATCTATTATTTAACGGAAGTACAACTAAATAAATACTCATGTAGAAAACCCTTATAAGGGTTTATTAAAAAATAAAATACCTCTACAAAATTTAATATTATTGTTAGAAATTTTAATTTAATTTAAACGTATGAAATACTCTAGAAGAAAAATGATAAAAGGAATGGCTGCAGCAAGTGCTTTGGCAATAAGCAGTCCTATTCTAGCCAATTGTGCTAGCACTAAAAATGTTTCAACTGTATTAAAAGGAAATATAAATCACTCTGTTTGTAGATGGTGTTTTAATAGTATTCCACTAGAAGAATTTGCAAATCGTGTTAAGGAGATTGGCATTAAATCTATAGAGCTAACTACTCCTGAAGAATGGAAAATATTGCAAAAACATGGACTTACTTCCGCTATTGGTACTGGTTCATTTGCTAGTATTACTGATGGCTTTAATGACAAAGCAAATCATGAAAAGCTACTCAAACCTTATCTAGAATTGATTTCAAAAGCTGCTGATAATGGCATCCCAAATGTGATTGTATTTTCAGGAAATAAAAAAAATATTAGTGATGAACAAGGTATAGAAAATTTCGCTATTGGTACTGACAAGTTGGTGAAGCATGCTGAAAAAGTTGGGGTAACATTACTCATGGAAATGCTCAATAGTAAAGTAGATCATATAGGATATCACGCTGATACAACAATGTATGGTGTAAAGCTAGCAGATAAAGTTGGTTCACCTAATTTTAAGTTGTTATACGATATCTATCATATGCAAATTATGGAAGGTGACATTATCAGAACTATTACAGATTACAAAGATTACATAGCACACTACCACACAGCTGGGGTACCTGGCAGACACGAAATTGATGAGAGTCAAGAACTCAATTACAAAGCCATTATGCAAGCCATTGTTAAAACAGGATTTAAGGGTTATGTTGCTCAAGAATACATTCCAACTCACGAAGATAAAATTGCTACTCTAAGAGAAGCTGTTCGTATTTGTGATGTATAATATTCTTTAAAAAATATATTTATGAAAAAAAAAATATTAGCCATTCTATTGTTTCAAATAACAGTATTTTTTGCTCAAAATTCCCCTATAGTTTGGACAAATACTGAAGAAAGCGAACGTAACGAATATGTCTATTTCAGAAAAGATGTAGTATTGAGTGATAAGCCAACCGTAGCAAATATCAACTTATATGCTGATTCTCGTTATGCACTTTATGTAAATGAAGTCTATATTGGTTTTGGGCCTGCTAGAACTTTTCATAAAAATCCGACTTATGACACCTATGACATTGCTCCGTATCTAAACAAAGGGAAAAACACCATAGCCGTAAAAGCTTTGAGTAATGGTATGGTTACATACCAACTTTTTGACTTTAAAGGTGGTTTTACAGCTTG
>Ga0209633_10004535_pt1 | contig 12456 bp, 17 predicted proteins | sample Cruoilmetagenom1_FD_187290 | JGI IMG/M metagenome (GOLD analysis project Ga0209633, IMG submission 187290) | Oil polluted marine microbial communities from Coal Oil Point, Santa Barbara, California, USA - Sample 1 (SPAdes) (version 2) | ecosystem: Environmental > Aquatic > Marine > Oil seeps ... | reverse complement strand
TGGCCACTGATTGTCTATTATGGTGAAAATATTTTCTTGGAATTGACAACTTTTTTTGTTGTTATAATTTCTATGTCATTTATAATGACTTACTATACCTTTAAATCAAAGAGTTTATGGCCTGCAATAATCTTTCACGCAGTGAGCAACGTATTCGTTCAGAAAATATTCCCCCCTTTAACAATAAAAGTTGAAGGAACTGAACATTGGCTTGGTGAAAACGGAATTATGTTTGCGATAGTAACGTTTGTTTTCGGACTATACTTTTGGAGAAAAGCTCTAAAGGAGAAATTATAGGACGGTAATTAAAAACACAGTAGCCAACAATCCGATCGACGAAGTCAAATACACGTTGCTGTGCGAATGCCCCCTGACTTCGTACAAAAAAAATAATAAACCCTTTAGTAGTAATAAAAATTATATCGAAAAGTTTTTTAAATCATCTTCTTTAATAAATATTGCTTAGGACCTCTTATATAATCCTAAATTAACTATTTTTAGCATAAAATTGGGGTGCTGCGAAGTCTTCCGTTGGCAACAAGCAAAGAATAGACAAATGACTGAAATGGAAATAAAAGAAATTGCAGAAATTGGAAAATTGAAAACGGATTTGAATAATTCTGATAAGTAATGCCTAAAGCCCAGTATAGCGTATATGTCATAGAATTATCCAAACGAGTATTTTCTGAAAATTCGAGGTTTAGAGCGGCAAATCCGCAATTTAATGGAGTTTTACAATGCTTATATGTTGGTATGACGATTAAAACTCCGAAAGAAAGGTTTCTACAACATAAAACGGGATATAGAAATAAAAAAGGTTATAAGCTTTCTTCAAACATAGTCGAGAAGTACGGTATGTATTTAAGGCCCAGTCTTTATAATCATATTGACCCACTACCAACAAGAGCAGAAGCTTTGAAAATGGAAGAAACGTTAGCGTTAGAATTAAGAAGACAAGGATATGCCGTATGGTTTAATTAAGTGTGAAAATTAGTCTATCAATGAAACGCCAGTTGCCAATACAGGCTATAATCCATTGCTTGGTTTGGTGTTAAACCAAAAGATTGTGTATTTTTATCCCGATTACTATCGGGAGGCTGGATTTCTACTACGGAAACATACAAGCCTTACCATTGACAGTAAGTAAAAAAACGAAAAGAAAAACGAGGTCAGAAAAAATAATTACAAATGAAAGAAGTAAGCAAATTAATCAAAGAAATAATTCCAGTAATAATTGGAATTTTGATTGCTTTATTTATCAATAATTGGAATGAGGAAAGAAAGGATAAAAAGTATCTGAATCAAATATTTTCCTCTATCGAAAACGAATTAGAAGATAGCAGCATAGAAATAAAAAAAGTGATTCCTAAGCAACAGGCATCTGTTGACACCATAGAAGTTTACTTGAATAATGAAAAAGTCACTTTATACGAAATAATGATGAGAGCTAATGGTATTCAAATGCCTATCATAAAAACCAATTCGTGGAATGCTATTGCCAATTCTAAAATTGAATTAATTAAATATGAAAAGTTATCTGCTTTATCTGATATTGAAGAAGGGAAAGAAAATCTGACTCAGAGAATAGAAAAACAAATGGAATATATATTTCAAAACTTTGAAAAGACTGATAAAAACAAGAAGATAATTGTAAAGATGATGATTTTAGATATAATTGGTGCAGAAAAAGAGTTGCAATCTAAAATCGAAGAGTTAATTAAAAAATGAAGCATGCAGCCAATTATGCATACAACGGCAATACTCCCTATGCCATCGTACGGTGTCTATGCGAGACTGTAGTCAATTTGAAAAAATGAGAATCGATGATATTTTAAGTCAAACTGAACATCGACCTTGGAAATTACCAACTGAAAATTGGAAATTTTATCAAGAATGGAATTATGCCATATTTCTACATTGGCAAGTGGAATTGGCTGAATTAAAAAAGTTTGTGCCAAAAGAATTAAAAATTGACTTATTTGAGGGTAAGCCTTGGATTTCACTTGTTGCTTTCACCATGGAAAAAACTCCTATGAAAAGCACTTGCCTATCCCGATAACTATCTGAACTTCAAAGTTAATATTTTACCTACCCTCCATTGGAGGGTTTTTAATGAATTTATAATTTTGATTTTGGAGCGTTAAAATGTTGATAATCCTTATTTTTTTGCATAATATAAGATGCAGATTATCAGTAAAATAACCCAATGAATACCCCCTTTTTTATTTAATTTTACCCGCTCGACGAAGTCAAATACACGTTGCTGTGCGAACGTCCCCTGACTTCGTACAAAAAAAATAATAAACCCTTTAGTAGTAATAAAAATTATATCGAATATTTAAATCCTTCTTTAATAAATATGGCTTAAAATCTCTTATATAATCCTAAATTAACTATTTTTAGCATAAAATAGGGTTGATGCGAAGTCTCCCGTTAGAGGCCATTTAAAACAAACTTTAAGAATGAAAAAATTAAATTTACTACTTGGAATTTTTATTGGATTGATATTTATTTCTTGTTCAAGCGATGACAGTCAAGGACAGAATTCCAATGAACCTACAATTATCGGAGAATGGATATTGATAAATCAAATCTATAATGGACAGAATGAAAACTTATCGTCTTGTGAATTGCAAGAAACTCTGACTTTTAATTCAAATGGAACTCTAATTTCCTATTATACTGATAATGATCCTTGTGAATTCTTTACTGAAGATCAGCAATACAATCTGAACGATTTGGAACTAACTATCCTCTTTGGTCAAAATTCTGATTTTAGATTTAATGTACTAAATCTGTCTGCAACCGAATTGAGTATTGAAAATTTTTACAGGAATGGAGAAACTCTGGATTTTAATAACAGAACCACTTATGAATATGAGAAAGTGGAATAAAAACTGTTTGTAACAATGGCTCCTATGAAAAGCACTTGCCTATCTCGATAACTACCTGAACTTCAAAGTTAATATTTTACCTACCCTCCATTGGAGGGTTTTTAATGAATTTATAATTTTGATTTTGGAGCGTTAAAATGTTGATAATCCTTATTTTTTTGCATAATATAAGATACAGATTATCAGTAAAATAACCCAATGAATACCCCCTTTTTTATTTAATTTTACCCGCTCGACGAAGTCAAATACACGTTGCTGTGCGAATGCCCCCTGACTTCGTACAAAAAAATAAAAAACCCTTTAGTAGTAATTAAAATTATATCGAAAATTTAAATCATTTTCTTTAATAAATATTGCTTAGGACCTCTTAAATAATCCTTTATTTGCTATTTTTAACTCTATAAAGGGATGCTACGATTCTCCCGTTTTGCATAGTTAGAATGAAGATTTATCCTTTAGTTAATATTCTATTTCTCACCTACCTTTCCAACTCCTATTTCCAAGAAATTTTTTAAACTATTCACAATATAAAAATCCCAGGCAGATGAACATACCTCATAACAAATGCCGGTTGAAATCAACCCTTTATGCAAGAATTGAACCTTAACATTATCAATATAATTCGAAATATGCCAATACAATTTAGAATTTAGCCATTCTTTATCTATTCCCTTCAAATTATGGTCTTGATGTGATTCAACACACTCCCAAACAATCCTTTCATGTTTTTCAAGTTCTAACACTTTGAATTTCCAATATGATTCTATTCCAAATGATATTTTGAAGATATCACCTACTTTTTTAGAAGAGTTATCGATTGAACTCCACCATTTGTCAATATCTTCTGTTAACGCTTTAAAGACTAATTCCTTGTTAGACTTTATGATAACTGACCTTTTATAATCTTTGCTTGATGCTATATGTTTGTTCATATTCTATATATTCTAACCAATTGTATTTTGAAAGTGGTTGCAAGATAAATAAACTAATTGTATTTTGCAACCAGTTAATGAAAAATGATAGAGATGAAGAAACAAAAGTCATATTGCCCCCAATATTTAGCATTAGAAGTAATAGGTGATAAATGGACGCTACTTATTATAAGAGATATGATTATTAGCGGAAAACGGTATTTTGGAGAATTCCTTAAATCAAAGGAAAAAATAGCTTCTAATATTTTAACCAACCGATTGCAATCATTAGAAAATGAAGGAGTTATTTATAAAAAAAAAGACAAAGAGCATAAGCAAAAAATTATCTATTTGTTGACACAAAAAGGAATTGATTTGTTTCCAATATTAATGGAAAATGCGAGATGGAGTTTGAAATACAAACCTGTTGATAAGAATGATGCTAAAATGGCAAAATCAATTCTTGATGGAGGAACAGACAAAATGAAATTTATTATGGAAGAATTAAAAAAAAAACATAATGTAAAAATAGAAATACCTTAAAAGCACACTCACAATATAAAATTAATAATTTACTTAAAAAATAGGTTTCGCTATCTAAAGTATTAATTAAAGAATTCAATCGCTATCAAATAGAATACAGTACTTAAACAACCATGATAGAAGACCATTCCATAATTAAGAAAAAACAATTATTCCAACCTAAAAATATAGTATATCTTGGTAGCATAGATTTCATTGAAAAAATAAAACAAATCCCAATCTTAAAATGATTTGTACACTTTGTGGTTCTGCACTCATAAATAAAAAGGATGCGTATTATTATAATTGTAACGTTTGTAAAGCCGTTGTAAAAGATGAAAAATATTTCTTGACAGCTGACAAAGAAAAAGCAAGATATATAGCTCACAACAATGACGTAAATGACATTAGGTATCAAAACTTTGCATTGCCGATTACCAATTATGTAATTGAGAAATTCATACCAGAGCAAAAAGGATTAGATTTTGGAAGTGGTACCGGTCCAGTTATTTCAAGTATGCTCATGAAGAAAGGCTATGATATTGTTCAATATGATCCATTCTTTGCTCCTAATCAAAGCATATTGAATAATATGTATGATTATATCTTTAGCTGCGAGGTATTTGAACATTTTTATAAGCCCAAACTAGAAATTGACAGGCTTACATCCTTATTAAAAGTTAATGGCATGTTGATTATTATGACATTGTTATATAATGACCAGATTGATTTCAATATGTGGCATTATCGAAAAGACCCTACACATGTTTTTATATATAGAAAAGAAACGATCGAATATATTGCGAATGAGAAGAAACTTGAAATTGATATTTTAACAGACAGATTTATAGTGTTAAGAAAAACCCACTATAATTAAGAACTTTGATGAAAGCATATAGAATTTCACTATTTTTAACCCTAAATTTGGGTTGATGTGAAGTCTTCTCTTAACGTTAATTAAAAAAACATGTTAAATTTAAGGACAATAAATTTTTCTATAGGCTTTTTGCTTTTATCTAATTGCATATTTAGTCAAGATAAGGATAACAAACAAAAAGATATTTGGAGTGGAAAATATCAAATAAAATCTCATTCAAAAAATATTGTTGACGATCAAAATTCTCCATTTTATATCATTGAAAAAACCTTAGATGCAAAGCCTGAAAATGTAACAAATAAATACGAAAGTGATCTATTACGTTGGAATATGTTAGTCCAAAATGATGTAGAAAAAGATACTGTTTTATTACGAAGGTTTTTAATAAATGATGATGATAATGAGTATGAACAATTTGGTTGGACAGCATTATATAAATCCGGAGATATGAAATGTTTAGACGGAGGACATTTTTTTATATGCAAGACTACTGTAGGTAGTACAGTTATAATAGATGAAGAAACGTTTATTTCTAAAACTGGTTATTTTGGTATTATGCTTCATAAAGGACTATTTGACTTCTATAAAATTGACTAAAAAATATGTGCAATATGGTAGGAAAAATAGGATACTTAGCGTTTGAAATTTAGTTAAGGAGGATTCTACCTTTCTGCACCGTTAAAAAAATATTATGAAAATTGATCATCTTGCTATTTGGGTTAAAGATTTAGAAAAAATGAAGGCATTTTATACCAAATATTTCAATATGAAATGTGGTAATAAATATAATAATGAAGATAAAAAATTCTCTTCTTATTTTCTATCGTTTGATAGCGGAGCTAGAATTGAAATAATGTATCAATCGGATATTTCTGAACATAAGGAAAATAGAGGAATTACAAATGGAATTACACACTTTGCCATCTCTGTTGGTCATAAAGAAAAAGTGAATCAACTCACTGAATTATTTAGAAATGATGGTTTTGAAATTATTGGAGAACCAAGAACAACAGGAGACGGATATTATGAAAGTGTTATTTTAGATCCAGAAGGAAACAGTATTGAAATCACGGAATCAATTAATTAATAACACCATTTACATACTTCAAAGTCAAAGCACCTTGTTTATAAATGTATACTGACTTTGTAAAAAACAAAACAAAATGAAAACTAGATTAATATTTATTTTTTGCTTAGTATTAGTGCTATTCAGTTGTTCTAATAAAACAGAAAAAACGAATATTCTTGATTTGAGTAATTTGAAATCAACAGAAGGCTGGTTTGATATTCCACTATCTGTTACAGAAACAGAAGAATTAAATGAATATTATGAATATACTGCAAAAGGTATTTTAAACAATGATACTATCGGGATTAAAATTAGACTTAAAAAAAATATTCCACCAGGATTTGTTAATGGTGAACCTAAAAATATGTTTTTAGAAAAAGGTATAGAATTTATTTCAAACGGAAATGAGAGTGATAGATTACTTAGTTTTATGGCTTCAAAATATGGTGTCGATAAGGCCAATCTAAAATTTAAAAAGGGACAAATATTCACATGTGCCAATTTAAATCAATCCAAACCAAATTACAAAACTGGTGAAAATAAATTCAAAATATTTTTAGAAGGACATGAAGAGGCCTATGCCGAATTATTCGTTAATTTTAATTTTTCTGAAAAAGTAATTTCTTTTAATGAAAAAGACACTGAATATAGAGAAGCACTAATTGATCTACTCAAAGAATAAAGTCATAAGGAAAAAATTAAAAAACGGGAGCTCAGCAAATGAAATTAAGTGAATGCATAATCTCCTTTTATTATTATTTTTAAAATGAAATATACTTTACTCATTTTATCATTTTTGATTTTTTCATGTAATGGTACCAATCATAAAAATGGAATTGAAATTTATCATGTAAAAAAAGAATTCCCTGATTTTACTAAAAAGCCTGTTCCTGAATGTTATTACTGTCTTGAATTACAAAAAAAGGATTTATTTGAAAGCCCTTTACTTGAAGAATCTGATATTGATTTTTTTGATTGGGATGAGCAACAAGTAAAACTTAACCAAATAGGAATGGCAAAAATAAGGGCACTGAAAATCCCTCTTCAAGGACTTCCTATGGCAATGGTTTTAAACGGAGAGTTAATTTATGGTTTTTGGTTCTGGAATGAAGTTTCTTCTTTTGGATGTGATAGGGTGTTTACATATCCAAAACTAGATTTTAAAATAAAGTTTGGTCATCAAAAAACCTACGGTAAAGATCCAAGGTTTGACGATAATTTGGAAAAGTACATAATTGAAAAAAACTATCCACAGTAAAGAACTATAGTAAAATATAATTACTAATTTAACCTTAAAATTGGGTTACTACGGCTCTATTCTTAGAAGCGGGCAGAAAAAAATATGAATAAAATATATTACACGCTGTTATTAATCTTTATATCTGGTCCAGCTTTCGGGCAGATAGAAAAGATATCTGTAAAAAATCATAAGTTCATAATTAAAACTAAGATTATTAAAAATGAATGGGAAACATTTGATACGATTAAGATAGTCTATAGTATGAATAAAAAAACGATGGCTTTGCTTAAATATTTTGCATATAAAGATGAAGGAGGTGACTGCAATAACTTATTTTGGAACAAAGGATCAATAGAAACTAAGAATGATAGTTTAATTTTAAATACTTATTATTTTCAAAAAATTGGAATAGATCCAATACCGGAATGGAGAAAGCTAATTTATAAAATTGATGCCACCGGAAAGGTCAGATTGATCTATGATAAATATAGATATTATAATAGCACGGAATGGGTAGCCGAATAAATTTACACCACAGGTTTGATGGATGTAAAAAAGACATTGGCTTATTTAAAGAATATTAAGAAAAACTTGGATTTAGTGAATTAACAGGTGACATAAGAATGAATTATCTGATAATAAAAAATAAAAACTCCTTAATAGAATTATTTCAAGGGCTCTTTTATAATTAATCCGATTTGGGATAAGAATACAAAAAAACAACTGAATACTTTGATGATAAAATAAATATTAAAACATTACCTTCGAGAAAGGAACAGTTACACAGGCGATCGGATCGGCAAATATGCTATTAACTGATCTGGAAAATAATACTATTTAGTAGCACATTATATTATATGATGGTATAGTATTTAGAAAAATGTAAATTGAACAAGATTCTAGCAGCCTTCAAATAAAATTTTACAAACAACAAAAAAGCATATGAATTTAACAACACAAATTGCAAAACAATTCAGAGAGGTCTTTCTACATGGTGATTGGGTTACAAGTACTAATTTGAAATCGGAATTATCAGATCTAACTTGGGTACAGGCTACAACTAAAATAAATTCATTTAATACTATAGCTGCTCTAGTTTTTCATCTTAATTATTATGTAGCAGGTGTATTAAATGTATTGGAGGGAGGTTCACTCGATATCAGAGATAAATACAGCTTTGACCTTCCACCTATCAAGTCAAAAGAAGATTGGGAAAGCACATTAAAAAAAATGTGGGACGATGTGGAAAAATTCGCCATAGCATTGGAAAAAATGCCTGATAAAAAACTAGAAGCAATTTTTGTTGAAGAAAAATATGGGAATTACCATAGGAATATTCTTGCCATTATTGAGCATAGTTATTATCATTTAGGGCAGATCGTGTTGATTAAAAAAATGATCCTACAAAAAGTCAAACATTAATTCAACACCAATACATGATTCAATATTTATGAGCCTAAACATACCATCAAAAAAATTATGGCCTTTTATAAAACAACTTTGTATCTTAATCAAAAATGTTTAAATTTTCTTTAGACAATACCTCTTCAGTTACATGAAACACTTCCTTCTTTATAACTTTAAAAGTTTTAGTGAGTTTAGCCAATTCCATTTCTAATAAGGCATGATCTTCTCTAATTTCTTGTTCATCTGTGCTAAAGGTATTTTCTATTAAAGAATTTATATGACTTAAATGTCTGTGCATCATTTTTTTAATACCATTATTTTCTTTATTAAATTTTTTTAGATTACGCCGTACCTGTTCTACTTCAGCAACATACTTATCATCTGTTATCCATATAAAATATTTTTTAATCAGTTTTTTTAAAAATTGTATTTCTACAGTATAAAAATCCATATCAGATTGCCAATGTTTGGTAATTGCATAAATACTTTCCCAACTTACAGTTTTTAAGTATTCATTTTTTGACACCATTTTATCTTTTTCCATCTTATGAATATTTAACGTTTTTTACCTTATAAATATCAATAATATTCTAAAGAATCACTATGATAAATATCATATATGATATTAAACTAAATTGTATAATAGCATTATGATATGAGTTGTAAAAATTCAATTTGAGTTAAAGTAAATAATAAAAATTAGATCCTAAAAGCCGTTAAATAACTCAAAAATTCTTAGTAATTTTGCAAAATCAAAAATTGATGTAAGCATATGTTTAATAATTTAAGTGACAAACTAGACAAAGCCATTCATGTTTTAAAAGGACATGGACAAATAACTGAAATTAATGTTGCAGAAACCCTTAAGGAGGTCCGCCGTGCTCTTCTTGATGCAGATGTTAACTATAAAATAGCCAAAGATTTTACAAGCAGGGTAAAGGACAAAGCCCTTGGTCAAAATGTATTGACCAGCTTAAATCCGGGACAGTTACTGGTTAAAATAGTAAAAGATGAATTGACCGTATTAATGGGTGGTGAAACTGTTGGAATTAATTTGAGTGGTTCACCAACTGTTATTTTAATGTCCGGTTTACAAGGTTCAGGTAAAACTACTTTTTCGGGAAAACTGGCAAATTATCTTAAAACTAAAAAATCTAAACAAGTATTATTAGTTGGTTGTGATGTTTATAGACCAGCTGCCATCAATCAGTTAAAAGTAGTTGGTGAGCAAATTGGTGTAGAAGTTTATGCAGAAGAAGGGAATCAAAATCCTGTTGAAATATCTAAAAATGCTATAAAGCATGCCAAGGCAACAGGTAAAAATGTAGTCATTATAGATACGGCAGGTCGATTGGCAGTAGATGAGACCATGATGACAGAAATTTCTAATATCCATAAAGCAGTTCATCCGCAAGAAACACTTTTTGTAGTTGATTCCATGACGGGGCAAGATGCTGTTAATACAGCCAAAGCTTTTAACGATGTTTTAAATTTTGAAGGGGTAATTTTAACCAAATTAGATGGTGACACTCGTGGTGGTGCAGCATTATCTATCAAATCTGTTGTTGACAAGCCTATCAAATTTATTGGTACTGGTGAAAAAATGGAAGCCATAGATGTTTTTCATCCTGATCGTATGGCAGAGCGTATTTTGGGCATGGGTGATGTAGTTTCTTTAGTAGAAAGAGCTCAGGAGCAATATGATGAAGAAGAAGCTAGAAAAATCCAGAAAAAAATTGCCAAAAACCAATTTGGTTTTGATGATTTCTTAAAGCAAATTCAGCAAATCCAGAAAAAAATTGCCAAAAACCAATTTGGTTTTGATGATTTCTTAAAGCAAATTCAGCAAATCAAGAAAATGGGAAATATGAAAGATCTGGTAGGTATGATACCGGGTGTTGGCAAAGACATGAAAGATGTTGATATTGACGATGATGCCTTTAAAGGAATTGAAGCGATCATTCATTCTATGACCCTCAAAGAAAGAAGCACTCCAACTACGATAAATGCCAGTAGAAAAAAACGGATTGCTAAAGGTTCAGGAACATCTGTACAAGAAGTAAATCAATTGATGAAACAGTTTGACCAAATGAGCAAAATGATGAAAATGATGCAAGGCGGTGGTGGTAAAAAGATGATGCAAATGATGAAAGGAATGAAATAAGTATACTCATTCACTTTATAATAAATAACCCAACTAAGTTTGGATTATAGTACTAATTTAAAAACTGCAGACTGATCCTGATAGGTATCAGGACTGCAAACTGAATACTAAAACAATGATTCTACTCGACGGAAAAACCACTTCAAATACCATTAAAGATGAAATTGCAGAAGAAGTTTCAAAACTTAAAGCACTTGGTAAAAAAACGCCGCATTTAGCTGCTGTTTTAGTAGGAAGTGACGGAGCCAGTATGACCTATGTTAATAGTAAGGTAAAAGCATGTGAACGTGTAGGTTTTAAATCGACCTTAGTAAAATTAGAAGACTCTATAAGCGAAGAAGCTTTATTAAAAGAAATCGAAAAACTAAACAACAATATAGATATAGACGGATTTATTGTACAGCTGCCATTGCCCAAACATATAGATGAGCAAAAGGTAATTATGGCAGTTCATCCTGATAAAGATGTGGATGGTTTCCACCCAACCAATGTTGGAAAAATGGCACTAAACCTACCAACTTTTTTACCAGCCACACCTTATGGTATATTAGAATTATTAGAACGTTATAATGTAGAAACCAGTGGTAAACATGTTGTTGTTATTGGCAGAAGTCATATTGTTGGGGAGCCTATGAGTATCCTTCTGGCTCAAAAAAGAAAATATGGAAATGCCACAGTTACCTTAACACATAGTCGTACAAAAAATCTAAAAGAAATTACTTTACAAGCAGATATGATTGTAGCTGCTTTAGGCATTCCTGAATTCTTAACAGGAGAAATGGTTAAGGATAATGTGGTCATTATTGATGTGGGTATTACCCGAGTAGATGATACAACAAAACCAAGAGGTTACCGCTTAGCCGGTGATGTACATTTTGAAACTGTAAGTAAAAAAGCAAGCTACATTACTCCTGTACCGGGCGGTGTTGGCCCAATGACCATTGCCATGCTTTTGAAAAATACATTATTAGCTTGTGGTAGAAACGAATAAATTATGAGATACGAGGTTTTTGGTAAAACACGAGTTTAAAAATTTGGAATAGGTAATTTTATATTTTTCAATGCTCTATCTAGTGTATATAAAGAGATCATCAAACTACAGATCTACTTAATTTTGTTCCAAATATCAAGGTATATTTTCCAATTATTATCCACCTTTTTCCAGACAATAACATATTTACCTTTAAATTCAGATATTTCCTTCTTTTTATTGCTCGAGCTACCTTGGTAATATCCATAATCATAGGCATAATTTTCTAGAACATTTATTTCTTTAGGTGTTACTTTATGAGAGATAATATCAACACCTTTAGGCAAAGTCCATCTTGCTTCAATAGCAGCATACCCTTCAATAATATCAACTCCATCCGGA
>Ga0209633_10004534_pt1 | contig 12456 bp, 11 predicted proteins | sample Cruoilmetagenom1_FD_187290 | JGI IMG/M metagenome (GOLD analysis project Ga0209633, IMG submission 187290) | Oil polluted marine microbial communities from Coal Oil Point, Santa Barbara, California, USA - Sample 1 (SPAdes) (version 2) | ecosystem: Environmental > Aquatic > Marine > Oil seeps ... | reverse complement strand
GTACGAGAGGACCGTGTTGGACTGACCTCTGGTGTACCAGTTGTTCCGCCAGGAGCACTGCTGGGTAGCTACGTCGGGAAGGGATAAGCGCTGAAAGCATATAAGCGCGAAACCCACCACAAGATGAGATTTCTTTAAAGGGTCGTGGGAGATTACCACGTTGATAGGCTATAGGTGTAACGGCAGTAATGTCATAGCCGAGTAGTACTAATAACCCATAGGCTTTTATGTAAAACTTTTTATATTTCTTGATTTTTAGATACATTTTTTTAATATGTTAACTTATAAGCAGCAAAGCTGCAGTTGTAAGTTATAAGTGCAAAGTTATAAGTTATATAATTAACTAAAACTCAAAACTTCAAACTCACAACTAACAACTTAAGGTGGTTATTGCGATAGGGCTCACCTCTTCCCATACCGAACAGAGAAGTTAAGCCTATCAGCGCAGATGGTACTGCCATTGGTGGGAGAGTATGTCACCGCCTTTCTTTTGAAAACCTTCAACTTTACCGTTGAAGGTTTTTTTTGTTTATCGTTTTGTTTTAATTCATATATTTACAAATAACAATTTTTAAATTAACATTATGAAACAACAAACTTTTGCAAATCATTCTAAATGGGTAATAGGTTATCATTTAGTGACCTTTTTAGCAATTCTGTTACTTATAGTTGGATCAATAAGAGGTTTAATGAAATCATCTGAAGATAATTTGTATTCAGCTTCATTATTAGTATTAGTATCTTTTATTTTATTATTTATGTTTTATTTTTTAAGAGCTTTCGCATTGAAGGCACAAGATAGAGCGATAAGAGCTGAAGAAAAATTGAGGTATTTTATACTTACAGGAAAACCATTAAGTAATAAAATTACAACAAGGCAAATAATTGGTTTACGTTTTGCTTCAGATGCTGAATTTGTTGCTTTAGTTGAAAAAGCTGAAAAAGAAAATCTTTTAGAAAAAGAAATTAAAAAAGAAATTAAAAACTGGAAACCTGATATGTATCGGGCATAAAAATGACCTACATAAATTAATAAAAAATCCTCATAATATTATGTGGATTTTTTTGTTTCTATAAAGAATTATTAATAAATACTGTAACTTTAATGCATGTATGCAATTTTAGATTGTAATAGTTTTTATGCGTCTTGTGAACGTGTTTTTAAACCGCATTTGATAGGAAAACCGATTGTGGTATTATCTAATAATGACGGTTGTGTAATTGCACGAAGTATTGAAGCAAAGCAATTTGTTCCAATGGGTTCAGAAGCGTTTAAATATGCAGCCGTATTTAATGAACAAAATATTCAAGTATTTTCATCTAACTATTCACTCTATGGAGATTTAAGTACACGGGTTATGTCTATTTTAAATAAATTTTCTCCTGAAATTGAGGTTTACTCTATTGATGAAGCATTCTTTAAATTAGACCATATAAATGAAGAAGATTTAAATACGTATGCTTTAAAAATCAAAAATACTATTGAAAAGTTTGTTGGAATACCTGTAAGTATTGGTGTTGCTCCAACAAAATCACTATCGAAAGTTGCAAATAAAATTGCTAAAAAATATGCTAAAGAAACAAGAGGAGTTTATGTTATTTCAACAGAGGATAAACGTGTTAAAGCGTTAAAATGGACAAAAGTTGAAAATGTTTGGGGAATTGGTAGGCGCATTTCAAAAAAGTTAAAACTTCATAACATTTATTCAGCATATGATTTTACATTATTACCGGATGAGTTTGTTCAGAAGAAATTTTCAGTAGTTGGTTTGCGGTTAAAACAAGATTTATCAGGAAGCCCAATCTTAGGCTTTGATGTAGCTAAAGATAAAAAGAATATTACTACTACAAGAACTTTTGAGTACGCATTAAAAGACTTTGAGCCTATAAAAGAACGTATAGCAACCTTTGCTAATACTTGTGCAGAAAAATTACGAAAACAACATTCGGAATGTAACTATTTATATGTTTTTTTAAAAACTAGCAGTTATTCAACTATTAAACGAAATGTAGGTGTGGTAATTCACCTTCCTTACGCAACAAACTCAAGTATTACCATTTGTAATTATGCTATAAAAGGAATAAAACAGCTTTATAAAAAGGGATATAATTATAAAAAAGCAGGTATTATTGTTATGGGATTAAAGCCTGAAGCTGAACATCAATTTTCAATATTTAAAGATGAAAATCCAAAACATAAATCATTAATGAAAATGATAGATACACTTAATTTAAAGTATAATACATCAAAAGTTAAAATTGCAAATCAGGATGTTGCTAAAACTTGGAAAATGAAACAAGAACATTTATCATCAAGATATACCACAGCTATTGATGAAATAATAGAAATAAAATGTCACTAAAAACTAAGAAGAATATTACTATTTACCTTCCCAACAATTCTGAAGCAATAGAAAGACCCGTTATATATGAAGATATTTCGGCTGGATTTCCTTCACCTGCTGAAGATTTTAAAGAAGTACGTATAAGTTTAGATAAAGAATTAGTGAAAAATGAAGATGCTACTTTTTATGCGCGTGTACGTGGAAATTCAATAATAGATGCAAATATTGAAGATGGAGATTTATTGGTTATTGATAGGAGTATTGAAACTAGAAACGGAAAAGTTGCTGTTTGTATGATTGATGGAGAGTTTACTATTAAAAGGCTTAAAGTTGAAAAAAATTGTGTGTATTTAATGCCCGAAAACAAAAAATATAAACCAATAATAGTTACTAAAGAAAATGAATTAATTATTTGGGGAATAGTAACTTATGTTATAAAAAAGGTGTAATGCGTGAGCGGTTGCAGTGATATCCTTTTGCCTTTTTGCAAAAGATTTAACGAAAGACGCGACGGCAATTTTTTATTTGATTTTTGTGTTCGTGAATCATAGATTTCAGCATCTGTAATTTTAGTATCTCAAATGTTGTTTAGAACTTAATTTCATGAGACCTTGAACTAAATTCAGGGTGACGTGTTTTTTTGTTCTGTCAGTCTGAGCTTGTCGAAGACTTTTGATTGCCGGCACGCCCAAATTATTTTAAAATTACCAAAAGGAATTTTAATCTCTCAAAACACTTCTCGAGATTCTAAAAAAATAATTTTAATCTCTCAAAACACTTCTCGAGATTACAATTTTTTGAATTTCAGAAGTGCCTTCATAAATTTGAGTAATTTTTGCTTCGCGCATTAATCGCTCTACATGGTATTCTTTTACATAACCATTTCCACCGTGAATTTGAACAGCTTCTGTAGTTACTTTCATGGCTGTTTCTGCTGCATATAATTTCGCCATTGCCCCAGATAAATCGTAATTATTATGATTGTCTTTATCCCAAGCAGCTTTTATGCATAACATTCTGGCTGCTTCAATTTCAGTAGCCATATCGGCTAATTTGAATGCGATAGCTTGATGTTCGCAAATTGGTTTTCCAAAGGCTTTTCGTTCTTTGGAATATTTAAGTGCTAGTTCATAGGCTCCGGATGCAATTCCTAAGGCTTGTGATGCAATTCCTATTCTTCCACCAGCCAGTGTTCTCATGGCAAATTTAAATCCAAAACCATCTTCGCCGATTCTGTTTTCTTTTGGAACTTTTACATCGGTAAACATTAATGAATGTGTATCAGACCCTCTAATTCCCATTTTATTTTCTTTTGGTCCAATTGCAAAACCTTCTAATCCTTTTTCAACAATAAAAGCATTAATGCCGTGATGCCCTTTTTCTTTATGAGTTTGAGCAATTACTAAACAAACACTTGCGCTATTTCCGTTAGTAATCCAATTTTTAGTACCGTTTAATAAATAATAATCTCCTTTATCAATGGCAGTAGTGTGTTGAGAAGTGGCATCAGAACCAGCTTCAGGTTCACTTAAACAAAAAGCACCAATAATTTCACCTGTTGCTAAGGGAAGTAAATATTTTTGTTTTTGTTCTTCAGTTCCGTAAGCTTCTAATCCCCAGCAAACTAATGAGTTATTTACAGACATAACTACGGAAGCAGATGCATCAATTTTAGAAATTTCTTCCATGGCTAAAACATACGAAACGGTATCTAATCCACTACCTCCATATTTTGGGTCGACCATCATTCCTAGAAAACCTAGTTCCCCCATTTTTTTTACTTGTTCTGCAGGAAAAATTTCTTTATCATCACGTTCAATAACTCCAGAAAGTAATTCAGTTTGTGCAAAATCACGAGCTGCATCACGTATCATTATTTGTTCTTCTGTTAAATTAAAATCCATAATTTATAATAGTTTTGTGTATTTGTTTATTTTTCAACAAATATAAGTTTTTTACGGCTATTTTTTTGTGAATTATTTAAGATAATAAAAGTGCTATTCCAATTGAAATTATTTGTTTCAGGATATTTAATAATTTAATTTAAGATAACATTATTAAGAGAAGTCTTTATTAAATTGCTGTAATCTATTTTCTAAATCTTTAAACTGAGTAGGTTTGGTTTGTGAAACACAGGCTCTAAGTCCTTCGGTATGATAGCTTCCTGTTATTTCTAATGAAATTGCTGAAATTCCGTAATATAGTAGTCTTTCTAACAATTTTGATCCAGTCATATTTTTATAGGAAAATGTAAAATAAAACCCATCAGCTAAAACTTTATCTTCATCCTTATCATACACAATAGAGAAACCATTATCAATAAATAATTTTTTCATGATTTTAGCTCTTTTACCATACTCCTTAATTAATTCTACAAAGTCAAATTCACCAGAATTGGCAGCTTTTAACATAGCAGCTAAACCGTATTGTGCAGAATGTGTTACTCCTGAGGATAACGAGTATAACACCTTATAAATTAAATTGTAACCAAATAGGGGATTACCGAGTTGGGCATTTAAAGATTCATATTTTCTATTAAAAAGATTATCACTTATAACCATCATTCCAATACGTTGACCAGCATTAGAAAACGATTTTGAACTTGAAATTAGCAAAATCCAATTATCTGTGTAATTAGCAACTGTTGGTTGGTAAGGTGCTTGGCCGGGTTTTGAATAATCTTTTCTAAAATCCATGGCAAAATAGGCTAAATCTTCAACCACAATTACATCATATTTGGTCGCAAGTTTTCCAATAATTTGTAATTCTTTTTCCGAAAAGCAAATCCATGATGGGTTATTTGGATTAGAGTATATAATAGAATTTATGTTTCCTTTTTCTAAATAAGAAATTAGTTTTTCTTCTAAGGCATTTCCTCGGTAATTATATACATCAAAAGTTTCGTATTTTTGATTTAATATGGAAAGTTGTTGTTTTTGGACAGGAAAACCAGGATCAATAAATAAAACGGTATCTTTTTTTGTATCTAATTTATTCGCCATTAAAAAAGTCGCGAAAGCACCTTGCATAGCACCTACCGTTGGGATACAGCTTTTTCTATCTACTTTTATATTTAAGAAATTTTGAACAAATAAAGCAATTTCATCTTTTAAATGAGAAACTCCATCAATCATTGGATATTGAGCAGCTACTCCAGCTTTTAAAGCTTTAATCTCTGCATTCATTCCAATTTCAGGAGGTGTTAAACCTGGAACACCCATTTCCATTCTAATAAATTTTTCTCCGGTAGCTTTTTGAATTTCATTAACTAAACTCACCAATTCTCGAATAGAAGCTGTACCAATATTTTTAATACCTGATTTTTCAATTTTTGACTTTACAATTTTGAAATCTATAGGTGTATTTTGAGTTTTAGTTAATTCCATTTAAAATAAATTTGATATTACAAAATTACAGAATCTTTTTAAATAGGTTAAAAAATCTGATTATTTTAAAATAATTGTTTTTTATTTAAAAAACCCACTTTTTTATCACTCAGTAAGTGTTGTTTTTATACTTTTAAACTCTAAAAAGCACTTTTTATGACCTCAATAATTATACTTCTGTTTGTTCTTGGTTATTTAGCAATTACATTAGAGCATCCTTTAAAATTAGATAAAACAGTTCCGGCCTTATTAATGGCTTCGTTAATGTGGGCTTTGTTATCGGTTGGTTTTCACCAAGGTTGGTTTACTTTAATAAATGAACACAATGCAATTTTTAATGCAGTCAATGGAGTGGTAAATGAGTCGGGTGAAGATGGTTTTACTAATTTGTTATTACATCATTTAGGTAAAACTTGTGAAATTTTGGTTTTTTTAATAGGAGCAATGACTATTGTTGAGATTATAGACTTACACCATGGATTTCAAGTTTTAAAGGACTTGGTTAAAACTAAAAATAAAAAACAATTACTTTGGGTTATTTCTATTTTGGCTTTTTTACTTTCTTCAGTAATTGACAATTTAACAGCAACAATAGTTTTAATTACATTATTACGAAAATTAGTAACCGCTAGAGAAGATAGAATATGGTATGCGGGTTTTATTGTTATTGCTGCAAATGCTGGGGGTGCTTGGACACCAATTGGAGATGTAACTACCACGATGTTATGGATTGGAAAGCGTGTTTCCGCAGCCCATTTAATAACGCGGTTATCCATTCCATCTATTGTAAGTGTAGTTGTGCCTGTAGTAATAGGTAGCTTATTTTTACCTGTTTTTAAAGGGAAGTTAGCGGTTATTAAAAATGAAGAAAATGATAAGCAATCTGAAAAACTTTTAAGTAGTAAAACCATGTTAATAGTAGGTATTAGTATGATATTATTTGTACCCATATTTAAGTCAATTACTGATTTGCCTCCATATTTAGGAATGATGTTAGGTTTAGCTATTGTGTGGTTGGTTTCAGAATTTATTCATCCTGAAGACGATTTTACAGAAGAAAGAAGGTATTTGTATTCTACACATAAAGCATTATCACGTATTGAAATGTCGAGCATTTTATTTTTCTTAGGGATTTTAATGGCAGTTGCAGCTTTAGAATCACTTGTTTATGGAACAGTTTTGGTAAATGGACAACCAGTTTCCGTAGGGGTATTACGATATGCAGCAGAAATGTTAAGTCGTTCAATACCAAGTCAAAGCGTGGTAATATCCTTACTAGGAGCCATGTCGGCAGTTATTGATAATGTACCATTAGTAGCAGCTTCTATGGGGATGTATAATGCGCCACTAGATGCAAGCGTATGGCATTTAATAGCCTATGCAGCAGGAACTGGAGGAAGCATGCTTATAATAGGATCAGCAGCTGGTGTAGCTGCAATGGGGATGGAAAAAATAGATTTTATTTGGTATATGAAAAAAATATCTTGGTTAGCAGTTACAGGTTATATTGTTGGTTATTTATTGCTGTTGTTTATGGAGTCCTTACGGATGTAATTTGTATGTTCTGTTTTTTAGTTTTGTTATCACTAATTTTTATATTGCTATATTGCAAATTCTTTTAAAAAGCAATGAAAATTTAATTTTTTTAAATTATTATTTTTTTACAAAAAAGACACTTATAATCATTACCTGTTTTGCAGTATTTTTATATATTTAACAAATTTTAAAAATAGCACATGATTGCAATAATTATTATTCTTTTTGTTCTAGGTTATTTAACCATTACATTAGAGCATCCTCTTAAATTAGACAAAACAGTTCCAGCATTATTAATGGCCGCCTTAATGTGGGCATTACTAGCAATTGGTTTTCATCAGGGTTGGTTTACATTGATAGATGGACACGAGCAAACATTTAGTGTTTTAAATGGTGTTATCGATGATAAAACTGAAGAAGGATTTACGAATTTACTATTGCATCATTTAGGTAAAACTGCTGAAATTTTGGTATTTCTAATTGGCGCAATGACGATTGTAGAAATAATAGATTTACACAGAGGATTTGAAATTTTAAAAGGTTGGGTTAGAACAAAATCTAAAACAAGATTATTATGGATTATATCTATATTAGCTTTCTTTTTGTCTGCAGTTATTGATAACTTAACAGCAACAATTGTTTTAATTACATTATTAAGAAAATTAGTTAAAAATAAAAATGAACGAATTTGGTTTGCAGGGTTAATTGTTATTGCAGCCAATGCTGGAGGTGCTTGGTCACCTATTGGAGATGTAACCACTACCATGTTATGGATTGGCAAACGCACTTCTGCAGCTCATTTAGTGGAGCGTTTAATACTACCTTCATTAGTTAATTTAGTAGTTCCTGTATTATTAGCAACTTTCTTTTTACCTGTTTTTAAAGGAAATATAGAAATTGAAGAAACCAGTAAAGAAGAATTAAACACCGAAAAATTATTAAGCAGTCGAACAATGTTATTTTTAGGACTGGGTATGATTTTGTTTGTTCCTGTATTTAAAACCGTAACTCATTTGCCACCTTATTTAGGGATGATGCTAGGTTTAGGAGTGGTTTGGCTAGTTTCCGAATTTATACACCCTGAAGAAGATTTTTCACAAGATAGAAAACATTTATATTCTGCGCATAAAGCTTTATCGCGTATTGAAATGTCCAGTATATTATTTTTCTTGGGTATATTAATGGCAGTTGCGGCCTTAGAAACTTTGGTGTATGGATCTATTCATGGGGAAGCCATGGGCACATTACGTTATTTAGCAGAAGTTTTAAATGAAGCAATTCCAAATCAAAGCATAGTAATATCTTTGTTAGGTGTTTTATCTGCTATAATTGATAATGTACCATTAGTGGCGGCTTCTATGGGAATGTATAATGCCCCAATTGATGCAAGTATTTGGCATTTAATAGCCTATGCAGCAGGTACGGGAGGTAGTATGTTAATTATCGGTTCTGCCGCTGGTGTTGCAGCAATGGGTATGGAAAAAATAGATTTTATTTGGTACATGAAAAAAATTACTTGGTTAGCAGTAATTGGTTATGTACTCGGATATTTATTATTACTTTATATGGAATCTTTAAAATTTTAATAAAAATTACTTACAATTTAACTTTAAAAAATACGTTTCTTATTAAGTTAACTTAAAAAGAAAAAATATGCTTGTTGCAATACAACAGAAAGTTGAATCTGCTAAAAATTTATTAGAAAATACCCAATCACAAGAAAAAACAATATCCGTATATAAACTTATAATGGATGGTGGTTTAGGGGGGCAAATTATTATTGCAATATTACTATTGTTATTAATTATTGCCTTATATATCTATTTTGAACGATTTTTTACTATAAAAGCAGCTACTAAAACGGATAGTGATTTTATGAATAAAATTAGAGATCATGTATCTCACGGTAAAATTGAATCTGCAAAATTATTATGTGCTCAGGTAAATTCTCCGGCTGCTAGGTTAGTAGAAAAAGGAATATCAAGAATTGGTAAACCTTTAGAAGATATTAATACTGCCATTGAAAATGCTGGTCGATTAGAAATTTATAGATTAGAGAAAAATGTAAGTGTTTTAGCAACTATTGCTGGAGCAGCACCAATGTTAGGTTTTTTAGGAACTGTTATTGGGATGATTGTAGCCATACATCAAATTGCTAATGCAGGAGGACAAATAGATATTAAAATGTTATCTGATGGATTATATACTGCTATGACAACTACGGTTGCTGGATTAATTGTAGGGATTATAGCATACATTCAATATAACCATTTAGTTGTTAGAACGGATAAGGTTATGTATGAAATGGAAGCAAAATCGGTAGAATTTCTAGATTTACTAAACGAACCTGTATAAAATGAAAATTAAAGGAAGAAATAAGGTAAATCCAAATTTCAATATGTCATCAATGACAGATATTGTTTTTTTGTTACTTATCTTTTTTATGATAACATCAACTTTAGTTACCACTAGTGCCCTTGATATATTATTGCCAAAAGCTAATGGTAAAACTGAAAATAGAAAATCGGTATCAGTTAGCATCACAAAAAAATTAGCCTTTTATATTGATAATAAAAAAGTGAAAGAAAATAAGTTAGAGCAAAATTTATTGGCAGTTTTATCAAAAAAGGAGAATCCAACTATTGTTCTACGTGCTGCAGAAGGTGTTCCTATTGAAAAAGCAGTTAAAGTAATGGATATAGCCAATAGAAATCGGTTTAAAGTAATTTTAGCAGTTAGGCCAAAATAGTCATGTCAAAACTTCTAAATACCAAAGAAAAAAGAAAATCAGCACTAATAACAACTATTATTATGAGTGTTTTAATTTTTGCTATGTTTTATGTAGGTTTAAGGTATTTAGACCCGCCAGAGGAATTTGGTATTGCTTTAAATTTTGGAACTTCAACAGTTGGTAAAGGTGATTTCCAACCAAAACAAACTCCAAATCCTGTTGTTAAAAAAGAAATTCTAGAGAAAAAAAATGCAAGTCAAGAAACAGCTACTAAAGAAGTTGTTAAAGCTACAGAAAAAGTAATTACACAAAATACGGAAGATGCTATTGCTATAAAAAAACAACAAGAGGCAAAAAAGAAAGCACTAGAAATTGCAAAAAAGGAACGAGAGAAACAAGAAGCTATTGCAAAACAAAAGGCTGAGGAAGCAGCTAAAAAGAAAAAATTAGATGCCTTAATTGGAGGTATTAATAATGCTAAAGGAAAATCAAGCTCTGGTGAAGGAAATGATAATCAGTCTGGAGATAAAGGAAAAATAACGGGTAATCCAAATGTGAATGGATATTATGGTAACGGAGGATCAGGTGGTAAAGGAGATTACTTTTTAGGAAACAGAAAACCAACAAATAAACCAAAACCTAAGTATCTTTGTAACGAAGAAGGTTTGGTGGTGGTAGAAATTAAAGTAGATGTACAAGGAAATGTAATAAAAGCAATTGCGGGCATAAAGGGCTCTACAAATACAGCAAATTGTTTAGTGGAACAAGCCAAAGAAGCAGCATTAAAAACAAAATGGCAACCCGATGCAAAAGCACCTTCTCAACAAACAGGATATATAAAATACAGATTTAAGTTAGCACAATAAAATTAATGAATTACGAAAATACTTTAGATTGGATGTTTTCTTGTCTTCCAATGTATCAAAGGCAAGGAAAAACTGCTTTTAAAAAAGATTTAACCAATAGTATTTTACTATCCAATCAACTTAATAATCCAGAAAAAAAATTTAAAACTATACACGTAGCGGGTACTAATGGTAAAGGGTCAACTAGCCATATAATTGCTTCGGTTTTGCAAGAAGCTGGTTATAAAGTTGGCTTATATACTTCTCCTCATTTAAAAGATTTTAGAGAAAGAATTAAAATTAATGGACAGCCAATTAAAAAAATGGAAGTTATTAATTTTGTTAAAAAAAATAAATCCTTTTTTGAAAATCATCAACTTTCTTTTTTTGAGATGACTGTGGGTTTGGCTTTTAATTGTTTTGCTAAGCACAAAGTAGATGTTGCGGTTATTGAAGTTGGATTGGGAGGGCGATTAGATTCAACCAATATTATAACTCCAGTAGTTTCAGTAATTACTAATATTGGATTTGATCACACTCAATTTTTAGGGGAATCGTTAGCTGAAATAGCTATTGAAAAAGCTGGAATTATTAAACCAACTATTCCAGTTGTTATTGGAGAAAATCAACCTGATGTTATTTCAGTTTTTAAAAAAATTGCAAAAAAAAATAAGTCACCTTTATATTTAGCTTCAGAATTACAAAACAATTTTAAAACTGATTTAAAAGGAAGTTATCAAAAACATAATTTAAAAACAACCATACAAACTATACAAGTATTAAAAAAGTTTAATTTTTCAATATCAAAAGAACAACTTAAAAATGGATTATTAAAGGTGGTAGCCAATACTGGATTAATGGGGCGTTGGCAAATTTTAAATGAATCTCCTAAAATTATTTGTGATACGGGTCATAACAAGGAAGGGTTACAATATGTTATGCAACAGTTATCCGAAGAAATTTTTCAAACCTTGCATATTGTTTTTGGCGTGGTGAATGACAAAGATTTGAAATCCATTTTACCTCAGTTTCCAAAAAATGCCATTTATTATTTTTGTAAGCCAAATATTCCAAGAGGTTTAAACGAGAATGAATTACAACAGCAATGTAAAGCCTATCATTTATTTGGTAATAGTTATTCATCAGTTAAGGAAGCCTTAAAAATCGCAAAATATAATGCAAATAAAAAGGATGTCATTTTTGTTGGCGGTAGCACTTTTGTTGTTGCTGAAGTTGTATAATTTTATTTAACATCATTTAAAAAACATTATATAATATTTTTCAAAAAATGGTTGTGTAATAAAAATTCAAGTTATATATTTGCATCCGCTTAGGGCAATTAGCTCAGTTGGTTCAGAGCACCTCGTTTACACCGAGGGGGTCGGGGGTTCGAATCCCTCATTGCCCACCAAAGTTTAAAGCTTCCAAAAATGGAAGCTTTTTTTATGGGGTAAAATAAAAATAACTTTATGATAAATGTCGGATCAAGTCCAAAAGTTGTGGGATTTAAGATTTAAGCAAAAATAGTTGAAAGTCTAAAAAGGAAAAAGTCTATATTTTTCACACCTCTAAACTGTGCTCTAAAAGCTTTTATTTTAGCGTTAAAAGATTCT
>Ga0209633_10004532_pt1 | contig 12462 bp, 15 predicted proteins | sample Cruoilmetagenom1_FD_187290 | JGI IMG/M metagenome (GOLD analysis project Ga0209633, IMG submission 187290) | Oil polluted marine microbial communities from Coal Oil Point, Santa Barbara, California, USA - Sample 1 (SPAdes) (version 2) | ecosystem: Environmental > Aquatic > Marine > Oil seeps ... | reverse complement strand
TCCCGTAATTGACTTCTTGATATTCGGGGATGGTTTTGTATTTCTCAAATTCTTCGACCCACGCCGCCTCGCTCATGGGCGGGACCACGCCGGTGACAGGGCGCCATTCGGTGATCGACAAGCCGGAATCGGTGAGCCTTGTGGCGCCGCCGACGATCACCATCGCAGCGACCAGCCCGCACATCACGAACAGCCACAACGCAATGCGCCGCGCGGCAGCGGGCGATGCAGCATGCGAACCAGTGGGCGCGTTTTGCGGCGGAGATGATAAACTGTTAGAGGCCATCAGGCGTATCTACGTTATCGAAACGACTTTGGCCCGCGACCCCGCGTCGCGGCGCCGCCAGAAGGACCAAGCCCCATGCCGCCGCGCGTCAAAAAACTGATCGGCTTTTTCCTCTTCCTGCCGGCGCTCGTGCTTTATTTCTTCGCCGCGGCGGCGCTCGGCGAGCGCGTTCCCGATTTTCAGCTGTTAAAAGCCGCCTATTTCCTTGTCGCCGGAATCGCCTGGGCCTTACCTGCGAAATATCTCATGGTGTGGATGAACGCCGAGCCCGCCGCCAAAGGCGCCCCAAATCAGGACTGATCTGGCGCCGCCGTTGCAACGCCCCTCGCACTCACTGGGTATGAGTGGATCGAAACGGGGAATATCGGGCATGTTCGACCGAACCAATAGCGGCTACAGGCACAAAAACGAGATGCCCGTGCGGCTCCAGCTTGTCGGGGCCGAGCCGGTTGACGCCAGCATCTTTCACGTTAATGGCGAGCGGCTGACCGACCTCCTGAACGATCCGCGCGCCTTTATTCCGGTCCGCACCGAAGAGGCGGGCGTGATGATCGTCGCCAAGACGCAGATTGTTTCAATCCTGGAACGCGAGGACGACAGCGTTAACGTGACGGAGAGCGGCAAATCCTTTGACCCCTACACCACGCTGCGCATCGCAAAGGACGCCAGCCTGGAGGAAATCCGCACCGCTTATAAAGCGCGGATAAAGTCCGTACACCCGGATTCGGTAGCCTCGCTCGGCCTCGACGAAGATCTCGAAAAAGCCGCCTTGCGCACAACGCAAAAGCTCAACTACGCCTATCGAAAAATCATGCGCGAGCGCGGCGGCGCGAGTGAGACGTCTGCGGATTAAATTTTGCTTGAGCGCCGTACGGTCTCATCCCGGCCTGCAATTATACTGGTTCCATTCCGGCTGTTCCGAACAGAGCGGGGTGTCCTGACGGCTATTCATGACGACAATTGCGCCAAGCGCCGCCAGCACAGCCGCAATGAGGGTGATCAGAGCAATCCCGCCCGCCCGCGCCGGCAGGATCTTGATATCCTCATCGTCGTCGTCTTCGCGTACGATTTCGCTAAACTGCCCGCGCATGACGCGGCGCGTTTTATCGTCTTGCTTAGCCGCCTCACGGGTAGGTTTTGAATATTGCGGCGTCGCCATATCCGGCGCCTGATAGGCGCCCCCGCTTTTATCAGAGGGTGAGAACGCCGCCCTCGTCTGATTACCAGTCTGATTGCCCGTCTGGTTATCGGGCGGCACCCCATCCGGCAGTTTAAAACGGCTCATTAAAACCCCCAACACGGCGCTAACGATTTACTATAACACGGGCGGCGCGCCGGCGTCAGAGGGCGGTTTCGCCCGGGGTCCGGCCCTCAGGAAAAATCGCTAGTCGATTGAATTTATTGAATATGACGGCGGCAGGCGGCTCAAACCCATGCCCGGCCCCGCCAGCAGCGCCATGAGCGGGCCCCTTCAAAGACGCCACATGGCTCACGCACAGCGCACCCTACCAACCACCGGCCAATCTCCACTCGGCACTATTTCTTCTACCTCGCAAGTATTTTTGCCCGTACGCTTTTTAATTACTTTAAATTCATTTACCGACATGATCGCAGTTGCAGATAGCCAGGCTATCGCCATGGATCTACGAGCGAGCATTGACGAGGTTGGCGCCGACAAAAAGCGCGTGCGCCTCGGCGTCATCGCCCCCGCTAATCATGGCAGCTTGGGCGACCAAGCCATGCTCGAGGTTGTTCGCGCCAGATTTTCTAAAAATGACAATGTATCGCTCGCCACCCTCTTGCATCGAAGCTGGACGGCGCCGCTTCTTCGCGACCGCTACAGGATCAAAAGGTTTGTCGCAACGGGAAACAAAACCATAACGGCTTTGCAAAATCGCTATATTTCAAAAACATTTTCTTCAGTTTGGGTGATCGGCGCCGATAATATCGACGGGGCCTATAACGAAGAATTTATCATCCGGTTGCTGAACATGTTGAAGCAGGTTGGATCGCCCGCCCTGCAAACCGGCATCTTCGGCTGCAGCATTTCAAACAATCCCAAAAAAGCGATCATGGCCGCCCTCGCCGCAAACCCAAACCTCGCATTCCTCGCGCGCGATCCGCTTTCCGGCGGTCGTTTTGCCGACACCGCCGGGCGCAGCGCGCATATTGTCGCCGACCTTGCCTTCATGTTGGCGCCAGCGCTCACAACGCCAACAGCGCACGCCGCGCAAGACTGGATTGGCCGCCAGAAAGCCGCAAACCGGCGGGTCATGGCGGTAAATTCATCCGGACACACAACAGCGGGACAAACAGAGGCCGCCGTTAAAGTCCAAATCGACGCCTATCGCCATTGGCTGGATGGCGGCGCGGACCGGTCGATCATATTTTTTCCGCATGATTTGCGCCCCTCCCCGATTGGCGATGTTGAAATTGTAGCCTTGTTATACGGCGCCTTACGCGACGAATTTCCGGGCCGCTTATGGTTGCTTGAACAACCGATCAACGCATGGGACGTCAAAGCACTACTAAGCGGCATAGACAGCCTCGTCACGGGCCGAATGCATGCGGCGATCGCAGCATTGAGCAATGGCGTTGCGCCAATGTGCGTTGTCTATCAGGGAAAATTCGAAGGCTTGATGCAACACTTTCAATTGGAAGGGCTATGTCATTCGCGCGATATTCTCAGCGACGGCCGCGCATTTCGCGATGCGCTAGATGGATATGAAAAAAGCCTCAATCAAAACCATGACCAGGCCGCCGCGCGCCTTCCGTCCGTACTGACGCTGGCGGAAAAAAACTTCGACTTTATCCAATAGGGTCCTGATGCCGTCAGAGCAGAGACGCCCCGCCTATAGGCGTATAAAAAACCTTGCTGAAAAAAATGGTCGGGGCGGCGAGATTCGAACTCACGACCCCTTCACCCTTTATCGGAGGCTTCAATGCCATCACGTTTTTCGCCTAAGTCTTGCGAAAATCGCACTTCCTCGCCACCGCTTGCCGACTGCGCACGTTCTTCAGCAAAATCCGCAGGCCGCTTATCTTCTATCTCCTTTTGTATTGCCTGAGGCGAAACATCAGATGGTTCTGTCTTGCCTCGCAACCTCGGCGCTGATGGCGTCCATGCGCGCAGATGTTGACCAACATGCTCATAAAAATCTGGAACCGCCTCTTCTAGCCCATCAACAAAAGTTTTTGGCCCCGAAAATTTTCCGCTCAACTCTCTTATGAACAAAACATCAAATGATGTGAGAATCATCTTTTTGTCGCGGCCACTGATGAGAATTTCAGCATTTTCTCGCAGCTCTTCAAGTGACGCTTGCGTTGCCTGAGATTTTCCTGGCCAAATCGCACGGATATGAATCTCATTTGAATTTGTCTTACTCAGTTGACGTACTATCCAATTTACTCGCGCCAAAGACGATTTCTTATCACCGGGCGCGGCCAAGCGCATTGATAATAGAATGGAACGTGTCCGCAGGTTTGCTTCAATGGATATCGTGTTGGCAGTATCTGGTATATCTAATTCGCAATTCAGCCTTTGCTTGACAGAGAGCAATTCACTGTCGTCCCCCACTCGTTTTTTTTGATCGTTACGGTGACTTCTAGGCAGTTTTATTTCAACCTGAGTTTGAAGAAGCCGGCTCATGATTAAACAGAGATCTCGCACCTCTTCGTGCCACGCTGTAATTATCTCTTTAACTTCAGGAGAGTTTTTCTTGATAGGTGCATCGCCACGAGCGGCTGTTACAACATTCTTCCATACTGAGGGCATACGCTCGAATCCTTTCACTCCCGTACTGGGGTGAGATAGAAATCGAACAAGCTCCGACAGAATACGGGCTTGATCTACATCCTCAACGGCTTTCGCAGCAAGAAGCAGTGTGGCTTGGGTCATCACAAACATCCAAGACCAGTGGAAAAGACCTACTTTTCTCAGAGAAGCTTTTTGGGGTGACAAGGGATGATGGTCAGGCTGCGCAGTAAACTGGTTCGACAATGTGATAACCGCATCAATTCCGTTATCACGAGCAAGCTGCAGATAAGATTCGATTTGCGGCAAATCTAGGGTTGTGTTCCCAATCTTGGCCTCGACGAGAGCCGTCCATTGGCGTTTCCCAGTTGTTAAGACAACTAACCCATCAGGCCGAACTTTTGTATCCGACTTTGCGAACACGATTTCGGTAAACATTTCGACCTTGGTGCGTGCACCCTTCTTTTGCCCGATTGAAGCAAAAAGCTTGGCCCCGAATTCTTCGACATAGGCAATAGACGACAAAACCACTGAAAGAGTGCGGCCTTCCTTTGACGTTTCAGCCAGTACGGGAAATAACCTTGCGCGCTCCCCTGATTTCAAAAAGCTCGGACGGCCATCCATATTCTCCCCTCCTGATTGTTAGACCTGTTGGGTATTACTTATGCTTATACGCAATGAATACTCGCCATTTGACATTGCTTAAATTAGCAAAGTCAAACAAGCGATATAGTAAGTTAATTAAAGCAACTATTTTTTGCGTAGATTCAAATAGCACAAAAATGGTCGGGGCGGCGAGATTCGAACTCACGACCCCTTCACCCCCAGTGAAGTGCGCTACCAGGCTGCGCTACGCCCCGACCAGACGCGGCGGCGGCAAAAGCCTCCGCCGCGCGGGCGCGGACTATAGGGGCGAGCGCTGATGCGGGCAATGGCGAAAACCTGTCCGCCGCGCCATTTGTTTGCGCCTATTGCGGGACGGAATAGGCCGTAATGGTCACGTCGGCGGCTTCATCGCGCAAGGGAATTATCGCCTGATAGGCGGCGGACGAATACCAGGCCGTCAGCGCATCATAATCAGGAAATTTGACGATCGCGACAGTCTGGTTATCCGCCTCGCCGGCAAGCACCTTTTCCAGCTTTCCGCGAATGACCAATTCGCCCTGATGCGCGGCGAAAGTCTCGCCGGCTTTTTTCCCATATTCCTGAAATTTTGCGGGATCTTTCATTTTCACCGTCGCCACGAAAAACGCCGTCATTGCCTCGTCTCCTTTTTCATTTTTATGCAGGAATTTGACCCCGCTACGAATTGTTCATATGTGTATAAAACAAGGAATCGTTTTTTGTCCATATCTGTACATAACATTATCGTGAGGGCCTTATGGGACGGCCAATAAATTTCGACCGGGATGATGCGGTGTGCGCCGCCATGAATGAGTTCTGGGCGAGCGGCTACAATGCGAATTCGGTCAAGGCGCTGTCAGAAACGCTCGGCATAACGCGTTCGAGTTTTTACAACGCCTTCGGAAGCCGCATCTCGATATTTGAAGAAGCGCTGGAGCTTTATGCGCGCGAGTCCCCGGACTATACGTTGAAGAATGCAGATGGCGATACGCCGATCATCCCATTGCTGAACCGTCTGTTTAAGGAGGTGAGCCGGGTTCGCGCGAACGATCCCGATGCGCGCGGCTGCATGGCCGTAAACTGCCTTGCAGAAACCAGCGGCGCTAATCCGGAAATTGAAGACATGCTTGAGGCGAAATTTGAAGCCGGCATCGCTATGTTTGAGAAGTTGTTACGGATCGCGGCGAAGCGCGGGGAGATTCCGCGATCAACAAACTTTCGTAAAAAAGCGCTGGCGCTGAAGACCCTCCTGATCGGCTTAAACATGTTATCGAAAGTCGTCAGGGATGAAAAAGAACTGGCGGCGGTTGCCAGCCAGACGCTTTCGGGCCTCGGGCTTAGCACCGCCCGGTCCGCGAAATAGCAAATTGCTGAGCAAACGCGGCGTCGCCTTCAGCGCTGCATTTGGCCGTCTTCAGGATCGATCGCTTCCAGCGCCAGCGTTGCTTCGTCGAGGGCTTCCTGCACTTTTTCAAGACGCGCCAGCAAGGCGGTGAGAGTCTTGTGGATATCGGCGGACATAACCGGCGTTACCCGTGCGTCGGCGCCAAGCTCCAGCACATCGTCGTCGGCGCTTTTATCATCGGCGCCGTTTGGCTTTGCGTCGGCCTTTTTCTTCGACGGCCCGCCATCCTCATCAATCACCGGGCGGACATCAACAGACTCGCCCGCCGCCGCGCGCCGGCCAAGCTCGGAGATATATTTTATCCCCTCGTCCTTGAAGATCTTCTGAACGCCCTTGGTCGTATAGCGCTGATCGTAAAGCAGGGCGCGAATGCCGCGCAGGAGATCAAGGTCGAGCGGGCGATAATAGCGCCGGCCGCCGGCGCGGCGCATCGGACGCACCTGCCCGAACACTTCCTCCCAATGGCGCAGCACATGTTGCGGCACATCGAGTTCTTTAGCGGCTTCGGAAATCGTACGGAATGCTTCGGCGGATTTCGCCACGGGTTCGCCTGTGTTCGTTAGTTTTAGCTTCGTTAAGTTTCGTCGTCGTCAGATCACTCTGCAGCTTTACTGCTGCGATGACCGTCATTGATGCGGTCTTTGAGAACATGGGAAGCGCGGAACGTCACGACCCGGCGCGGCGCAATCGGCACCTCCTCGCCGGTTTTCGGATTGCGTCCCATGCGAAGCTTTTTATCGCGAACAGAAAATGTCCCGAAGGAAGAGATTTTTACGGTCTCGCCTTTTTCCAAAGACGTCGCCAGCTCTTCTAAAATACGCTCGACAAACGCCGCTGATTCGTTTCTGGATATGCCGACCGACCGGTAGACAGCGTCCGTCAGATCAGCCCGCGTAATTGTATTTCCCGCCATGGCTTTAACCCCGATTGATATTCTCGCCCATGGGGAAGATGTTAAGCTTAACGCCCCGCTATGGTCAATAAGCCATTGAATTATATTGCGTGTCTTTCACATGCGGGCGCATGCTGCTGGTTTATGCGCGCAACAGCGCCGCACCCCAGGTGAGCCCGCCGCCCATCCCTTCCAGCAAGACGAGATCGCCGGGTTTTATCCGCCCGTCATCGACGCCCTGGCAATAAGCAAGCGGGATAGACGCCGCAGAAGTATTGCCCTGGCCGGCGATTGTGGAAATTACCTGATTGGGCTCAAGATTCAGTTTCTTGACGACGCCTTTGATGATTCGCTCATTGGCCTGATGCGGCACAAACCAGTCGACTGTGTGAACATCAACGCCGGCGTCGGTGGCGACCCATTCCATCGCCTGGGAAATCCGCGCCACCGCTTCGCGGAAAACCTTGTTGCCCTGCATGCGGACGTGGCCGGTCGACTGGGTCGAAGAAACACCGCCATCGACATAAAGAAGATCAACGAGGCGCCCGTCGCATCGGAGATAACTGTTAATATAACCGCGGCCGCGCGCGGTTTTCCTGTCCTGCGCCTCGAGAACAAAGGCGCCGGCGCCATCGCCGAAAAGAACGCATGTCGACCGGTCGGTCCAGTCGATAATCCGCGAGAAGGTCTCTGCGCCGATAACCAGCGCGCGTTTATGTTGCCCTGCAGCGAGAAATTTTTCGGCCGTCGATAACGCGTAGATAAAGCCGGTGCAAACCGCCTGAATATCGAACGCGGCGCCGGCCGCCGCGCCAAGTTTGGCCTGAACGATGGCGGCGGTTGACGGAAAAGTCAGGTCCGGCGTTGTCGTCGCGACAATAATGAGATCGATGTCGGAGGGCTCGCACCCCGCTGCGTCAAGCGCCGCACGCGCCGCCTTTGTCGCCAGATCGGAGGTTTTTTCGCCCTCTTCGGCGATATGGCGCTCGCGAATGCCGGTGCGTTCGCGAATCCACTCATCGCTGGTATCAACCATCTTCGCGAGGTCTTCATTCGTGACAATCTTTTCCGGCAGATACGCGCCGCACCCGGTAATAACCGTCTTTGTACTCATACAACTGCTGCTTTCGCCGATGGCTCTATTGCGCTTGTCTCGCCGATTTTATCCTGCCGGCTCATTACCGTTTTGACCGTCGCCGCGACTTCTTCGCGGAACGGTTGGCGCGCGAGACCCGCCGCCATATTAACCGCGCTCGCAACGCCGCGCGCATCCGCCCCGCCATGGCTTTTTACGACGACGCCGTTAACGCCGAGAAACACCCCGCCATTGCTTGAAGACGGGTTGATTCGGTCTTTCAGTTTTCTAAGGCCGGGCGCCATAAACAGCGCGCCAAATTTCGCGTTGATCGTGCCGGTGAGCGCCTCTCTCACCCAGGAGCCGACCAGGCGCGCCGCGCCCTCCGCTGATTTCAACGCGATATTGCCGGAAAACCCATCGGTCACGACGACATCGACCGTGCCCTTGGAAATATCGTCGCCTTCAACAAACCCTTTGAACGCCATGTCTGGGTCAGCCTCGCGCAGGACGCGCGCCGCCGTGCGGATCAGCTCATGGCCCTTGAGGTCTTCCGCGCCGACATTGAGAAGGCCGACGCTTGGTTTTTCAACATTCATCAGCGCCCGGTAAAACGCCTCACCCATGATCGCAAACTGGACAAGCTGGTTGGCGTCGGCTTCGACATTGGCGCCGACATCCAGAACCACCGTGCTCCCGCGCATGGTTGGCCAAAGCGCGGTAATCGCCGGCCGGTCGACGCCCTCGATCATGCGCAATTGCAACCGCGCCAGCGCCATCAGGGCGCCGGTATTGCCGCAGGAGACAACAGCCTGCGCCTCGCCATCCTTCACCGCGCTCATCGCCGCCCACATGGAGGTGTCGCGCCCGCGCCGAATCACATGGCTCGGCTTATCCGTCATCGCGACGACATTATCTGTATGCCGAATTTCTACATTTTTCAGGGCCGCAGACGCCTCTAGCAACGGGGTTAGCTCGCGCTCATCGCCAAAGATAAGGAACTTTGCATCAAGGCCCTTGGAGACCGCATGCGCAACACCGCCGATAACAGCCTCGGCGCCGGCGTCGCCGCCCATGGCGTCGATCGCAAGCGTCAGGCGCCCCGCAATGTTCGTTGCGTCAGTCAATTTCGTCTCGCTCTCCCGAGTGCGGCACAATGCGCGGCGAAGAATACAGCGCCCGCACGCGCATGCAACGCATCCAAGATCAATTTAATTTCAATAAATTGTGCGGCTAACCCTATTGGTTTTCCTCAGTTTTTTCGATTTTACCCTGGAGCACCGCAAAAGGCGATGATTCGCTGGCGCGGCCATAGGTTTCAGCAAGACTGACGGCGCCTTGCTTTCTCGGAAACGGGTCCATCGCCAGAGAAAGCTGCTGGACTAGTAGCTCGCCAATATCAAAAACCGGGTCCTCGTGAACTTCCGGCGCCAGCCAGTCTTCGTCGTCGTTCTGGTCCGGCGCCGCATCATCGGCGCTGCGCAAGAATTCCACTTCAAACGCGTCGTCGACCGTTTCGTCCAGCTCCTCAAGGCTTGCAACGCATTCGCGAACTAGCTGCGCTCTGACGGCGCCGCGCGCCAAAATAGTTTTCGGCGTTGCGGAAATGTGAATGTCGCCGGACAACGCTTTAACGGCGGGCACGCGCAGGCGCGCTGCAATTTTGGCGCGCGCGTCCTCATCCGCCTCCAGACGAAAATTTTTCCCGGTCTTAGATAGTTTTGTGAGATCAACCTCATGGCTGAACTCATGGGCGATATCGCTCGTCATCAGGCGCGTCCTTCAGGCTTGGGGAACTGCACGATGCCGCCGACAATGCGCGGAACCGGCTGGCCGGTGATAGACGCCGCCGCCGCGCGGACATAAGCCGCCAGCGGCTGCGCCCCAGGCGCGGCTTCGTCTTCAAAGACATTGCGGCCGATCGCGGCGATCAGGAGACCGGGTTCGGCGCCGGGCTTCAGGGCCTCGTCATAAACGCCGACCCGGCCAAAGAAATTCTCGGCGAGTTTGCGGATTTTCCGACCGACCGACAGATCCCCAACGCCTAGCTCGCGCAGCGAGGCGTCCATATTCTGGAACATCGCATCGAAGAGTTTCTGGCCGACCTTCTTCTCGCCCGGCCCGTCGCCCTTGAGCTTGCGCAGAATTAAATAAACATGGAGGACGATCATCTCAAAGCGGCCCTCAACCGTATCCGGAACGCCAAAATCGGCGTAAAACAAGGCTGAGCGGGCCTGCTCGACCGCCGACGCGTAGAGCGCCTCGCCGGCGCCGACGGCAGGATCTTTGCGAAAAAGCGAGAGAATCATAGGTTAGGACCCAGGAAGATTTGCGACCTGCGGAGATCGCTGGTATCGATGCCCGGAAATATTCATCTAGGGGCCGCGGATCAAGCCCCCCGAGGAAGTTGGCCAGGGTAGAGTTCGATTATGATTAGAGTCTTGTTGGTGGCGGCGGGCGTCCTGGCGCTTCAGGCCTGCGTGTCGGTTCGCCAAAACCATGGCTATGTGCTTGAGCGTGATCAGACCGTGCTCACGGCCGAGGCTGGTCTCGACTCCAAAGAGAGCGTACTCGCGAAGTATGGCGAGCCGTCGATGATCGGCACGTTTGACCGTAATGCCTGGTATTACCTCAACAGCACCGACACGACGCGGGCGTTTTTCCATTCGAAAACAAAAAGCCGAACCGTTGTCGCCTTTCGGTTCGACGATGAGGGCGTTGTCAAGGAAGTCGATTCCTACACGCTGGATGATGGCGAAGCGATCAAGCTCGTCTCGCGCTCAACGCCGACACGCGGCAAGGAACTCAATTTCTGGGAACAGCTGCTTGGCAATGTCGGCCAGCTCCCCGCCGGCATTGGCGGACAAGGGCAGGTTCCCGGGCAGTAACCGGCGATCTCACCGCTTAAAGTGATCGAACCCGCCGCCTGATGGGACGGCGACCTCCTCGCCTTTTTCATCCAGCAATACGGCGCCCTCGCCGCGCGTCAGCGTTCCGATGCGCGAAACCTCCGTACGCGATGCTTTTGCGGCGACCGTGACCGAACGGCGCATTGCGGGCGGAGCGGAAAAAACAATTTCATAATCGTCGCCAGAAGACGCGAGCGCGGCTAGCGCGCGCCAACGATGACTTTGCGCCGCGATCCATGACGCCGCAGCCGCCGAACGCGGGATGGTGACGGCGTCGATTTCCGCGCGCAGGCCCGAGGCTTTGGCAAGATGGCCCGCATCGGCGATCAGCCCGTCGGAGACGTCGATCGCCGCGGTGGCGAGACCGGCAAGCGCGGCGCCAAGGCTCAACCGCGGATCCGGCAGATGATAGCGCCCGGCGAGCGAAGCCTTATCGACAGTGGTGAACTTTTCTTCTTTCGTCAGCGCTTTCAGGCCGAGCCCGGCATCGCCGATGGTCCCGGAAACATAGAGATCATCGCCCGTCGAAGCGCCCGACCTTCTGGTCACGCCCCTCCGCGGCGGCGTTCCGAAAAACGTCGCGGACAAGGTCAGCGGCGCGGCCTTTACGCTATGCAAGGTCGTGTCGCCGCCATAAAGCGATATCCGGAACGCTTCCTGATCATCCTTCAGCCCCGCCGCAAACAACTCAATTTTTTCACGCTTTATATTTGCCGGCCATGCGCAGCCGAGAAAGTAGCCGATTGGCTTGGCGCCCTTCGCCGCAAGGTCGGAGAGATTTACACGGATCAGTTTGCGCGCAACGAGGTCAAGCGGATCTTTCGGCAGAAAATGAACGCCCGCGATCATCACATCCTTGGTGATAACGAGGGCGCCTTCATCAACCAGCGCCGCATCGTCTTTCAGATCGAAAGCGCCAGGCGCGTCTTTCGCGAGCGGAGAAAAAATATCGGCGATGATGTCGAATTCGCTCATGAGCGAGACGGCGCCTTAAACCTGAAACTCATCAGCGCGCGCCTCGCGCGCCGCCGCGTCGAGAACCCCATTGATGAATTTTGGCTCGTCGCCGTCAAAAAATGCGTTCGCAATATCAAGATATTCATCGATGACGACCTTGCTCGGCACGTCCGGCCGGCGGATTAACTCGTATAGCCCCGCGCGCAAAATCGCCCGCGCCGTCGCGTCAATGCGGGCAAGGGTCCAGCCTTTGGCGAGCTGGCATTCGAGATAAGGATCAAGGCGCGCCTGCGTCTCGACCGCGCCGCTCACAATGTCGGCGAAAAACTTACCGTCGGCGGCATGGAGCCGCGCGCCTTCAATCTCGCCGCCGAGCCGGTGGGTTTGGAACTCACTGATCGTGTCATTAACGCCCTGCCCGGACGCTTCCATCTGATAAAGCGCCTGGACCGCAGCAAGGCGCGCCGCCGACCGCGCCGGGGCCCCGCCAGAACTTTTGCCTGAACGTTCGCCAGAACGCCCCTCACCGGGGTTGGCTTCAACCGGACTGTCCGCGCTAT
>Ga0209633_10004530_pt1 | contig 12464 bp, 14 predicted proteins | sample Cruoilmetagenom1_FD_187290 | JGI IMG/M metagenome (GOLD analysis project Ga0209633, IMG submission 187290) | Oil polluted marine microbial communities from Coal Oil Point, Santa Barbara, California, USA - Sample 1 (SPAdes) (version 2) | ecosystem: Environmental > Aquatic > Marine > Oil seeps ... | reverse complement strand
TAAAAGTACAAATCCATGTGGAGAAGTGCCTTTATTAGATTTTGAAAGTTGTAATTTGGGATCTATTAATTTATCTAAAATGCTATTGGAAAACGAAAGGGAAACAGTTGTAAATTGGACCAAACTTCAAGATACTATCCATTTAGGTATTCGGTTTCTAGACAATATCATTACCTTAAACTATTATGTATTGCCGGAAATTGAATCCATTACAAAAGCCAATAGGAAAATTGGGTTGGGTATTATGGGTTGGGCTGAAATGCTGTTTATGCTTGAAATACCATATGCATCAAAAAAGGCAGTAGCATTGGCTGAAAAATTAATGCAGTTCATACAAAACGAGAGTTATATAGCATCCACAAATTTAGCCAAAGAAAAAGGTCAATTTTATGAATTAGAAAATAGTACGCATTACTTAAATATGGCACTTCGTAATGCCACTTGCAATAGTATTGCTCCTACAGGTAGTATTTCAGTAATTGCAAATACTTCTTATGCAATTGAACCTTTATTTGCATTAGCGTATAAACGTGTTGGTGTTTTAGAAAACAAAACACAAATAGAAATAAACAAAATTTTTATAAAAAAAATAAAGCAATTAGGATATTGGAACAAAGAAATTGAAAATTGCCTTTATACAAATGGCACTATTAAAAACGTTAAATCGCTACCTGATGGCGTAAAAAAAATATTTGAAACAAGTCTGGAAATACCGTGGGACTATCATTTATTACATCAAAAAGCTTTTCAAAAACACACTGACAATGCAGTATCTAAAACCATAAATTTACCCGAAAAAACAACAATAAAAGAAATATCAGAAATGTTTTGGTCCGCATGGACATATAAACTCAAGGGTATTACAATATATAGAAATGGAAGTAGAGACGAACAGGTACTCCAAAAATGCAATTTTATATCAGCAGACAACTGTCATTAACACTTTTATGAATTGGTATAATTTAGGTTGGCTTCTTTTAATAATTGAATAACTTCGTTATCATCAACTTGATTAAACTCTTGATAAAATTGACCAACTGAACGAAAATCATTAGGGATTAGCAAACAAATTACTTTATTTACAAATGGCAATGCCTTTATCTTCTTTAATGCAGATGGTGGGGCCACCGGTAATGCCACAATAATTTGTTTAGGTTGTTGCTGATGAATGAGCTGTATGCTAGAGATTAAAGTGTTTCCGGTTGCAACTCCGTCATCAACAATTATAACTATTTTATCGCTAAGATTTAAAGGAGTTTTATTACCGTAATAAGAGGTATATCGTTGATTCAATAATTCTCTTATTTCTCCCGTTTCCTCGTCAATATAAATTTTAGAAACTTCTGCGGCCGCATCACTCAAAATTCTATTTTTTAAGGTAACCGCACCTATGGCATACTCTTTATGAAATGGATGTCCAATTTTTTTCGACAATGCAATTTCCAATGCTAAATTCAACCTTTTAGCCATAACATATCCTAAAGGCACGCCGCCTCGGGGAATGGCAACTATAATAACATCCTTATTATTTTTATATCTTTCAAGTTCATCAGTAAGTAACAAACCTGCTTCTGTCCTATTTAAAAACATAATACTTACTATTTTTATTAAACCAAGTACTTTTTAAACCACTCATTTGAGTATTTAGCAACAAGCTCCAATTTACCGGCTTCTTCGAATAAGTGTGAAGCCCCTTCAATAATTTTCAATTTACAGATACCATTGATTTCTGATTGAGCCTTTTTATTTAGTTCTATTACTACCTTATCTAAGCTACCTACCAATAAAAGTGTTGGTGCATGCACCCTATGTAATGCTTTTATGGCAAGATCAGGTCGTCCACCTCTTGAGACTATTGCCTTAATTTTTCCACCTATTTCAGCCGTTGCACATAAAGCTGAAGCTGCCCCTGTACTGGCACCAAAATATCCAATAGGTAAATGTTTCGTTTTATGATACTTACCAATCCATTTGGTTACTTTTAGTAATCTTTCAGTAAGAAGTTCAATATTGAATCTATTCTCATATACTACATCTTCCTTTTCTGTAAGTAAATCAAAAAGAAAACTAGAAAACCCTTTTTCGAATAATAAATTAGCCACATAATTATTTCTTGAGCTTAACCTGCTGCTACCACTACCATGAGAAAATAATATAATACCTTTATTAGTATGGGATAATCTTAAATTTCCCTTTAATTTAATCGCTCCAATTTTAATTTCTAATTCTCTATATGATTCAACAGTATTCATAACTACATTTTTTGAGTAATTAAACCCATATCATGCAATAGACTTCTTATTATATTCGAAAATCATAAACCAACGCTATTACATAATCCTGGTTAGAACATTATATTATGATACACTACATGTTTAATATCTTTAGGTAATTCGGTTCTTATATCTTCTAATTCACCTAAAGAAACATATTTACGCAAAGCTATAAATGTTGAAATAATATAACTTTCTGCCACTTCATCTGACTCAAAATCATAAATGGATGTTGCTCCATCAAATTTTCTGATTAAATCAATAAATTCAGTCATATTTCTGACTTTTTCTTTTTTACCACCAGACCATCCGTTAACGTAAACCCCTTTTAAAAACATTGGAAATTGTGCGATCAATTGTAAAGATTCTTCCATTGAAATTATTTCACGCAATCCATGTAAGATAGAAGATAAAATACGCCCACCTTTTTCAGTGTCTCCATCAAGATTTAACTTTTTGGTGTAATCTTTTAGAAAGCTATTAGCCTCTGCTGCAAACTGATTAAAATTAAGTGCCATAATAATTTATGTTTATTTAAAATTTATGAATTTCCCATTTTTCATTTTTATTTTTTACAGCAACTAGACCCGGAGCTATAAACTTTGATCTAAGCCTAAGTGTATTTTCTGATTTTACCTTAGAAGGAACAAAATTTCTTGAATTATCTAAGTATTTAATTATTTTCCCAGAAGTATCTATAATATACTCCTCTATTTTAGAAGCATAAATAGGCATCCCTAATACCTCATTATGACCAACGGTGTCCTTTGAAAGGGTAGCAATAATAGCATACCCATTAATGAAATTTGTAACATTTAGATATTGAGCTGCTATTATTTCTTTTCCCTGTTTATCAATATAACCATAATGGTGTGTATCATTGATTAATTTTTTGAATATGCATCTTTCATTATAGAATTTTGGATAAGCTATAGAGTCATCATTATTCGTATGCATGACTAAATCGTCTCTAAATTCAATTACTTTAACGCCATCTCTATCCATAAACCCCCAATATGTTCCTTTTTTAATTGCAGAAAGTCCATCATAAAATGGCGAGAACAAATCTACACCTGTTATCGTTTGGGTATAAGCTGTTGAACAGAACAACAAACAACCAAATACAATAATAAAATTTTTCATAAAATATCAATTTAGAGTTTCACTTTTATAAAGTTATATTCTGATATAATTTTACGCAATGATATTCGTCATATATCTATGAATAAATATTTTTTTATTCCTATTAATTAGCATAAAAAACACTGCAAACTATTCAAGTATATCTTCTAAGTGATAATTATCATTTCAAATGCTATATTTTAATCATAACTTGATTAATATTTAATATTTGTAATTATGAAATCAGAAATAAAATATAAAACCTTCTATCGGGATAGAAGTCTTGATGAATTAGGCTACGAGATTTCATTATGGAATGAAGACTTAAATTTTGTTGCTCTTGAAATTCCTTTTTTAGAGCAATTGATAAAGACGTATCCTTTTAATACTATAATTCCAAATTTATTTGAACAGATTCAATTATTTTTAAAAGAGCTAAATCATTTTAAAAAAGAAAAGGCCATTATAAATGATGAAATATTTAAACATAAAAAGGAATTAAGCGGCATGATAGAATGTAATGATTTAAACTGCGATAATTATTATATGATTCGGCATGAAGCATTGGGTCAAAAGGTGTTCAATTATTTACAATACTATAGAAATAATAAATTTAAGTTGTTTGAATATTTAAAAGGAATTATCAATTAGCAGATTGAAATTTTAACAGAATAATAGTATCTAGCTGATATATATCATTGCCTTTCTAATAAATAATATTTAGCTTTATAACTTTATATAACTGATTTATTAATTCTAAATTTAACAATTATGTCACTTATTAAATTTAACGAACGATTCCCTTGGAACAAATCTGTGTTGACAAATTTTTTAAATGCAGATGACTTTTTTAATGACGATTTCTTTGCAAAAGACAGTTTAATGCCTGCAATGAACGTTAAAGAAAATGATGATAATTTTGAAGTTGAACTTGCTGCACCTGGTTTTACTAAAGATGATTTTATTGTAACAATCGACAAAAACGGACTTCATATTTCCGCTGAAATGAAAAAAGAAATGGAAGAAGATGAAGAAGGTTATTTGCGTAGAGAATTTAGTTATAATTCTTTCAAAAGATCTTTGAGATTACCAGAAAGCATTAATCGAGACAAAGAAATTAAAGCTATTTACAAAAATGGTGTATTGAAGCTAAATTTATTAAAAAAAGAATTGGCTAAAGAATTACCAAAAAAAGTAATTAAAATAAGCTAATCTGTAAAGAATACCGGAGGCTTAATCGCCTCCTTTTTTTAATTTAAAACCAATTTGATTTTGGAGTGCTGAACTATTATTTTGAAGTTAATTTGGTATAACACATCTAAAAAAAATTAAAATGAAAACAAAAATTAAAAAAGATTGGTATGGCAGATTAAAAAGTGCAGAAGAATTACATAATGATTCTAAATTATGGATTTCTGAAATTGATTTTATTAAAGACGAAATACGTTTTTTAAACAATTTATTAAGTTCCAATTATATTCAACTTTTAGATAGCGGTTTCAACAAAAAAACAACTACATTGGTGAAAGGAATTTCGGATACAAAGATCACTGCGAATACCTTTTGCAAATTAATTAAAGATCATAAAAATAAGCTTTCAATCTTAATAGAGAGTAAAAGTGTAACCAGTAATATTCATTATTTTGAAACGCACAAAAAGCTAGAAATTGAAATAAATAATTTCTTGTTAAAATATAGAAAGACTAAAAAACAAATATTTAAAATTCTTGATGCTATAATGACCAAAAAGGGTATTAAAAAATTGATTTAGCATTACAAATGTTATAACCATTTTGAATTTGTCTTGACTTTTTTTACTTATAGAAGTTAGGACAGATTCTTTTTTTTGGCATAAAATCGTTCTATAATTTGATCAACATTCCCAATTGTTTTTTTACACCAATCTAATCGTTTTTCATCTTTTTGCTGGGTAGATAATTGCCAATTAACATCTGTTTTTCTTAATCTGGTAGTTAGATCTTGTAAAATAATGGCCACAGCTACAGAAATATTAAAACTTTCCGTAAAACCGTACATTGGTATTTTTAAAAATCCATCAGCTTCATTCATTATATAATCTGAAACGCCTTCCTTTTCTACGCCAAATACTAAGGCTGATTTTTTTTTAACATCAAAATCTTGTAATAAGCAAGAATCATTATGTGGTGTTGTGGCAATTATTTGATAGCCTTTATCACGTAAAGTAGTTATACATGTTTTAGTATTATATTCCCGTTGATTATATTCGTAAAAATCAATCCACTTTTGTGCTCCTTTTGCCACTTGATTAGACACATAACTATTGTACTTATTTTCAATAATATGTAAATCTTGTATTCCAAAAACATCACAATTTCTCACCACAGCACTCGTATTATGTTTTTGATATATATCTTCTAAGACTACTGTTAAATGTTTGGTTCTTTGAGACAATACTCGTTCAAAGGTTGCTTTTCTTCTTTCCGTTAAAAAAGATTGCAGATAGTAGAGTAATGCCATATCATTTGTATTCATTTCTTGGCTGGTTTCGTACAAAGAACGTGAAGTTTTTCCATCTCTCAAAGTAACGGCATTGTAAAGATTCCACCCAATAAGATATTCTATTAATGTCAATACAAATACATTCTTCACAAAGAAAAATTGCTTTCTTTATATGAAATATTTATCTTAGTACAAAATTAAACCAATGCAAAAAATTGTTGTTTTAACTGGAGCAGGAATGAGTGCTGAAAGTGGTATCAATACATTTAGAGATGCTGGTGGACTTTGGGAAGGGCATGATATTATGGAAGTAGCTTCCCCTCAAGGCTTTGCCAAAAACCCAGAGTTGGTATTAGATTTTTATAACCAACGTAGAAAACAATTATTAGACGTTAAACCCAATACTGCACATATAACACTATTCAATTTAGAAAAGAATTATGATGTTTCAATAATTACTCAAAATGTAGACGATTTACATGAACGTGCTGGAAGTACAGACATTATCCATTTACATGGAGAGTTATTAAAAGCCAGAAGCACCAAATACCCTGATTTGATCTATAATTATTCGAAAGATATACAGATTGGTGATTTATGTGAAAAACAGTCGCAATTACGCCCTCATATTGTTTGGTTCGGTGAAGAAGTTCCTATGCTTGAAAATGCCATTGAGATAACTGCCTTAGCAGATATACTCATTATAATTGGTACTTCAATGCAAGTTTATCCAGCCGCAAGTCTGGTAAATTATATAAATGATGGTATTCCAATTTTTTTTATTGATCCAAAACCATCTGTAAATAAGAACAGCTTTAATAATTTAATTGTCATTCCTGAAAAAGCAACTATAGGCATTGAAATTTTGATGAAAAACTATTTAGATGGATAAGGAAGTTTTTATAAAAACCATTCGTAAAGGGATCCATAAATTAGAAAATAGGAATCTACTTGTACATTCTTGTATAAAGAATCCGTCATATCTTTCTATATTATTAGAAAACATGAATTGTATAGATGATAAAAATTCTACTTTTTCAGCCAGAATCTTTGAATTAACTTGTAAAAGGGATTTAAAGATCATAATTCCTCATCTGGACTTTTTCTGTGAGTTAATCAATAAAGTTAATCTTGAAGGTAGTATTAGACCTTGTGCCAAAGTTTGCGAATTATTAATGCTTAAATATTTTACTAAGACCAATATTTTCTATTCCAATATGATACAGGAAAAACATCTTGAAAAAATTATTGAAGCAGGCTTTGACTGGATGATAGGTCATCAAAAAACAGCAGTTAAGGCATATACTATGCAAACCTTATATCTTCTAGGGATAAAATACAATTGGATACACATAGAATTGGCGTTGATTATTGAAAAAGATATTCCTATAGGCACTACAGGCTATGTAAATAGAGGTAGAAAAGTACTAAAAGCCATTGAAACAAAAAGTAGATTAAAACTATAATTATTTCAATAATCAGATCAATTAAACATTTTGTAGACTTTGATTATCATTTTCTTAAACTTTTTAACCATGTTGTTAGCTCTTTAATTTGTGTATCAGACAACTCAGCTTCAGGATGCATGGGTAAATATGATTTCAAAGGCATTTCTTTTTCTTCTAATTCTTCAATCATTTCTTTTAATTTCTTCTCTTTTCTCTTTTCAGAAAAAGCATTCCATTCAGAAAAATTCAATTCTTCTTTAGCTTCATTAACATGATGAGCTATCCACCAAGAAAGTGGAGCTACTTCAGCATACCACGGATAATTGGTATTGTTAGAGTGACAGTCGTAACAAGAGGCCTTGATTGTTTTAGACAAATCATTACTAACATTATGCACTTGTAAAAAATCATTCACAGAAGTTTCACTAGCAACATTTTTGGCCGGTCTATAAAACTGCATAGCCACAAAAATAATCAACAAGCCAATTCCTATTTTTTTTAACATGTTTAATTTCTTTTATAGTTTTAATGTATATCTTTTTTTTTTCATATTTTATCGCGTCACCCTGAACCTGTTTCAGGGTCTCATCTTATCGCATTGATTTACATCATCATGAGATTCTGAAATAAATTCAGAATGACGTACGTTGTAAATTTATGAATCTTAACGGACAATCAATAATTTTATTATTAGTTTGAATAGAATGTAGGTTCAAGTATCACAACTTAAAGCATAACATTGAGCACTCAATTTAAGATATTAATTTATAAATTCCCTCATATAATTTGCCATCAGCAATTACACTTCCTTTTTGGATCAATTCAAAAATTTCAGCATTTCTATCATTGTCAAAACTTTTTTCGCCCTTATAAAAATGGATAGATTTATCTTGTGTATTATCTATAAACCATCTATAGTCAATATCATTAAAAAAATCAAAATCTTTCTTATTAATTTGGACTACTATTCTAGAAATAGTAGATTTAGTACATTTAAATAGATTGATGTTTTGTTTAGAAAAATGTTCTAAATAATTGGTTTTATTTAATACGTCGTCCCAAACAACATCACTAAATAAATTCAGTTCCTCATCAGCTACTTCAGGTTTTTCTTTTTTTATTTTGTTCCATTCCTTAACATCTACTTGTTGAGATGCTAAAAAATGTGCAAATTCTTCATGCAATGCTTCAAACTGTTCTTTTGTTAATTGCTTGTATTTCATCTATATTAATATTTATCAAACTGAACTTATTAAGTAGCATACCCATTTAAGCATAAAATTTTGTATTGCTCTGTTTATACCAATCTGAATTCTACGGGTTGTAATATTCTCCAAAAATAAAAAAACCGTTCATTGCTGAACGGTTTTTAACTAAATAATTTCAATCAATTAGAAAATATATCTTAAGCCAATATTTGCTTGCCATCTAGACAATAAACTAGCATCATATCCAAAGGATTCTGCCAGATTAGGATCAAATGTATATGTAGGAGTACCTGACCCATCTACAGTAACCCCAATAGGTTGAGCGGCATTTGCTTGTTGCACTAAGCCCCATTTAGAACTTAGCAAGTTACCAATATTTAATATATCAACACTTAATTGTATGGCATTATCTTTTGATACTTTTACTTCTTGTAAAAATTTAAAATCCCATTTTGCTCTCCATGGTGCTAATGCCCCATATCTTTCAAAATAACTACCTCTATTTTCACTTAAATAATCATCTTGTTGAATATAGTTTTCAAATGCTTCAGCTTGACCTGCTCCTGAAAATTGCATGGAACCAATTTCAGATGTTGTAGGAATATAGATTAAATCATTACTTGCTCCGTCATTATTAATATCGCCTGCATAAGTATAATTAAATCTGCCCCCTTGTGCATATTCAAAAACAGTAGAAAGATTTGTACTCCATTTATCATTACCATAAGTAAATCTCTTACTTATAACTCCAATAACCCTATGTTTATCTCCATATTTTGAAAAGGCCAATTCATCTGTATTAGCATTTCCTACTACAGGATTAAAAGCAAATGCATCACCTGTAATTTCAGCTTCGATAGAATTAACATCTTTTGCATCTAAATAATTGTAAGCCACACTTGTAAACAATCCATTATCGAAACTTTTTTGAATTTTTAAAGTTCCATTAAAAATTCTTCCTTTGTCAGAATTAGTAAACACATAAGCATTGTTTCCTATATCTGCCGCTGCATAAATTGATCTGTTATCTACGCCTTGTAAATTATCCGTTGGTGCTGACAATCCCCAATTTTGTACATGAGCTCCATTAATATCTTTAGTATAAGATAAGTCCGTAGTAAATAATAAACCATTATCTAATTTATAATCAACCCCTAAACTTGTTCTCCAAACTTGTGGAAATTTAAAATCTGGATCTACAACTTGGTAGAAAAAAACATTAGGATTTGCTATTTGATTACCTAGCCATACAAAAGGAAAACGGCCTGTAAACAACCCTGTACCACCTCTTATTTGAAAAGTATCATTACCTCTTACATCCCAATTAAATCCTAATCTTGGAGACACTAACCAATCATTGCTTGGCATTTCTGTAGAATCAAAAAATACGTTCTCTCCTGTTGCAGGATCAATATAAGGAATACCAGGTACATAAACAGCACCTCTATCAATAACTTCCTGAGCTTTTTGACTAGAGTCAAAAAATAAAGGTTTGTCAAATCTTACACCAAATGTTAGTTTAAAATTATCGGACATGTTCCATTCATCTTGTAAATAAAAAGCCATCTGACCTACATTAGTTTCAGCCAGAGCCCAGCTATCGTTTGCATTATTATTATCAAAAATACTTTGTGCATTTGCCATGGCATCGGCTAACATACCGCTAGAAACACCGGCATTAAAAGCATCCATATTAGCAAAATCTCCAAAAAATGCTCCTACATAACCTCCATCAGGAAATCCGGTATACGTACCAGGGCCAAAACCATACCCATAAGTACCTAAGTTAAAAGAGTTATCAAATTGAAATTTTTCAAAAGAAAAACCAATAGTCATAGTATGATTACCTTTCACTACATTTAAATTATTAGTCAATTGAAAAACTTTCTGATCTAATTTATTGTTAATTGAAAATGGTTCATGACCTGCTACAATATAATTTGCACCTGCTCCATCTTGTATTCTAAAAGCTGGCATTGGTGTTGATTTTGCATTTCTAAAATCATCAAAATGTGTATAACCCATTTGAAATTTGTTAGAAACATTATCAGTTAATGTTGAATTTAATTCTATTAAATAAGAATCAATTTTATTATTTATCTGATAACCTGAATTTTCAAATTGTAATATTTGAGAATTAGGACCTCTAAAACCTAAGGCTGTTGGGTGTGCAGGCTTATCTTTAGAAGCATTTAGAAAATTATAAATAAATGCCAATCTGTTATTGTCATTAATATTCCAGTCTAATTTAAAAATCCCTTTTGTAGATTCTGTATTATGAATATAACCTTCATAAGCTCCTGAATTATAACCAATAGTAGCTAAAGCATTAGAAACTATATCTAGATCTGATGCCAGTACTCTAGATTCATTAACAGCATTGGTTCCTCTATTAGCAACCCATGGCGTACCTAAATCTTCTCTTTCATCTTTTTCAAAATTCATAAAAAAGAACAACTTATTCTTAATAATTGGTCCTCCAATACTTAATCCATATTGTTGTTGTAAAAGCTTAGCCTCAGGTAATTCATCATCTTTTATTTTACTACCTGTTAAATCTTCATTTCTATAATAACCATAAACAGTACCATGAAATTCATTTGTACCACTTCTAGTCACTGCATTTACTGAAGCACCGGTAAAACCTGATAAGGTTACATCATAAGGTGCTGTAGCCACTTGAATTTGCTCAATGGCATCTAAAGATACCGGTTGAGCATCTGTTTGTCCACCAGGTGTTGCAGCATCTAATCCAAAAGGATTATTAAAAATAGAACCATCTAGTGAAAAGTTATTGAACTGATCATTTCTACCACCAAAAGAACCACCACTTGCAGAAGGTTCTAATCTTGTAAAGTCTGCAGCAGAACGAGAAATAGTTGGTAATGTAGCCAATTCTCTTTTTCCTACATTGGTTTGAGCACCGGTACGGTCATTACCAAAAGTATTATTACCACCAGTACCTTGAAGTACTATCTCTTCTAACTCTTCGCTGTCTGGTGATAATTTAACATCTACGGATAATGTTTTACCTAAAGTTAAGGTTATATCATTATATTCTTGATTCTTAAAACCAACAAAACTTACCGTAACTGTATACGGCCCACCTACTCTCATATTAAGTAAGTTATACCGTCCATCTTCATTAGTTGTACCTCCATATTTAGTTCCTGTTGGCACATGAAGAGCTACTACAGTTGCACCAAGTAAAGGTACATTCTGGTCATCTACAATTAAACCTTTAATATTAGAGGTAGTTACTTGTGCAAAAGAACTTAATGCAAAGCAAAATAAGAGCATTGCAAAAACATAATTTTTTCTCATAATGATTGTAATAATTTAAATTAGTTATTTGTTAATTTAATGTTACGAAATTATAAAAAAAAGCCATTCAAAAAGAATGACTTTAAAAGCTTAACAGTGGAGTTATCAACAATGTGTTTATTTCTTTGCTTCTGCAATTACATCGAATGGTAAATCAATTACTACTGCTCTATGTAGACGTATTTTAGCATTATAGGTACCTAGTCTTTTCACCAAACCACCCAGTACAGTAATGAATTTTTTATCAATTTCTATACCTGCATTTGTAATAGCATCAGCCACGTTAGCGTTACTTACAGAACCAAAAAGTTTGTCACCTGTTCCAACTTTGGCAGGTATTTTAATTTCTAATTCTTGTATTGCTTTAGCAGCTGTCTCTGCTTCTTTAATAATTTTCGCTTCTTTAAAAGCTCTTTGCTTGAGTGTTTCTGCTAGTACTTTCTTTGCAGAAACAGTAGCTAAAATTGCATATCCTTGTGGGATTAAAAAATTGCGACCATAACCATTCTTTACTGATACCACATCATCTGTAAATCCTAAATTTGCTACGTCTTGTTTTAATATAAGTTCCATAATAGTTCTTAAATTTAGATTATTTTAACATATCA
>Ga0209633_10004529_pt1 | contig 12465 bp, 13 predicted proteins | sample Cruoilmetagenom1_FD_187290 | JGI IMG/M metagenome (GOLD analysis project Ga0209633, IMG submission 187290) | Oil polluted marine microbial communities from Coal Oil Point, Santa Barbara, California, USA - Sample 1 (SPAdes) (version 2) | ecosystem: Environmental > Aquatic > Marine > Oil seeps ... | reverse complement strand
TGTGCCGGAAGAAGTCTCAGAAGATACTCCAGAGGGAAATAATGATAACGATCTTATTGCCAGCTTCATCAATGGTGAGCCTGGCCCCATACGTGCCGATCAAAAAACCAGGCTGAAAGGGGATGTTTCACTGGCATCCATCAGGGAGCATGATGGCTTTATTACAGACACTCTGGCTCAGATTTATGTGAAGCAGGGACTCTTTGCCAAAGCCATTTATGCCTACGAGAAATTAAGTTTGAAATATCCGGAAAAAAGTGCTTACTTTGCAGCTCAAATTGAGAAAATTAGGAATATAAACCATTCATAAAGAGGCATTAATATGTTTATAATATTTACGGTACTGATTGTTGTAACTTGCATCTTTACCATTTTAATCGTACTTGTACAGAATTCAAAAGGTGGCGGACTGGCTTCAAACTTTTCATCATCCAACCAGTATATGGGTGTTCGCAAAACTGCCGACTTTCTTGAGAAAGCTACATGGATTCTGGGATCTGCATTGATTTTATTTAGCCTTCTGGCCGGAATCACTGTTCCTAAGGCAGGAGAAACTGACAATTCACGCCTTCAGGGTCGATTTGACGAAACCATCATGGATCAGCCTGCACAGACCATTGATCTTCCTGAATCTTTTGGTACTGAGCCTGCCGAAGACGGTGAAGAATAAGAAACAAGATATTTTTTCAGATGAAGAGTGCCAGTATGTCATATTACTGGCACTTTTTTTTTGTTTATACCCTTTGGCACAAATTATGCTAATGAGTTAGCGATTTTGATAATGTCGAACTTATAAAATACAAAACAAAAATGGCAGAACTTAAAGGTAAGATCCTTGCAGGTAAAATTCTTGTTTGCCCTTCAGAGGCTGAGGATAAAACTGCTAGTGGTATCATCATTCCCGAAACAGCGAAAGAGAAACCACAGAATGGAAAAGTGATAATGGTAGGAGCCGACAAAAAGGACGAGCCCATGGAAATCAAAGTGGGTGACCAGGTTCTTTACGGTAAATTTGCCGGTCAGGAATTATCCATTGATGAAGAAGACTATCTGCTTATGTCGCAGAGTGATGTTTTATTCATTTCCAAGTAAATAACCAATAAAAAGAATAAAAATGGCAAAAGAGATCAAATTTGACATGGAAGCCCGTGATCAGCTGAAAAGCGGTATCGATCAACTGGCTAACACTGTCAAAGTAACACTGGGACCGAAGGGTCGCAATGTAATTATTGAGAAGAAATTTGGTGCACCACAGGTCACCAAGGATGGTGTAACTGTTGCAAAAGAGGTGGATCTTGAAGATCCCATCGAGAATGTAGGTGCACAGATGGTTAAAGAGGTTGCCTCTAAAACCAATGATGATGCCGGTGACGGAACAACTACTGCCACAATTCTGGCACAATCCATCGTTCAGGTTGGACTTAAAAACGTAACTGCAGGAGCTAATCCAATGGACCTGAAAAGGGGAATTGAGAAAGCAGTTAAAGAGGTTGTGAAGAGTCTTCAGAGCCAGTCCCAGGAGGTAGGTGATGACAACCAGAAGATACAGCAGGTTGCATCCATCTCAGCCAACAACGAAGCTTCCATTGGTGCCCTGATTGCAGAGGCCATGTCGAAGGTGAAGAAAGAGGGTGTGATTACCATTGAAGAGTCAAAATCTTCAGACACCTATGTGGATGTTGTGGAAGGTATGCAGTTTGATCGTGGTTACATTTCTCCTTATTTCGTTACTGATACTGAGAAAATGGAAGCCGTACTGGAGAATCCCTATATCCTGATTCACGACAAGAAGATCTCTACCATGAAGGACCTTCTTCCTGTTCTTGAAGCTACTGCTCAGACAGGTCGTCCTTTGATGATCATTGCCGAAGATGTGGATGCAGAAGCACTTGCCACACTGGTAGTGAATAAGCTTCGCGGATCACTCAAGATCGCTGCTGTTAAGGCCCCTGGTTTTGGTGACAGAAGAAAAGAGATGCTGGAAGATATTGCCATCCTGACTGGTGGAACAGTTATTTCAGAAGAGAAAGGATTGAAACTGGAAGGCGCCGAGCTGGAAATGCTGGGAAGTTCTGAAAAGATTTCCATTGACAAGGAGAACACTACCATTGTAAACGGAGGTGGTGAGAAGACCATGATTGAAGCCAGGGTTGGACAGATCAAAAAGCAGATCGATAATACCACATCAGATTATGATCGTGAGAAGCTTCAGGAACGTCTTGCCAAGCTGGCAGGTGGTGTTGCTGTAATCTATGTTGGAGCTGCTTCCGAAGTTGAAATGAAATCCAGGAAAGACCTGTTTGATGATGCACTCAGTGCTACCCGCGCTGCAGTTGAAGAAGGAATCATCCCCGGTGGCGGTGTTGCCTACCTTCGTTCAATTGAGAAACTTAAGAAATTCAAGGGATCAAACGAGGATGAAAACACAGGTATTGCTATCGTAAGAAGGGCCCTTGAAGAGCCACTTCGCCAGATCGTTGAGAACGCAGGACTGGAAGGTTCCGTTGTTGTGAGAGAGATCTTCGATGGCAAAGGTGATTATGGTTACAATGCCCAAACTGAGAAGTATGAGAACCTGTTTGAAGCAGGGGTTATCGATCCTACTAAAGTGGCACGCATTGCCCTGGAAAATGCCGCTTCCATTGCCGGTATGCTCCTTACTACCGAGTGTGCAATCGTTGATATTCCCGAGCCGGAGCCCCCAATGCCTGCTGGCGGTGGAGCCCCCGGAATGGGCATGATGTAGTATATTACTTACATCCATATATATTCTCAAGAGGCTGTTCCTTCGGGATCAGCCTTTTTTTATTACCCTGAAGAGATAAAAGTAGCAACACTTTTATCCCGGAGATTCACTATCTTTGTGGGCGCAAAAAAAGAACGATTCTTTATGGATTACATTCGCAACTTCTGTATCATAGCCCACATCGATCATGGGAAGAGTACCCTGGCTGACAGGCTGCTGATGAAAACCGGCACTCTGGATGAGAGGGATTTCCAGGACCAGGTGCTGGACGATATGGAACTTGAGCGTGAACGGGGAATCACTATTAAAAGTCATGCCATCCAGATGGAACATGAGCACCATGGAAAGAAGCATCTACTGAACCTGATCGATACTCCGGGACATGTTGATTTCTCCTACGAGGTAAGTCGTTCCATTGCAGCTTGTGAAGGGGCACTCTTAATTGTGGATGCCACACAGGGAATTCAGGCACAGACTATTTCTGTTCTCTACCAGGCTATCGACCATGACCTTGAAATTATTCCGGTGTTGAATAAGATGGATATGGAAAGTGCCATGCCAGAAGATGTGAAGGATCAGATTGAGGATTTGATCGGTTGTGATCGGGATGAGATCATAGAGGCCAGTGGAAAGACAGGACTTGGTGTGGATGAGATTCTGGAGGCCATTATTGAACGGATTCCGGCACCTAAAGGCAATCCGGCAGCTCCGCTTCAGGCCCTTATATTTGATTCTGTATACAATTCATATCGTGGAATTTTCGCCTATTTTCGGGTTTTAAACGGCTCCATTCGCAAAGGGGAACTGGTGAAGTTTATAGCAACAGATAAAGAGTACAATGCTGATGAAGTTGGGGTGCTGAAGCTCGGTCCCGAACCAAGGGATGTGTTGTCGGCCGGTGATGTAGGTTATATAATTTCGGGGATAAAAACTTCCAGGGAGGTTAAGGTGGGTGATACCATTACCCACGTGAATCGTCCCACTCAGGAAATTATTGCCGGATTCGAGGATGTAAAGCCCATGGTATTTGCAGGGATCTATCCCGTTGATGCAGATGACTATGAGGACCTCAGAGCATCCATTGAGAAGCTGCAGTTAAACGATGCATCCCTCACTTTTATTCCGGAATCATCAGCTGCACTCGGTTTTGGATTTAGGTGTGGATTCCTGGGACTGCTGCATATGGAGATTATCCAGGAACGGCTCGACCGGGAGTTTAATATGGATGTGATTACAACGGTCCCCAATGTATCTTTCAATGTAATCAGCACCAAAGGAGAACTGGTGGAAGTTCATAACCCATCGGGACTGCCTTCGCAAACTTCCATCGATCATATTGAGGAGCCATATATTACTGCCCAGGTGATCTCCCAGGCCGAGTATGTTGGATCGGTAATGAAGCTTTGCCTTGATAAGCGTGGGACCCTGAAAAACCAGGTCTATCTCACAAGCAATCGTGTGGAACTCACTTTCGATATGCCACTGGCCGAGATTGTATTTGATTTCTACGATAAGCTAAAGAGTATTTCCAAGGGCTACGCATCATTTGATTACCATCCCAACGGATATCAGAAGGCCGACCTGGTGAAACTGGATATTCTTTTGAACGGGGAGATGGTGGATGCACTCTCCACGCTGATTCACCGTGACAATGCCTATGACTTTGGGAGAAGGATGTGTGTGAAGCTGAAAGAGCTGATACCCAGGCAACAATACGAAGTTGCCATCCAGGCAGCCATTGGTGCCAAGGTAATAGCCAGAGAGACTGTCAAGGCGGTTCGGAAAGATGTAACTGCCAAATGTTACGGTGGCGATATTACCCGAAAGCGTAAACTGCTGGAAAAGCAGAAAAAGGGAAAGAAAAGAATGCGTCAGGTGGGGAACATTGAAGTCCCGCAGTCCGCCTTCCTGGCTGTACTTAAGCTTGATTAAACCAAGCGTAAACTAACCCTCATCAAGTACCAGTTTATACCCTTTCCCGTGTACGTTGATGATCTGTACACCAGGATCCGGTTTCAGGTATTTTCTAAGCTTGGTAATATAAACATCCATACTTCTGGCATTGAAGTAATTGTCGTCAATCCATATGGCTTTCAAAGCAAAATTCCGCTCCAGAACCTGGTTAATATTATTGCAGAGCAATTTCAGTAATTCAGATTCTTTAGTAGTCAGTTTTTGTTCAGTGCCCTTTCCTGTAAGCATCTGTTTATTCACATCGAAAGTGAACGATCCAATTTCCCAGCTTTCTTTGTCACCACCCCGACTGCCCACGGTACGACGGAGGATGGCTTCAATTCTGAAGAGCAGCTCCTCCATACTGAAGGGTTTGGTCATATAGTCATCTGCTCCAATGGAGAAACCTTCCAGTACATCCTCCTTCATAGACTTGGCTGTCAGGAATATTATCGGGATGGTGCTGTTGAGTATCCTTATTTCTGAAGCAAGGGTAAATCCGTCTTTTACCGGCATCATTACATCCAGCAGACACAGATCATAGTGAAACTGCTCAAAATGTCTGAAGGCCTTTTCACCATTGCTTACCCAATCGGTTTCATAATTTTTAGCCTGGAGGTATTCCTGGAGCAGTGAGCCCAGGTTTTCATCATCTTCTGCAAGCAAAATCCGGCTTTTTATCTCATTCATTGCTTATTTTTTATCTTCTTTCCTGTAAAGGTAAATGAATATCGAATCTGGAGCCCTTATTGGGCTCACTTTTTATCTTAATGCTTCCCCCGTGTTCCTCCACGATCAACTTGACATAGCTGAGCCCCAGCCCAAAGCCTTTTACATTATGCACATTACCACTTGGGACCCGGTAGAATTTGTCAAATATTCGTTTCTGGTCCTCCTTGCTGATCCCCATACCGTTATCCTCTATTGAGACTATCACGGAAACATTTTCATTCCTGGTGGAAATGGTTATTTCGGGATTTCGTGGGGTATATTTCAAGGCATTCTCCATGAGGTTCGAGATCACATTTGTAAGGTGCATCAGGTCCCCGCTTACCACCGCCTGGTCAGCTTCCGGATGGAACTCCAGTTTTCCACCTCGTTTATCCATTAGAAGCAGAAAATTTTGTGCGACGGTTTCAATGATGTCGTGGAGGTCCACGTTCTCACTTTTTAACTTCAGTTCTCCATGATCAAAAATAGCCATTTGAAGCACCCTTTCCACTTGGTAACCAAGCTGTTTGCTTTCTGTTTGGATGATCCCGGAGATATGTCCCAGGTTTTTCTGTTCGTCGGGAATGGATCTGTCGCTGAGCATTTGTGATGCAAGGCTAATGGTTGAGATGGGCGTTTTTAGCTCATGAGTCATATTATTTACAAAATCGTTCTTCATCTCGGCGAGTCGCTTCTGTTTAAACATGATATAAAGTGTCAGGCTGAACATGGCTATAATGAACAACGTGATTAAGAGTGATGAGCCTCCCATTATTCCCATGGTTTTGCGAAGCAGTTGTCTCTCCCCTGGGAAATAAATACTGATATAGGTAGTGCGGTTAAATACGCTGCTGGGAAATAGCGATCTCCTGAAATACCTACATTGCTCATATTCATTGAAGTTTGCAGAGCTGAATACGGGAGCATGGCCCATTTCATAAACGGCATATTCGAAGGGGAAGCCCACGCCACGTGCTGAAAGTTTTTGGGAAAGAGATGCTTCAATTTGAGTGCCGGAAATCTTGTCCAGTACCTTTCCCTCTTCCATCAACATTTTCTTGACAATATGGTCCACAAAAAATTCTTGTCTCTCAACCTGTTTCCTCAGATCCCTTCTTACCAGATCCGGATGCATGGCAGAAACAAGAATAGTGTCCCGGGTAGTGAGATCTTCACCCACCACCACCAGGAGTGAATCGTTGATCATTACCACTTTCTGATTTGTTAGAGAACGGTCTGGTGATGTATATGTAAATTCATTGGCAATATCCACACTGCTTTCGGTCCGGTCATAGGAACTGCGTGCATCGATATGGAAATTCCAGACAGCTTGGCTCTGGTGTTGGACCACCGGTGGGCGGACCTCATCGAGGATGGTAATCACTGTTTCATTCTGGACCAGTTCATCGGAGATTTCTGAAAGCACATCATTTACAACCAGTCCAAGCTGGTGCACCTCCGATTCAAGGGATCGTCTGATCCAGTAAACCTGAACCATAATCATGGCCATCATGGCAAGTGCCAGGAATATTGATACGATCCAGAGAATTGTGCGACTCATGGCCTAAAGATAATATCCCACATTGGTTCAGCCAGAGTGTTTTAACAATCTTTAACTTCCTTTAAACCTATCTAACTGCTTTCTGCCATAAATTTGTCCCAAACATATAAATCAAGGACCATGAAAAAAAGATTACCACTGTTAATATTAGGTATTGCAGCTTCGGTTATTCTATCGGGTCCACTCCTGGCCCAGGAGCAAGTAGAGATGAGCATTAAGGTGACAAAGAATGGCAAGGTCGTTCAGGACACCACCTACAAATATAATGATGCTTTGGAAGCAAAACATGCCATAAAAATGATGGGGGTTCTGAGTGGGAATCACGAAGACAATCACTCTAAAGCCATGGTTTTTATCTCCGAGGATGGAGAGACAACTGAATTAAAAGAGTTTCATGGCGATTCTCTTGTGTGGGTGTCAGAGGGGGAGGAATATGGCGATCATGTGAAGGTGATGAAATATAAAGTAAGTGAGGGTGACCATCCGCATGGTAAACATGTGATTGTGGTGGATAGTGATGATGGAAATACTTTCGATATCCAGGTGGATGAGAATTGTGAAGAAGACCATAAGAATAAGGATGAAAACGTGGAGGTCATAGTCATCAAGAAGTACATAGATGAAGATGTGGATCACGATGAAGAGGTGGAAGTGGAGATAGTTAAAAAGAAGTAAAAGAAGGTTAAGAAATAATACAAGTAGTTTAAGATGCTTTAGCAGGCAAATTTGGTTTAGTTTCAGGGTTAATTGGTAAAGCTGCTCGCCGGAGGACGAGCAGCTTTTTTGTTGGTTGAAAGGGATTGAATATCTTGCAAAAAAGTACCCCCTTGCCGCAGAAAGATTTTTATAAGATACTGGGACTATCTTCTGGATCAACAAAGAAGGAGATTAAAAGCGCCTACCGAAAACTGGTACTGAAATACCATCCCGACAGGAATCCCTCACCGGCTGCCCGACAAAAATTCCAGGAGATTTCCGAGGCCTATGATAAGCTGCTGGATTATCAAGGAGCTGGAATGGAAGATGCCACATCATACGATGAGCAAGTGGCCTCGGAGATCATCAAAAGGGAACGTGAATTAATGAAGCAGAGGGCCAGGGCCCAGAGGGAGAAAAAGAAACAACAGGATGAGTATTTCAACAGGCCGGAATGGCACGATCCCATCCTCTTGTTAAAATATGCGGGAAACTATATCCTCTTTCTTGTCGCTCTGTCAGCCGTAGTTTTACCTATCCTGCTGGCCATTCTTGGAGACCCGGCCAGCCTTGCTGGCACTTCCATTTTTATAATTATGGGTGTAATCCTCCTGGTTTATATCTACCAGAAAGGACTTACATGGTTTCGGCCGGGTCGGTTCAACACATCTTTTGGGAAGCTTGTCAGCTTTTTTAAACTTATACCTGGAAAGGCGACCAAAGACCGCTGTTGTTATTGCCGGAGTACCATGGCCGATGGTACTCCCTATAATATTGAGTTATTACTTACCATCGATATAGAAGTTCGAAGCTTTGGCGCATTGAATCACAGTGCCCGGTACAAGAATAGAAGGAAAAGGGTTGTGATTCCCCGAAGTGCCAGAGCAGCGTACTATCACAGACTGGCCTCCCTCTTAAAGCTTATTTTCATCGTGATATTCCTGGTTTTCTTTCCAGTGGAAAGTGTCCTGTGGAGGTTTATGGCAGGATTACTTGGTGGGGGAATCGTGTCTACGGTGTTATTGAAGCTTTCCAGGGTACGTTCCAAGGTTAGCTATTTGCTTACACCAGGACTAATTGTAAAAATAGCCATCTGGATCTTTTCCCTTTTTATGATAAGCAGTATGGGGCCCGGGTTTAATATCCAGATATCAGGCTATGTTTACCTGGTAGTAGCAGGATTGCTCTTTTTTCTGGATATGCTTTTTGATCTGGTAATCGGAATATTCCCATTTTACCGAAAGATGTTCTGGCCGGTAATAAAGCAGGGAACCATACTGGATTCATTGTACAAAGAGGGTTATCAAAATTATCAGGAACTTCCGGTATACTCTGTTATGTATCCCCTTATCAGATGGTTGTTCTGACTACCAGAGTAAAAGTCGCTCTTTGTTTTTAATCCGTGAAAGGTCAGATGGGACACACATGCGAACTGTATCAAGGCCACCAATAGAAAGCATAAAATTGCTTATTCTGATAGTATTAATCTCACCCTGAATATGAATAAGGTAATCGATGTTTTTTAGAGCTTCCAGGTAATATCCGTTTTCAGTCCTGTTTTTGATAATCCGGAAGGTGATCAATGCATTTTCATCATTGAAAGAGAAGTGGGAAAACACCTGTTCCTCCTTGAGTTTGCGATGATAAAGCCTGAGATCATCCTGCTTTTCAAAGTTCATGTCAAGAGACTGGTTAATCATCCAACACAGCTTATAATCAGGTTCATCTGTCACTATACCCAGAAGACAGAAGTCCTCCTCGATGGCCATTTCAAGCTTGTGTTTTTTAAGGCCCATGGCTACACTGTATGAATGGTTTTAAAAGCTGCTTTTGATGCCTGCTGTTCTGCCTCCTTTTTAGAATCGCCCCGCCCTGTTCCTTTTTCCTCTTTATTTAACAGGATAGTGGAGAGAAAGGAGGGTGTGTGTTTACCCGGAAATTGCTCTTCCTTGCTTTCAAAGCTGATTTCCACCCTGTTTTTCTGTGTCCATTCGATCAGTCTGCTTTTATAATCGGGATCCTTCTGAATCAATTTGGCAAGATCGATATGTTTTGCCATGATTTGTTTTTCAAAAAACCGCCTGGCGGCATTGTACCCGCGGTCCAGGTAAATGGCCCCAACAAATGCTTCCAGAGCATTTCCGTAAATATGCTTGGAGTTGTTAACGGGGGTTATTGTAGGATCAATCATCCCTGGTAAGTCAATCTTGGTAGCCAGGTAATCCAGGGTTTTTCTTTTGACGATGCGGGCACGCATTTTGCTCATAAACCCTTCATCAGCATCCGGGAAACGTTTGAAAAGATAATCTGCAACAATGGTATCCAATACTGCATCGCCCAGGTATTCGAGGCGTTCATTGTTAAGATGGATTCCGGAGGTGTCTTTTTTAAGTGCGGATTTGGGAATGAAGGCAAGCTTATATAGCGATAGTGTGTGGGGTAAGAAGCCCAGCACACGAACCAGGTCCAGATAGAAACCCCGGTTTTTCAAGTAACTAATCCTTAAATTTTCTGAAAATGGCGGAGGTATTGTGTCCTCCAAAGCCAAAGGTATTGCTTAAGCCTGTATTTACATCCCGCTTCTGTGCTTTATTGGCGGTCAGGTTCAGTTTGGGATCAATTTCCGGGTCAAGGGTATTTAGATGGATTGTGGGAGGTACAATACCATGAACAATCGATAGGATGACGGCTATGGATTCAATGGCTCCAGCGGCACCCAGCAGGTGGCCGGTCATAGATTTGGTTGCACTGATGTTGAGCTTATAGGCATGTTCTCCGAAAACCCGCTTAATGGCCTTGATTTCTGACAGGTCACCCAGGGGGGTGGCAGTACCATGCACATTGATATAATCAATTTCCTCAGGGGCTATTTTAGCATCCCTGATGGCATTATTCATAACCAACACCGCTCCATCTCCTTCTGGATGAGGTGCCGTCAGGTGATAGGCGTCGGCCGACATGCCTCCACCAATCAGTTCTGCATAAATTTTGGCTCCCCGCTTTTTGGCATGCTCCAGCTCTTCAATAATGAGTCCGGCCCCGCCTTCTCCCATTACAAAGCCGTCACGGTCGGCATCAAAGGGTCTGGAAGCGGTAAGGTAATTGTCGTTGTTGGTCGACATGGCCTGCATGGAGTTGAATCCGCCCACTCCGGCTTCTACGATCGGTGCTTCAGAACCTCCTGTAATAAACAGGTCCGCCATATCCAGACGAATCAGGTTGAAGGCATCAATGATGGCGTTGGTGGAAGAGGCACATGCTGATACTGTGGCATAATTGGGGCCTCTGAAACCATATTTCATGGAGAGGCGCCCGGCTGCAATATCAACAATCATTTTAGGAATAAAGAAGGGGCTGAATCTGGGTGTTTTCCCACCTTCTATATAGCCCTCAATCTCTTTGGTAAATGTATCCAAACCACCGATTCCGGAAGCCCAGATGACACCAGCACGATCCTTGTTATGCGTCGCAGTGTCCAGCCCTGCATCGAGGTAGGCCTCATGGGCAGCGATCAGAGCATACTGTGCATAGGGGTCCAATTTACGGGTCTCTTTCCGATCAAAATAGTCCAGTGGATTATAATCCTTAATCTCACAGGCAAATTTGGTTTTAAACTTCTCGGTATCGAAACGGGTGATCCAGTCGCTTCCACTTTCACCTTTAATAAGTGCCTTCCAGAAATCCTGAACATTTTTTCCCAGCGGGGTAAAAGCCCCTAATCCTGTAACAACAACCCGTTTCATACCAATAAGTTTTTAAACGAACAGAAAAACCTTATTCTGCGTTCTCTTCAATATATTTGACTGCGTCTCCAACAGTGGAAATGCTTTCAGCCTGGTCATCGGGAATACCCATATTGAACTCTTTTTCGAATTCCATGATCAGTTCAACTGTGTCAAGAGAATCAGCTCCCAGGTCGTTGGTAAAACTGGCTTCCGGAGTTACTTCATTCTCATCAACACCTAATTTGTCTACGATGATTGCTTTTACTCTTGATGCAATGTCAGACATGACTATAAATTTTAATTAATAATTTGGTTATTTTAACGGTGCAAAGAAATGCAAAATTCGACTATTTTCAAAGAAAAATGAATAACATAGCCATATTTGCCTCCGGATCAGGGACCAACGCTGAAAATTTGATTCGGTTTTTTCGAACGAGCAGCTTGGGAAGAGTGCGAATAGTACTATCCAACCGTGCGGATGCAGGGGTGATTTCAAAAGCCCAATCACTTGATGTTGAAACGCTTGTGTTTACACGAGAGCAATTTTATAATTCGAATGCCGTAGTTGATCTGCTTTTCGAACGGGGTATTGACTTTATCATCTTGGCCGGTTTTTTATGGCTGGTGCCCGATTATTTACTTAAATCCTTTGAAAATAAGATGGTTAACATTCATCCTGCATTGCTTCCTAAGTATGGAGGAAAGGGGATGTATGGAAAGCATGTGCATGAGGCTGTGATTGATGCAGGTGATAAGGAATCTGGCATTACGATTCATTACGTAAACCAGCAATATGATGAAGGAGATATTGTGTTCCAGAAAAAGTGCAGTATTGAGCCGGAAGATTCGCCTGAGACGCTTGCCGGAAAGATTCACAAACTGGAGTACGCGCATTTCCCCCGGGTTGTTGAAAGATTGCTAGAGAAGCTTTAACCAGATCATGGTAAAGGCGCGGACTGTTTCATAGGCTATGTGGTTATTGTCATGAATAGGTTCTACCGGAGGAGCCTCCACCCTTAAGGGATCGATAGCTGTTCCATTCTTATAAAACCTGAAATCGAGGTGCGGGCCTG
>Ga0209633_10004528_pt1 | contig 12466 bp, 12 predicted proteins | sample Cruoilmetagenom1_FD_187290 | JGI IMG/M metagenome (GOLD analysis project Ga0209633, IMG submission 187290) | Oil polluted marine microbial communities from Coal Oil Point, Santa Barbara, California, USA - Sample 1 (SPAdes) (version 2) | ecosystem: Environmental > Aquatic > Marine > Oil seeps ... | reverse complement strand
CGCCAGGGCGGTATTGACCAGTTTTTTATTGTCTTTCATACGCTTCCATCTCCTTATTGCAGGGTTAAAGACAGACCAAAATAGTCTGTTAAAGATAAGACGAACGAAACTGGGTTTTGATTGCGGCGAAAGGGATTATTTATGTTGCGGGGCGGGCAATTCAGTGACCAAAAAAATCCTCAAGTGAACAGAAAAGCTTCCGCTATATAGAGTGTTTTACGGGGCGTGGCTGACTGGCGGCACTCTAAACCGTATCAGGTGTGTCGATAGATGTCAGTTCGCAATGTTTTTGAAAGAGTAGGGGAAGTGAAATGAAGCTTAATTTTTTGTCTCGTTGGTTTGCCGTTGCGTTGACCTTGTTAGTGCTACCCGGCATTGTCCAGGCGCTGGAAGTCGATGTATACGGTGGTTTTGGCACCGGCTATGCTGTGCAGAAACAGGATACAGGTGATGATACGACGGATACCGGCGAAAAGGCCTATATCGGGACGAGATTCCTCGGCCCGTTTGGTATTGAAATCGCGTATTACAATCTTGGCAAATACAATAATGCGACAGAGGAGGTCTCTGTAGTCAGTGCTGTCGCAGTGGCGAACCTGGATATCCGGGGCATGACCCTGTTCGTCAAAGGTGGGGTCAGTGAATGGAAAGAAACTGATTTGATTAGCGGGACAGAAATTTCAGGTGAGGGGATTACCTATGGCCTCGGTATTAATCTTCCTGTCGATAAACATGTGTTATTCCGTACCGAACTGGAACGTTTTAACAAGGTAGGCAAAGATGCGGCAAGCAGTGACCCGGGTAAGGATATGTGGCTGTTGTCCTTCGGGGTGAATTTCAGGTTTTAAATTACTATCCCTGCTTTGGCATCTCTTTTATATACAGATCATGCTTGCTATAGGGTATCTCGACACCTTCCTGCTTAAAGCGTTTATAGATAGTCGTGTTGAGACTATCCAGTACCCGACCACGTTGTTCCGGAGTTTCGACCCAGCATAACAAATCAATATCCAGACTCGATGCACCGAAGGTCCTGAATCGAACACGCGGTTCAGGTTCGGTGCAGACTTCCGGTTCACTTATCGCAATCTCCATCAGGATGTCCTTGACCTGATCGATGTCAGAACCGTAAGCCACGCCGACACTTACACGGATACGAAACTTTTCATGCGGGCCGCCGGATTCATTAATGATACGTGTGTTGCCCATGATGGCATTGGGAATGGTGATCTCCACATCATCGCGTGTTAATAAACGGGTACTGCGCAGACCGATCGCCGTGACCTTACCCCGTTCACCACTATCCAGTACGACATAATCACCGAGCTTGTACGGTGCGTCGGCGAGAATAAACACACCGGAGAACAGGTTGGCCAGGGTGTCCTTGGCGGCGAAACCGATAGCGATACCGACAATCCCGGCCGAGGCCAGCCAGGCCGTCATGTCGATGCGCCAGGCGCGAAAGACAAAATACACCGCAATGATTAAAACAAGGATGAAGCCGAGGTTTTCGAACAGGGGCCGGGTCTGGGGCCGGACCAGTGATTGCGCATGTGTGTGGGTACTCATACCGCGTAGGACGATACGTGAAATTCGCAGCAGAAAACCTGACCAGATAACAATCATCAGGGTCGCCATGACGGACTGGATCACTTCACTTGCAACCACCGGTAAATGCAAGGGCAGGATGGCGGTCAACAGGCCGATGGTCATAACACTCCAGAACAGGGGGCGATGCAGCAAGGCGATGATGTGATCATCCCATTTCACATGGGTGTGTGTTGCAAAGTGACCAATCACCCGCGTCAAAATGGTCGTGAGCAGTTTGGCGGCTAACAGGGCGATCAGGAAAATAGCCAGTGACCGAACAACGGGGTAGTCACCGACAAAACCGATGACCGGCTCCAGGGTCTGGAGCAGGTCGTTCGATAAGCTGGATGGTGGTTCTGGCATGACGCTCATTATGATGAAACCGGGCTGTCGAGAACAATACCTTTATGCCAAACATGCCTTCGGTGCGGTTCATGCTGTCGGGCCGTGAGCCATCAGGCGAAACCGCCGGTACATGAACCCCAAAGATACTAGTGGATAGACGGCTAAATTTGGCCGCGGCTTGTGTGTCTCAGCGGGTGTTCACAGTCGTCGTGCGCGCATTTATTATTCCTATTGGGAATATAAAAATAAAACAAATCATTAGAGTGTCATAAAACTCTGCCGATACTATACGTGACCGATAGGACTGGCTGTTTAATTATAATGGGTTACATGCAGCTTGGGTATGTGGCCATATTCCTGTCAGTGATAAACCGCACCTTAATATTCCCAAATGGAATATTGAAGCCAAATCAGGAGAGCATGAATGAGTAAGCTTGTCGAAATACGTGATTTTTTCATTAAACACCGCTTTGCCTTTGTTCTGGGCGTGGTGAGCGTTGCCATGTACAGCCTGTTGTATCTGTTCAGTGTCAACCTGACCGACATTGCCCAGCAGACCCATGCCGGCCACAAGACCCTGTTCTTCTTACCCATCGTCATTGCGCTGATCTTCTCAGGGGTCCATGGCAGTTTCACTTCCCGCTTTTGGGACATGCTGGGCATCAAGGCCAAGCACTAAATCGGGATTGAGGTAAGTGAAGTGGATGTCATTAATTTTATCGATCTGAACCTGGCCACGGTCATTATCCTGTTCGTGGTTGGCTTCATCGGTGGCATGGTCAGTGGCTTTATCGGCTCCGGTGGCGCCTTTGTGCTGACCCCGGCCATGATGAGTCTCGGCGTCTCAGGTATCGTTGCCGTGGCGAGTAACATGGCGCACAAATTTCCCAAGGCCCTGGTCGGTTCCATGAAACGCGCCAAGTACGGTCAGGTGGACGTCAAGCTGGGTGTCATCATGGGTCTGTTCGCCGAGGTCGGTGTATTTGTCGGTAAAGAAGTGATGACCGGTATCCGTGCCGCCTTCGGTAATAGCGGCACCGACCTGTATGTGTCACTGGTGTTTATTGTCGTGCTGGCCATTGTCGGCACCATCGTCTTTCGTGATGGTCTGCGGATGAAACGCGAAGGCGCGCATAACGATGAGCACAAGACACCGAAGCTGGCCCAATGGGTCCAGTCCATTTATATCCCCGGCACCATGGTGCGATTCAAGTCCATTGGTAACAAGCCAATCTCCCTGTTGTTTGTTGCGCCGATGGGTTTTGCCACCGGTATGTTGGCGGCCTCCATTGCCGTGGGTGGATTTATCGGTGTCCCTGCCATGATCTATGTCATCGGCGTGCCCGCCATCATGGCCACCGCAACAGAATTGGTGGTGGCCTTTGTGATGGGCATGGGCGGCAGTCTGTTTTATGCCTGGGAAGGTTTTGTCGACATCCGGCTGGCCATGATCATCCTCGCCGGTTCTCTGTTCGGTGTGCAGATCGGTGCCATCGGTACGACCTATGTCAAAGAGTACATGGTCAAGTTTGTCATGGGCATGATCATGATTATTGTGCTGTTCAGTCGCCTGTTTAAACTGCCGGTCTATTTGTCTGACCTGTCACTCATGACGACCCTGAGTGCCGGCACATCCGATATTCTGAGTACCATCAGTTTCTCTACTCTGGGTCTGGCGCTGATAGCCGGCATGCTGGTCATTAGCGTGGCGTTGATCAAAGGCATAATTGAGCATCGCAATGAAACCAGGGCCGAGCATGCCCGGCGTAAGTACGAGGCCTCCTTAGCAGTGACGACGGCTGAGTCATAAGTCATACAATACTCAAGATATATAAGGATGGCGTCGAAAGGCGCCATTTTTTTCCGACCTCAATATTATCTTTTTCTTAGTGCTTATTGGCCATGGCCTTTAAGGCTTTCTGGTGGATCTCGCCATCATTCTTAGCAAACCAGAACACGCCGCCTTGAATCTTCAATCAAGCTCTTGAGATGGTGCGATAATATTCCAGAATAGAACTATTTTTCTTGCCATAAATAACAGCATGATCAGCAGATAAGGAAAACAGTTAAAAATATTTACTTTTAAATTAGTAAGATATCACCCATTATTATGATTTACGGGTTAATATATTAATGTTACTTTTTAATCAGTGTGTCTAGAAGGATTCCGATTTGGAATATAAGCATCTACCCGACCTGCAGGGTTGGGCGGCCTTAAGGGCGGTGGTGGAAAAAGGCGGGGTGTCGGCTGCGGCCGCTACCCTCAACATCGGCCAGCCGGCGGTGACCAAGCGGCTACGTGCCCTGGAAAATTGTTACGGCCTGCAACTAATGGAGCGTACCGGTAACCGGTTAAAACTGACCGATGCCGGGGAAAAGGTCTATGTGCTGGCGGTGCAGACCCTCGATCGCCAGCTGGCCCTGCGCGAAGAGCTGCAACACATGGCCCGGGGCGAAACCGCCATGCGGCTGGAAGTAACCTTCTCCATCGGTGAACACCTGCTGCCGGATCTGTTATTTCAATTTTCCGAGCAGTACCCCCAGTACAGGGCCGAGAGCCGCATGGCCTATAGCCGCCAGATCCAGGCCGATCTGGCCACGGGCCTGGCCAACCTGGCATTGATGGAACATGCCCCGGATCACCCGGATGTATTGGTACAAAAATGGGCCGATGATGAGATATGGCTGGTGTGTGGGGCCAACCATCCATTGGCCGGTACGGATATGTTGCCGGTGGAGAAGTTAAACGATCTTTCCTATGTGTTGCGGGAACGTCGCTCCTCGACCCGTGTGGCGCTGGATGATGCACTAACCCATATCGGTATTACCGGTCTGAAAATTGCCATGGAAGTAGGTTCGACGGATACCATTGTCGAAATGCTGGCGCGCGGTCAACATGTCAGTTTCCTGCCCAAGTTTGCTGTGCTAGACAAGGTCCGTGAAGGCGACCTGTTTCATATCAAGGTGGTGGGGTTTCGCATTATGCGAACCCTGTGGATCGCCCGTAATCGTTCGAACCTGGATCATCCGGTCGCCGAGGCCTTTATCCAGATGTTGCGCAGTACCTCCATTTAGCCAGTGTGTTGCCGTATTGAAGAGCTTCCTTTTTTCAGGTCATCTGGCGATACAACAACTTGAATTAGCCCATCCCCGGACCTGTCCCAAGGGGTGGCCGAGTGAATTATCAACCCAATTTGGCCAGAGGGTGATCTGCAAATAATACTTGACAAAATCACTAAGATATACTTAAATACCGATAAATTTACGCGGTTTTTTAACCGCTAATTTCTTGAGTATATATTTAACAGTAGTGAGGTTTTTTGATATGAGTCTTCCGGAACGCGATGGTGATGGTTACCTGTCCGATATGAGTATATGGACGCCCGAGATTGGCAAAGCGATGGCCGAAGCCGATGGCTTTGAAATGGACGATGCTAAATGGGAGCAAATCCTGAAGGCACGTGAATACTTTGATGATAATGGTTCTGTGCCACCGATTCGCAAGTTTGCAAAATACATGGGTGCGGATCAGAAAGAGATGTTCAAGCAGTGGATGACCGGCCCGATGAAGCCGATCACCAAATACGGCGGCCTGCCCAAGCCGACCGGTTGTGTTTAATCACACATTTTTCATAAATATAAAAAAGCCGCAGCAATGCGGCTTTTTTTATGCCCGTTGTTTTCTTTGGGTTTCTATCGCAATAGCGGGGTGATGATTAAAGCGGAAGCGGTATCACGTCGCTATAACGGGTAGCTTATACATAAAGAGTTACGCGACCCTCTTTACCATGAAAGATATTTTGTCCTCTAAAAAGTCCGATGACGGCTGGCGTGAGAAATATTTCACTAGCCAGACTGAATTGCGAGACAAGGAAAAAGAATGGCAGGAAATAGAGCTATTATGTCGCCTGCTGATCTCACGGCTGGCCCAGTTGGTCGATTGTGAGGACGCCGGATTAATCAATAACCTGCAGCGTCTACGCAAGTCCTTGCGTGAGGGCGAAAGCCTGCTGCAGCTTGAGAAATTGATTAAGGATATTGCGGATCAAATTCTTGCCCTGGAGACGACGACTCAGGCCTCGAATCCGGTTGAAGATGGCAAGGGCAAAATCTATAACAATGAACAAGTCAAACTGCTCGGCGACATACTGTATGTATTGCTGGATCGCATCAATTTTCCTTCCCAATTTGCCTCGGATGTCAATAAGATAAAGCTCGTGATAAGCAGGCAAGGGCCGTCAGATAATTATCATCGGGTGCTTGCGGGGATAACTGCGCTGGCAGAGCTGTTAACGGAGATTTTCAACATAGTCAGGCACGATAAAAAGAAGATCGAATATTATTTGCACCATATCTCCACAGAATTACAGCATCTGGATAAAGGCATCAACATATCCGGCATGTTGCATCACGAAAAAAAACAGGCGGGAGATAATATAAAAACGATAGTGGAATCGGAAGTCCTGGAAATGGAAAACACCATGACCACGTTGGTTGATATCGGGGAATTTAAGATAACCGTGCAGAAATCCATGGATGCGATCCGCAGCCATCTGGAAAGCTTTAAACAACAGGAACAACAACGCAATCAGCAGGCGGATACACTTGTTTGCCAACTTGGTCAGAAACTGAAGGTGATGGAGCAGGAGTGTGAGGACCTGAAACAACAGGTGCTTGAAAAGCATCAACAAATCTTGTCAGATGCACTGACAGGCTTACGGAATCGTCTGGCCTATGAAGAAGCTATTGAGCATGAACTGGAAAGATTTCAACGCTATCGTCGACCGGTTACCCTGTTAATACTTGATTTGGACAATTTTAAATATGTGAATGATACCTATGGCCATACTGTGGGCGACAAGGTCTTGCAGTTTGTCGCCCGGATACTGACGAAGAATGTTCGCAGTGTGGATTTTCTGGCCCGTTATGGCGGCGAAGAGTTCGTTGTTATCCTGCCAGAGCTGGAATTAATAGAGGCAAAAAAAGCCACTCAAAAAATTTGCAAGACCGTGCAGGCCAGTAAGCTGGATGTTGATGGTAACGTCATCCGTTTGACCATCTCTGGCGGGATTGCACAGATCCGCCAGCAAGATACAGCAGAGAGTCTGTTTGAACGGGCGGATGCGGCACTTTATCTGGCCAAGGAGCGAGGCCGGAATCGATGTGAAACAGAGTAAGCTAGCCGTTACAGATATGTTTGAGTTTGTAATGATGTGTTAAGCGATAAAAACGGCGGATTTCATTATAAAGCCGTTGTTCATTTCGTTGTTCCATCAATAATGACAACAACTTTTCGCAATAGCGATAGGCATACTGGTTGGCCATAGAGTAGCGGGTCAACTCATCCTGTTGCAAGGCGGAATCAAACTGCAGCTTGATAAACAGTTTCATCAGTAGTTTGCGTGGTTGGTGCAGATCCTGTTGCTGGCTGAACAACAAGATGGCTGTGATAAACTTATCCACTTCGGCCTGAAGTTCCAACTCAAACAGGGAAATCTCGCGGTCATGCTGGGCGTTCCAGGCCAGATAAATAAAATGACTAATGCCTTCCAGCGCGACCCAGAACTCATGCAGATTGCCGTCGTGCAATGACTCCATGGGGTTGTGTTCTTCAAGGTGCTTAATGATGTTGTTGTGCAGATACAGGGCCACATCAATGCCATCATCGGTGTGGGAAATGAGTAATTTCTCATTCGTCGTACGGGGATTTTCACTGGTGTCATACAGCTCAGCCAGGGCAGGATCGGTGATCAAAAAGTGGGACACCTGCAAACTGGTATCCACCTCATAAATCTGCTCAAGCTGTTGTTGGAGTCTATCGAGCAAGGCCGTGTTCCTTGACGTTATCGATGTATTAACAATTCTAGCGGCAGGGTGTTGAAATACCTTTAATTCGGGTTATGGACATTGGTAAAGGTCGAGCTGGAAGAACGGCCATGGGTGGCGTCGGGTGGAGGATGTTTGATACAAAGAAATTGGCGCGCCCGACAGGAGTCGAACCTGTGACCTTTGCCTTCGGAGGGCAACACTCTATCCAGCTGAGCTACGGGCGCATTTTCAAGGGGGTAAAGCTTACCGGGCGAGGCTGTGGTCGTCTAGCGTATTTATGGGTATTCAGAGGGGGCTGGCAGGGCAAGATTATTTGGCATGCTGAAGTTAGCCAGGCATCCAGAGTAATGGCTATAAAAATAACCACCAAGGAACAACGAGTTAGCCTGTTTTCTTGGGCTGGGTGTCCGGTTTGTTTGGTTTGTTTGTTGCGACATTATGGGGAGCCGGTCGATAAACACCACCACGGAGATTGCCATAACTCCCCATTTCCTTGTTAAATATGCGCGTATGTGTGCCGCATGGGCAAGCTGGAAAAAACAAAACCATCCTCTAGGGTGGGGGCCAAATCTTGCTTGTGCTCATTCTCAGTCAGCAATATTACTTCCCGCTATGAAGTATTGCTTCATTTCATTACTATTTTTTATTTATCAATAGCTTACATGCAAAAAACGTGTTTTTGTCAAAACATGGAAGTAAATAAGGAAAGAATGCTCATGTCTAAGTTGTTGTTTTATAATCATTTATTGGCTGGCATAAGTCTTGCTCATCAATTGTACGGGTAAAACGCCCGTTGCCGAACCCCTTGGGCCACTCAAGGGGTTTTAAGCTTATAACTATAATTACTGAGGAGACTTAAAATGACCACTCTCAAAGAGCAACTGAGCACAAACGTCGCAGCATATGACCTCTGGGCACAGCGTCGCCGCTACGGAGCCGATGGACACAACAACCGAAGCTTATGGGTTCTCGCCTGCATGGACGAACGCCTGCCGGTAGACGAGGCACTCGGCATTAACGTCGATACACCGGCTGGCGGTGGGGATGCGCATTGCTTTCGCAATGCCGGAGGCATTGTCACCGACGATGCAATACGCTCGGCAATGCTAACGTGCAATTTTTTTGGCACCAAGGAAATCGTTATCGTGCAGCATACTCAATGCGGCATGTTGTCTGCGAATGCGACTGATTTGGAAAAAATGTTACGGGACAAGGGGATTGATATAGATAAAATCGCAATGGACCCGACACTGCCGGAGCTGAAGCTGGAGAAAGGTGCGTTCGCTAAGTGGATCGGGATGATGGACGACGTGGACGAAACCTGCATGAAGACAGTAGAGGCATTCAAGAATCACCCCCTTATTCCAAGGGATGTAGTCATCAGCGGCTGGGTTTGGGAGGTTGAAACCCGTCGGTTGAGGGCGCCTACACGAGACGCTGAAAAACGGGCAAGGACCGATGTCACCTCAGCTCCGTTCGGCGTCAAAGGGAAGCAGCCGCCTCGTTGGAGCTAAGTTCGGGAGATTAATCCGAAGTATGGGCACCGGCGTAACCGGTGTCCACGTCTTTGAATTTCCAAGAAATGCGTTAACACATAGATGGAGCTCCAAATGCCAACTTATGATTACCAGTGCACACAATGCAAGTTCCAATTCGAGGCACGTCATGCAATCAACGCATCCAGTCCGTGTTGTTCGGCATGTGGGGGAACGACTGAAAAAATTATTTTGTCGGCTCCCGCGATGCATGGCACCATGGCACGTGGTCGGGATCTGGCCATGCGCTCACTTGAGCCGAAATCTGGTCAGGAAAAACACGTACACGGGCCTGGCTGCGGATGTGGACACCAGCAACATTCTTCAACGTAGTCAATTTTTTGGTGTAAGCTGAGCAGATAGCACCGCCGAGCCTTGGAATGGCTAAGTCTAGCGCCCAACCGGCGATAGTGGTGTCTGATTTGAGGAGAACAACTATGCCCGATAAGCTTTTTTCTCACCTTAGTCCCATCTTGTTTTTGCAAACCTTTGTCGCCCAGAGCATCGAAGTCAGTACAAAGATGGGGGGCGGCAAAGCTAATAATGATCGCAATTATATTGAGCAGCTCGGGCTTACCGCAAGCGGTTGCTTTGAGACGGCATATCGCCAAAAGTTGGGGCAAGACGGGCCTCTGGATCATGGCAAGTACGCGGACATGATTGTTGAGATCAAGAATAAGATCGGCGGAAATTTTTCTCGTACATCAAGCGAACCGGATATGGTGCGAGTGGTCAACACGCGTTGCCCTTTCGGGGGAGCCGTCATGCAGGCCCCGGAGCTCTGCAAAATGACGTCCAGCGTCTTCGGTGGGATTGCCGCACGCAATTTCGGCTACGCAAAGGTGATTCTGGACAAACGTATTGCGATGGGAGACGGAGTGTGCGAGGCACGTATTTATACCGTTCCCAAGCAAGCCGCCTCCTTTGAGGGAGACGAATATCACCGGGAACAGGGCGTCATCCGTGGTCGGGCGACGACAGTCAAAGCTCACATTACTAAAGATATGCGCCAGGGCAAAGCATGGTGCGGTGCCGGCGAGCCCGAAGAAGCCGATAAACCACTCATCGTGGCGAAGTCCCGGGCCATGCTCAATGCGCTGGAGACGATAAAAGTGGTTGCACCGACCACCGCGAGTGTGCTGATCACCGGTGAGACTGGCGTGGGCAAAGAGGTCATTGCGCGCAGCATCCACGCCATGAGTGAACGCTGGAACAAGAATTTTGTCGCGGTGAACTGCGGTGCAATACCCGAAAACTTGGTCGAGACTACACTCTTTGGGCATGAGCGCGGTGCGTTTACGGGTGCCTATGAAGTTCACCACGGTCTGTTTGAGCAAGCAGAGGGTGGCAGTCTCTTTCTTGACGAAATTGATTCCTTGCCCCTCGCCACGCAAGTGCGGCTTTTGCGGGTACTCCAGGGCGGTGAATTCGAGCGTGTGGGAGGAAAGCAGCGCCTGCCGACGAATGTTCGGGTGATCGCCGCAGCCAGTATGCGGCTGGAGAAGTTCATAGCGGATGGAAGCTTCCGGACGGATCTCTATTATCGAATAAATGTGGTACCCATCTTTCTCCCGCCGCTGCGCGAACGACGTGAAGATATTTTGCCGCTCGTTAACCATATTCTTGGACAACTTTCCGCGAAGTACAACAAAGTCATCAATGCATTAAGCGAGACCGCGATAGCGCGGGTGATGCAGTACGATTGGCCCGGAAACGTACGTGAACTGGAGAACGTCCTAGAGCGCTCGTTCCTGTTTTCAGCCGCCCCCATTATGTTTGAGTTGCTACTTCCTCACAGCAACGACGCTGCGCCAGCGAGTGTCGGACAACAGCCCGGTTTGTCCTTCAAGGAAGTGAAACAGCAGGCGGAGGCGCTATTACTCAAGGAGGCGCTGACACGCTGCCGCGGCAATGTCTGTGAGGTAGCGAAGTCTTTGGGTCTGACTCCGAGGGCGATCCATCAGAAGATTAGTTTGCACAGTATCGATCCCAACAATTATCGTACCCCGGAGGGGTTTAAAGCCGCGCATCTGGATAAAGGGGAGTAGCGAATATCCGAGTCTGTCGCAAAGATCCAAGCCGGACCTCCAGTGTAAGAACTCTCAAATAGTTAGTTAGTAGTTAGTTGTTAGCTGGACACCCAGCCCAAGAAAGTTTGGTAACTAATTGTTAGTAAATGGTTATTTTTAGCTTGTTGTGTTGGTTGACCTGCCGGTCCGTAACGAGCTCGCATTGTTTGCAGGGAGCACTCTTCACTAGCCGGGTGTCGGTATTAACCCAGGTCAAGTCCCAATCTACTGGATGGTGTTAGCATCGTCCTTTTAACCATAAATGTAGTGAGGTAGGGAATATGGGTTGTTGTGGAAGCTGTGGTGGTGAGGGTAGTACGCCGCCAAAAGAGCAGGAGAATGATCAAATCAAGGATCAGGAGCAGAACAGTGAGCAGGAACAAACCGAGGTAAGGGCTCAAGATCAGGAGTAGAAATAGCTTGTTAGCTGCTCTGATTATCATGGGTTAATCGGTAGTGATAAATGTGAGAGGGGGCCATATGGCCCCCTTTTTGATCCCGGAACCTTTAGGAATACGGTGCTGAATTTTGTGTTGCGGAATCACCTCTTTTCCTGCGTTGCCCAGGTTGTCTCTCAAACAAATAGGGCGCCTCTAAAAATCCACTGAAGCAGCGCTGGCTGCGTTAAAAACAAACTCAAAATGCTCATTTACTCCGTGTAAACTGCGTTTTTTCGCTTGTTTTTGCCTTGCTATCATCTGCTTGATTGAATTTTTAGAGGTGCCCAATAGTTAAGCTGGTCGTTAATTAAACGGGTAGCTCTTCTTGATAATTTAAAAACAGGATATTTAACCGTTGCTTATGCTGGTTACCCGGATGGCCAATACCATGTAATTAGAGTGCATATCCAGCGTCATTGCCGGGAACCGGGAAAAAGAGGCGGGCGGTTTTGTCCGGGGGCGGGAATGCGGGTATACTTGCGCCGCTTTTCCGGGCGCAGGTCAACTTCACGACAGTTGGCTTATGACAGGGGAGATCCCACCGTCCAGCCGGTTTATTCAATTTAAGAGGAAGTCATTGTGAGTCAAGAAGATAGCGTAATTGTACGGAATTTATGGAGTGTTGTGGTGGCCCTGTTTGCCCTGATGCTGGTGATCA
>Ga0209633_10004525_pt1 | contig 12468 bp, 12 predicted proteins | sample Cruoilmetagenom1_FD_187290 | JGI IMG/M metagenome (GOLD analysis project Ga0209633, IMG submission 187290) | Oil polluted marine microbial communities from Coal Oil Point, Santa Barbara, California, USA - Sample 1 (SPAdes) (version 2) | ecosystem: Environmental > Aquatic > Marine > Oil seeps ... | reverse complement strand
AAACATTTTGGAAAAATTGCAGTTATAATAGTACTTTTTTTGGTACTAATAATCAATACAACAGGCCTTAATATTAGCTATTTTAAAGATGTTACTAGTATATATAACATATCCTTTTATGTAGTAGTATTGTTGTTTTTTTGTTTTACATATTTTTATTATCAAAAAAGAGAAAGACTAATAAATGTTTTATTTATATTTTTGATATTAATCTCACAGTCATATTATGTGTCATGGTTTTATAAATACATTTTAGAAGATCAAAATCAAAACGAGTCTTTATCTTTTCTTGAACAGAATGCAGCAAGATCTTTAAGTTGGGTAATTATTTTACCACTTACTTTATTAGTACTATTAATAATTGGGGTTGTATTTGACCTTATTATGAACGCACCTCAAGAACCAAAAAGTTAGCTTTGGTTGATAAATTCTATAAAAAACAAATATAAATTCAAGTCTAACGAATATAGATTGTAGTATGCTTAAGAATAGTTAATCAATTACTTTTATATTAAAAACCTGAGAGGTCTAAAGAATAAGCAAAGCCAATATAGCGTTGCCACCAGTTAAGCAGGTGGTTTTTTAAAGTGAAATAAAATACTAATAGAATGAAAAATATATTTTTAATAGTAATCTGTCTATGTACAACTATTACTTCATATTCTCAAAAAACAGAGGACTGTAATTGTTTAAATGAAAAACAAATGATAGTAACCAATATCACATTTAAAGAAAACAAATCAGCTATTGAAATTGAATCACATTGTGTATCCATTTTGAGGCTCTATATACTAAATGAGCAAGGCGAAGAATATGAAGCATTTGAATTAGACTGTGTTTCAGAACGTAAAAACAACTATTGTTTGTCAGAAAATATTGAATATTTAGTTCATAAACCAAAAGGAGAATTTTTGTCTAACTCAAAAGGAAAAGACAAATTCTATAAAATAATAAATGGCAAGGAAAACTATTATTTTGAGATTACTTTGAATTCAAAAAAGGAAATAACACAAATATTTGAATGGACAGCAAATTTAGTAAGCGAATAGCAATTGAACTTATGCAAACTAAATATGTATTTTATATTACTATTCTTTTCTTTTTTATTTCTTGTTCAAATGCACAACAACAAAAAGAAGTTAGCTTTAAAAGTAAAGATTCTTTAGGTATTAATGTAGTTAATTTTGTCAAAAAAGACATTAGTAAAGTTATTGATTCTGTTTCTTGTGGCTTAAATTTTATACCTGCAAATAATTACAATACTACAAAGTCAGAAATCGAGAAAATAAGAATGGAATTAAGTAATAAATATCAAAACATAACTGATTCTATCCATCAAAAAACATTGTTGGATTCAACCATGACCATTTTCAGCAATATTCTTCTAAACAAGATTACACCCTGTTGGTACGGTACACCATGGGATTTTAACGGACATACAGCCAAACCAAATCAAGGCACAATTGCCTGTGGTTATTTTGTTTCTACAACCCTAAGAGATATGGGTTTGAATTTAAATAGATATAAGTTGGCACAACAGAACCCTGAAAGTGAAGCAAAATCAATTGCTATTGATGTAAAAAATGTAATGTATTTTGATGAAGAGTCAATTTTTAAAAAAATAGATAAATTAAATGATGGACTTTTCTTTATTGGTTTAGATAACCATGTTGGTTATTTATATCTATATAAAGGTAAATCATATTTTATCCATTCCAATTGCATTGATGGTAAAGTAATGATAGAACCAGCAAAGAGTTCCGAAGCATTTTATAGTGCAAATTATTATATTGTAAGATTTACTGGTCATAAAAATTTGGCTAAGAAATGGCTAACTAAAGATCCACTATTAATAGTAGTAAAATAATAAGTTTTGTTTAAGAGATGTAAGTCACTGAATCGATAAGGAGTATGATGGTTCAATAGCTTAAATAAAAAGATGTATCAAAGAAATAAAAGAACTGGAAAACAGTTACTAACTTGAACAACCACAAAAAAAGTATAATGAAAAAACTTATTACTGTATTAGTTCTAGTTGTTATTTCATGCAATGAAGTGAAAATTAGTAAAGAAGAAAAGAGTAGCGAAAGTACGCTAAAAATTGAAAAGACAATAATAGATACTATTAAAAAATCTGAAATTAATAATACTTTAGAAATTTCTTATAAAAGTACCATTAGGCCTAATCAAGAATTAATTTTAGAGAAAGTTTATATAGATACTGTTCAATTTATAAATTTCAATGATAATTATGATTATATGCTGTTTTTTGCACAAAAAAAGAAAGAAAAAGTGTCTTTAATCTACGATTTGATTTATGAAAATAAGTTTGATTTCTTTCAAGGAGATGAAATAGAAGTAAAATGGAAAATAGATAGTATAAGTATTGCTGGTGACGATGAAAGACTTGATTTTTCTGAATGGCTTATTTCAGCTAAAAAAATAAAAGATGGAAAGGTTTCTTTATTTAGAAAGAAATTTACTAAGCCTATAAAGTATATAAATCATCATGAATATTCTGATACATATACTGATCATCTTTATAAATTAGTTGAGTATTATTTGGCAAACTCACAACAAGAAATAGTAAAAAACCATGTTAAAGATCCTAATACTAAATTTATTTTTTCAATAGGCAAAACAGAAAGAGAAGGAATTGACTTTACTGTCTTAGGTATTTCTAATGATTTTGAATCACATTTAAGTACAATTCAATGGCTTTATTATGATTCAGATAAAGACATTTTATATGAATATGACTTGGCAAATGACAAACTCATTGAATTTAAGTAACTAGTATCGAAACGAGTATTTTCAGCCTTAGTTGGTGTTTTTCACCAACAAAACAAATATAAACCCAAATCTAATAAATATTGGTTGGAGATATATTCAAAGTAGTAATTCTATTACTTTTACACTACCAATAAATTTTAGTATAGAGTAGCAATTAAGCATTTAGAATAGCAAATATTAACCTAAGCCTAGCGAATATTGGTTGACCCTATTTTATCAAGAGCATAATGATTACTTTTACATTATAACAGATTAAATGAAATAGATGAAATACAAATTATTATTTTTTAGCATTATTTTCAGCATTATATCTTGCTCACAATCAAATAAAAAAGAATATCAAATAACTGAATCTTCAAAAATAACACTAACTCTTGAGCGTGGAGTCTTTCATAATGATAAGTTTGTGCTGAGTGACACTATTATAACTTATTATCCATCTTCAGAAAAAAACAATGAAAAATTTGACAAATACTATCAAATATCTGAGCAAAAAATTAGTAAAGAAGCTAGAGACCAATTTATAAAACATATTGTTGATCATGGTTTTTTCAATTTAAAAGACGCTTACACCAGCTCTACCACTTGTAATAGTCATATAACAGTAACACTTAAATTAAATAATCAATTAAAGAAAATTACTTCAGAAGATTTTCAGCGAAGTTGTCCAGATCTTTTAAAGTATATAGAAAAAAAAATAATTCGAATGCATGGCAAAGACCTGAAACGTATTTTTTTGCCAGGCTAAGGGAAATGCAAAATATTTAAATCATAAAAAATGAAAATTTGGATAATTTTATATGTACTCTTAAGTAAAACTATATGCTTTGCACAAGATACCATTCCTACTTTTAAATCAGGTAAGAAAGATAAATGTGCCTTGTTCAATACATATAATGTTCAAATCACATCTTATCAATATGACTGTGGTTATGGAAAATTTTACAACGGAATTTCTAAAGTACATAAAAATGGGAAATATGGATATATTAATTATAAAGGTAAAGAGGTGGTACCATGCATATATGATCATGCAAATGATCTCTCAGAAGGCTTAATAGCAGTGAGTAAAAATGGGAAATCAGGTTTTATTGATAAGAGCGGAAAAGTACAAATCCCCTTTATTTATTCAAAGACTTCTAGTTTTTCTGAAGGATTAGCTGCAGTAAAAAAAAATGGTGCTGTGGGTTATATCAATAAGGAAGGAATCTTTGTTATTCCACCAAAATACGATTGGCTGTCTCAACCTTTTTCAGAAGGTTTTGCTGTTGTTGAAAAAAATGAAAAATTTGGTTATATAGATAGAAATGGAAATCAAATTACTGAAGTTAAATATTTTCTAGCTGAAGATTTTAAAAACGGAATAGCAAAAGTGTCATATTACGGAGTAGAGATTGCTGGAGATTATTGTGGTTTTCCCTTAATTAGTGGTTATATTAATACAAAAGGGAAAGAATTTATACCTGCTATTTATGATCAAGTTACTTTATGGGAAAAGGAAAAAATGATTACAGTTAGCAAAGATGGAAATATTGGAGCGTATGATTTTAATGGTAAATTGATTATTCCTCTAAAATATTCTAGAATAGGTAGAGTTGATAAAGAAACAGGATATATTAGAGTTGAAAAGAATACAGAACTTGGCTATTTTGACGGCTATGTAACTAGAAATGGAGAAGAAAAAATCTCCTGTAAATATAAATTAGAATCAGGATTTGAAGACGGTTTTTTATATGGTAAAAGGTATACGACTGAAGAAGAAAGAAAAGAATTTTCCAAAATTAAAACAACGTATAGTTACCATAGAAGCGGTGTGTTAGATAGTTTAAACAATATCATTATTCCTTTTGAGTATGAAGGAGTGGCACAATTTAAAAATGGCTTTTTTAGAGTTAAAGATTACACCAATAACGGAATGAGAATTGTTGCATATTTCAATAAAGTTGGTGAAAAAATCATACCATTTAAATATGCCTATGGATCAAGTTTTTCAGAAGATGGTTATGCCTTAGTAAAAAACGCCTTTGATTCAGAATATTATTTTATCGACACCAATGACAATATGGTCTCTACTCCTACAGGATATGATGAAATTGATGCAGTTATAACAGAAAATTTAGTAGCAGTTCAAAAAAATGGAAAATGGGGATTTATAAATGCTAAAAGCATAGTTATGATTCCTCTACAATTTGACAGTGCAGAGCGTTTTTACAATCAAATGTCAAGAGTTTCGTTACATAATAAGTATGGCTATATCAACACTAAAGGTAAAATTATCATTCCTATTATTTATGATAAAGCTCCTTATTATTTTACCAGTAAAATTGAAGAATTAGAACTGAATGATAAAAAATATTATTTTGATATTGAAGGTAATGAAATTATAGATAAAGAAACAATTATTATAGGAATTAATCAACCTATAAAACAATAATAAAAGAATTATTGTAATGAAAATGCTGCTATTTGTTATGGTACGAATATATATTCATTACCAGCAAATATAGATTTGGTAATCTTATAAAAGTACCATTATCATATCTTTAAACTATACTAACAAATTTTATCATGAAATTCTTCATTACAATTATATTAACTTTATTTACTTTTCTCACTAATTCATCTCAAACTATTGATAGGTTTATCTCAAAAGAATATAAGAGTATTTCCATCAATTGTGATACTATTTACAAGAATAAAAATTACAATTTAGAATTGAAATCAATAAATCCTATCCAAGAAAGAAACAACACCGCTAAGTATGTTTTTCTCATTACAAAGATTTTGAATGAACAAACTAGTGAGATAATCTATAAAGACACTATTCTAAGTACAACACAAGAAGTTCTCTTTATAGACTTCAATAATGATGGTATAAAAGATATTCTAATACAAAACACTTCAAGTGCTAGGAGTAATCAGACATACAACTTATATTTAGTTGACACTATTAAAGATGAAATAAAAAAAATAAAAGGTTTTCACAAAATACCAAATCCAAACTATTTGGCTGAATATAATCTTATTGACAATTATGTTCTTTCTGGAATAAATTGGCCCTCATTTTATAAAATACAATCAGATAGTATTATTGACTATGGAATTGTAATTTATGATACTCAGAGTGATGAAGGCATATTTGAAGCAGAATATAAGAGGTCCATAAAAGAAATTTTAGAAAATGAAAAAAATAGAGAATAGATAAGGTATGATGAAAAAAACAATACTTGCAATTACATTATTATGCCTGACTACGTTTATAACTTATGCTCAGACATATACTGGAAATATTACCATAGAAAGTCAAGCCGAATTAGATGCTTTGATACAACCCAATGGGAAGCTGTATTTAAAAAAGGAAATTGATGGTAGTATTTATATTATTGCTAATGATATATTAAATCTAGACGCTTTATCATCTATTAACACCATTAAAGGTGATCTACAAATTAGCAGTACGTTGTTAACTTCACTTACAGGTTTAGAGAAAATAAAATCAATAGGAAGTTTAAAAATTTCGCATAACACGAAGTTAGTCTCACTTAACGGATTGAAAAATCTTACTCGTATTAAAGAAGATTTAGAAATATTTTTTAATACTAGTCTAACTTCAGTTTCAGGATTAGAAAAATTGAAATACGTTGGATCCTATTTGAGTATTGATGATAATGATAACTTAACTTCTGTTTCAAAACTATGTATTACAACCATAGGCAGTGGAATCTTGATAAAGAACAATAATATATTAACTTCAATTTCAGGACTTAAACATCTAGAATCTGTTAATGATATTGTTATCTCTAGTAATGCTACACTAAGCTCTTTATCCGGTTTAGATAAGTTGAAATCTGTAAAAGAAGGTGTTCTAATTTACAAAAACGATGCATTGACTTCACTTAAAGGTTTGCAAAATATTACAAAAATTGGTAAGTATTTAGACATTTGGGGAAATTCATCATTAGCATCGCTCAAAGATTTAAAGAGTGTAATTTCTATAGAAGGCGAATTACATATTGCGGACAATCATTCCATATCTAGCCTAAAAGGATTAGAAAATATTACTTCTATCCAAAGTTTAAGTATCGAAAACAATAGACAATTAAAGAGTCTTTGTGCTATCCAGACGCTAGTAAACACCATGCGTAATAAAAATAAATTAAAAGACTTTAGGGTGAAATATAATATGTACTCTCCCACTATAGTCGATTTTAAAAAAGGAAAATGTATTATCACTGAATAAGTTTATCATAATAATTAAGAATAACATGAAAGTAATCAATAATTTAATTAAAATAACCCTGTTAATTACAACAGCAATTATATCACAAGCATGTACAAGTCAACAACCAAAAACGTGTACACTTTCTGAACAAAAGTTAGCCAATGCACCAATACTTATTAAAGATATTGTATTTGAAGATGAAAATTTAAAAAATGCAATTCTAGAGAATGCTGTAGAATATCATTATGAAAAAGTTAGTGATGTCAATTATCTTCACATGAGTGATAAAGGCATTAAAACAGCTAAAGAAATAGCTTACTTTACCAATCTAGAAGACTTAGAGATATCAAAAAATGAATTAACTTGTTTAGATGTTTCAAAAAATATAAAACTAAAAGAATTAAGTGTAGATAATAATAAATTAACAAATTTAAATCTTTCAAACCTTGATAAACTCAAAAAACTTGAGGCAAGTTTTAACCAGTTAACTCATGTAGATATTTCTCAGAACATAGCATTAACACTAATAGATTTGCAAAGTAATACTTTAGAAAAATTAGATGTATCAAAAAACACTAAATTAGAATCATTAACTTTATATAATAATATGCAGCTTACATCATTTAATGTGACTAAAAATATAAAATTAACATGGTTGTCAATTGGCTCTAATAAAATTAAAGAAATTGATTTAACAAACAACAAACTTCTTGAATATTTTGGAGCTGGATATAATGAATTATATGAAGTAGACTTCTCAAATTGTACCTTATTGAAAACATTAAATGTTAGCAACAATAAATTAAAAACAATAGACGTAACTAAACTTCTAAAATTAAAATCAATAAACATAGCATACAATCAAATTTCTGAAATTGATATTGCCAACAATACACAATTGGAATATTTAGCTATTGATAGAAATAAAATTAAAACGTTGAATGTTGATAATCATGTGTATTTAGAAGAAATTAGTGCAAATGATAATCAGTTAATGAGCCTATCAACCATAAATAATCCAAAACTTGAAAAGCTTGAATTAAATAATAATAAATTAAAAAGTATAGACCTCTCTAATAACTTATTTTTAGACAAAATTAGTTTGGACAATAACAATATCAAAAGCTTAGACTTATCAAAAAACAACAAGCTAAATTATATTTTAGCAAGAAAAAATGGTTTAACTCATATCAAACTTGCAGATAGTATGTATCTTCATCTTTTGGGTTTAGGAGGAAATAAATTAACAGAACTAAACATACCTAAAAACACAATATTTGATAAATTATGGATAACCAAAAACCCATTAAATAGAATGACAAAAGAGAATCTCAATTTGATTGTAAAGGAAAATCCTAACTGTGTGATATTAATGGAATAATAATTTTAAGATATGTTCTGGTAATATCACGAATATTAGTACCCTAAAAGCAGATGAATATTGATTCTTTTACCTATTAACAATTTACTTTTACTAATTAAATTTATAAAACATGATTAAAAAATTTCTTACACTACTATTTATTAGTATAGTTCTAAATTCTTTTGCTCAAGCAAAAAAAGTTAGTATTGATAAAGATTCTTTAGCTAAGTCCTCTCAAGAATTATCATGCATCTATGATTTCACATTTTATTTACCAACAGAACTTGAAGAATGGTATAATAAAAACCATGAAAAAGGTAAAAAATCAGAAGAGTGGATTATTGGTGAATTTTACAGCAATCCTTCATCAAAATCTATTAAAGTAGGAGAGTTACTAACTTATTTCAAACCTGAGGTTAACAACTTTGTGTTACAGTTTAAATCAACTGACGAAAACATAAAAAATGAATTTACAGAAATAGGAGATTGGGGTTATGGTTTACACATAAATGTAATTGACACCACAAACCTATTTGTAAAAGTACCAATGAAGTATTTTCAAACATCAGCTTGGTTACGTTATGGAGATCATTCAACTATTGAAGTATCAAAAAATAGACCTATTATTTATGGAAATTATGCTTCTTACCTGAAAAATATTGTCAGTTTACCAAGAGTTACAGTAACAGAAGTTGTAACTAATAAACAAACTTTTATAGAAGCAGGCACTTATTTTATTGAAACCTCTTCAAAAGAAGGCTTTATACTTAGAAAAGAAATGTCTGAAGATATGCCCTGTGGAGGTGATCCTGACCTAGAAATAGATAAAAAAGTACTGAAACGATATTTACTAAAAATTAAAGATTTAAAAGATAACAAAGGAAATTATCAAATAGAAATTGCATACCCTAGAGGTTGTTAAATCTAAAAAATGAAAATAAACGAAACTGCAAAAATGTACCTTATGCTAAAAATAAAATATTTGGTGCTCCTTATTAGTTTTACGTACCTAATGAGTTGTAATTCTCAGCCAAAACCCAAAGAAGAGAATACCTTAGCTACTATTGTAGTTAAAGATAGTTTAGAAACTAAGCCTTTAGAATTTGATAAAACAACCAAAACCATCCATATTTTTGTTGCTCTATGCGATAATAAATATCAAGGTATTGTGCCTGTGCCCAGTAAAATCGGTAATGGCCAAGATCCGTATAACAATCTGTATTGGGGTACAGCTTATGGCATCAAGACTTATTTTAAAAGAAGTAAAGAATGGAAGTTACTTAAAACTCAAAAGGTAGATAATACAATACTAGAAAGGCTAATATTTAAACACAAAACAAAGAACTATTATATAGTTGCTGATGCATATAATGGCAAATACATCAAGCAAACCACCAAAGATTTTTTAAAGAGTAGCTCAGGGCTGATTAAAGACACATTAAAAATAGGAAATACTACCATTGGTATAAAAGGGAATGCAAAACTGGCAGCTTATATTGGTCATGACGGATTGATGGATTTTCAATTAACAGAAACCTACAAAAATAAAGACCAACAAAAAAGAGATGTAATTATTCTTGCCTGTTATAGTAAAAGTTATTTCGCACCACATCTAAAAAATGCCAATATAAACCCCTTAGTTTGGACTACAGGTTTAATGGCTCCAGAAGCCTACACTATACACGATGCACTTACTGGTTATATAAATAATGAAACCAACGAAGAAATTAGATCAAAAGCAGCTTTAGCCTATGCTAATTATCAAAATTGTAGTAAAAAAGCGGCAAGAAATTTACTAGTAACTAATTGGTGAAAAAGATCCAATTAAGCTCTATCCTCATCGTCATATAGCCAAAACTAAAAAAATGTAAATTTCAAGACTTATGATGCGTATAATGAATAAATGTAAAACCTTTTATTATAAAAAAAAATGAACTTTAAACTAACCATAATAATCCTTTTTATATCATTTTCAGGATACACACAAGAAATTTACACCAACGGAACAGCTACTAATATTTTATTTTTAGGAGAATATAATGATAAGAATGAACTAAAAGTGTTACTCAACGATTCAATTCAATTTGTAGATCAAAAAACACTGCAACAAACCAATCAACACACTCAAAAAGAATTTCTTAAAATTTTAGATTCATTAAATTTGTCATTTATTTGTAGCGGGTTTGAACCTTTTTGGGATTTTCGATTAAAAGGTAATAAAGCTTGGTTTCATGACTTTAATGGTAAAAAAGAACATTTTACAATAACACTTTTTGTAGATGAATTCCAATCATCGAGTACGTTTATGTTTACATCTTTTGATCAAAAGCTCTTCGGTATTATCATCGACAAAGGCATTAAGAATGATGAACCAGCCTGTAATATTAGTTCAACCGAAAATAATTCTGTTTATGAAATATATGTTACCTATAATGGTAAAATGTATATGGGTTGTGGAGTGATAGGTATTGATTATAAATAACCTCCAGAATATACGAATATAAACTCTCCTCTTTCAAATATAGATTGCTGTTTTACCCTACGCAGGTAATAAATTACTTTTATAACACGTTAATCAATAAAACAAGCTAGTTGTGGGTAAACACTTAACATTTATATTATTTAAAACATTTTTATTAAGCACTATAATAACTATAGTCTTAATTTTTTTACTATTATCTTCTAGAACTTTTGAGCATTATAGACGAAGTTGTGATATGTCAGGAATTTTTTTTGGAGTCGGTATTATGTATACTTTATTTATGACTTTAGGTTCAACAACAGTATATTTAAATTTTATCACTAGAATTAGAGAAAATTATTTCTATTCTCTAGTAACATTTATACTATTACCATTATTGATAGCATTAGCAATGACTTTAACATTTGGAGATATTATACAGCAATGGAAAGAATATAGTGCTATGATATTACCCTATTTTATAGTCTTAATAATTTACTTTCAAAAGTTTAGAAAATCTAAGTATTGCAACAAATTATAGTAAATTGAAAAATATATTTCTAATAATTTTATTTGAACCTAGTTTTAATTACATCTGCATAAGAGCATAATAATATTTTAAAGATGGTCTGAACTACCCCAATTCTTAGGACAGTTTTAAAGAATTAATTTATAGAATTATCATAATAATATGGACAATTTTATACGTACCAGTCATTATTATCGTTGTAACTATGTAAAATAATTAATTGTTTTAAAACCTAATACTGTATATTTTAATCAACCCTATATGAAGAAAAAGATAATATTTACTTCCTTACTCTTTCTTTTAGGCTTTATATTGTATCAAGTATATGCATTTTTCTTAGCTCCAAGCCAAAATTTACAATCTTTGTATTTGGTACCAAAAGATGCCATTTATGTATTAGAAACCGAAGAGCCTATTGATACTTGGGATAAAATTAGTGATGGCCAGATTTGGAGACACCTACAGAAAAATGAATATTTTAACAAACTCACAGAAAGCTTAAATAAATTTGATGGTGTCTTTCATGAAAACAAAGGAATAGTTGATTTTATTGGCAACAGATCATTATTAATTTCTGCACACATGATTAAGAAAAAAGACTATGGTCTTTTTTTTGTAGTCGATTTGCAAAAGTATTCTAAATTAAATGCATTAAAATCACAATTAAGCAACTTTGTTAGCAAAAATTATAGAGTAACTACACGAAAATACCACAATGAAACCATCAATGAAATTTATGATAAAACTACACATGAAACATTATATATTTCATTTATTAAAAATCAATTAATTGCCTCATATACACATACTTTGGTTGAAGCCTCTATCGATCAATATCAAGAGCCTGTAATAGGACGTGATTTAAACTTTGTCGAAGTTCATAAAAAAGTGGGGTATAATGATATGTTCAGGTGTTATTTTCAGTACAAGTATTTAGATGATTTTCTCAATTATTTTTCAGACAAACCAAATAATATTATCAATTCAATGAGTAATAATTTAGTATACTCTGGCTTTAATTTCGATTTAAAATCTGATCAAATTATTTTTGCTAATGGCTTTACTAATACAAATGAAAATACAGAAAATTATATTAAAGC
>Ga0209633_10004524_pt1 | contig 12468 bp, 11 predicted proteins | sample Cruoilmetagenom1_FD_187290 | JGI IMG/M metagenome (GOLD analysis project Ga0209633, IMG submission 187290) | Oil polluted marine microbial communities from Coal Oil Point, Santa Barbara, California, USA - Sample 1 (SPAdes) (version 2) | ecosystem: Environmental > Aquatic > Marine > Oil seeps ... | reverse complement strand
ATATGAACTACTTTTTATCGACGAGGGGCAGAAAATTCCAGATCTGGGAATTCATTTAAAAATCCTTCATGATGAATTGCCCTCATTACGGGTTGTTGTTACAGGTTCGTCATCATTTGACCTGGCAACTAAAATTGGAGAACCAATGACCGGACGAAAAAGGGTTTTTATTCTTTTTCCTTTGAGTCAGGAAGAGATGGGCTCGATGCATAATTCTTTTGAACTTAAGCAACTACTGGACGATTTCTTGGTTTTTGGTTCCTATCCAGAGGTCCTTACTCAATCGAATCGTAATGACAGGCTTGAAGTTCTGAGAGAGATTGGCGAATCCTATCTGATGAAGGACATCATTGAAATTGGCCAGATCAGGCATACTCAAAAGGCTTATCAATTATTGAAATTGCTGGCATTTCAAGTCGGATCTGAGGTTTCAATACATGAATTGAGTCAGTCCTTAAAACTGAACCATGAAACAGTTGAATCTTACATCGGATTATTTGAAAAGGCTTTTGTTCTTTTCCGCTTAGGTGGATTTAGCAGGAATTTGAGAAATGAGATCAAGAAATCGAGTAAGATTTACTTTTGGGATACTGGAATCCGGAATTATTTGATTGGTAATTTAAATCGCCTGGATCAGAGAAATGATTCAGGAGCCCTATTCGAAAACTTCCTCATTGCCGAACGTCAGAAATGGATAAATAATCACAGATCCCTGGCAAACTCCTATTTCTGGCGGCTTTACACAGGTGCTGAGATAGACTACGTTGAGGAAAATCAAGGGGCATTGACCGGGTATGAGATTAAGTGGAGAAAGGGGAGTATTCGTGTCCCCAAATCCTGGACCGAAACTTATAAGGCAGATGTACGATTGTTAAACCAAGAGAACTACCTGGATTTCATAAAATAACCTGGAATATGCGGTAAGGCTTTGCTTTTTGCCTGCGTTGTTTTACAATGCAGGCAATGGGTAAAGCCATTCTCTGCCCCGCCCGCCCTGCGGAGCAGAGAAAGGACCAATCGGTGGGGCTGGAAAGAAAAAGGACACCCCCCAAAGAAAAGAAGATGTCCAGCATAGTGCGGTTATGTTCGATTTTTCTCATCAATTTGAAATGGTGGCCGGTGGGTCAGGTAAGGATAAAAGCAAACTGAACACCAATATTCAATTGATAAAACATTTGTGAATTTGCTTTTAGGCTTACCGGCATGAAGTGGGCAAATGCTGAAGCATTCCCGGATCGGATTTTGGCGAATTTTTTGATCCTCATAGAAAGAAAGGAGACTGATTACGAATTGGTGGTTTTCAATATATATCACTTATTTATTAGCATAGATCAGTAGGCGCTTCTTTCTGTCATTATTGAAATGAAATAGAATAATTCAAAAAATATAACAAAATCTTGGGAAGGGGATGCTGAATGCTTTTGCCCACAGAAGGGAAGCTATTAGATTTTGGCGCGAGTTTTTGTATTGTGAGGCTGGATTTGCTTTTTGCTTTTGCATACCTTAGATATGATTCATAATTCCTATGCTAAAGCAAAGTGCAAATGAAGGGTGGGGCGAAAACTGTGACAAAGTCTAATAATGTGCGATAGTGAGAGGGATGTGGGGTGGAGCACTTAATAGGATGTGCCAGATTTGAGCGAATCCGAGAAGGGTGACTATTGGATCAAAGAAATAAATAAAGCTTGCGTTATGAAATACTTCGTGTATATCCGGAAATCGACCGATGATCAAGAGCGCTAGGTCATGTCCATCGAAGCACAACGGGCCGAGATAAATGAATTTGCCCGGAGGGAGGGCCTGGACATGACCAGGGTCTTCGAGGAAAGCAAGAGTGCTAAAAAGCCCGGACGGCCTGTATTCAATAAACTGATTTCCGCCATTCATGAGAAAAAGGACCCTGTAGGGATCATTGCCTGGCATCCCGATCGGCTTGCCAGAAACAGCGTGGATGGTGGGCAGATCATTTATCTGATCGATATGGGGAAGATCGCATCAATGAAATTCCCCACCTTCTGGTTCGAGCCCACACCGCAAGGTTTATTTATGTTACAGGTAGCGTTCGGACAGTCCAAGTATTACAGCGATAACCTGTCGGAGAATGTGCGCAGAGGGATTCGCTAAAAGATCAGGCGGGGAGAGTGGGCTACCAGGGCCGATCGGATATGTGAACAATCCGCGCACCAGGAACATTGAACCCGACCCTGTCAAATCAAGGATCATAAATCGGGGTTTCAAGGAATTCGCTGAGGGCAGACACTCCCTTGAGTCGCTGCGGCATCGCCTGTTTTTTTTAGGGCTGATGAGCAGCGTGGGAAAGCCTCTGGTAAAAGGGATAGTGCACAAAATGCTTACAAATCCTATCTACATTGGTTTGATTCCCCATAAAGGTGAGCTGCATAAAGGGACATTTCAGCCCATAGTGCGAAAGGAAGTGTGGGATGGGGTTCAGAAAGAATTGAAACGCCGATCTAAGCCAAGGAAGACTAAGGAAGGACACAACTTTCCCCTCACTGGCCTGTTGGAGTGCGGGGAGTGCGGGTGCATGATTACAGCCCAGTACGCCAAGGCCGGGAAGTACATTTACTACCGCTGTTCAAAGAAACGGGGCCGCTGTACCCAGCCCTATGTGAATAGCGTTTCACTTGAGAAACAACTGAAGGCAAAGCTGGAAGCCATCGCGCTGCCTAACCACTGGGCTGAAATCATACGGGCTGAAATGGAGTGCATGATGCAAAAAGAATCGAAGGAGCAACACTCTTTTTCCCAAAATCTAGAACACCGGATCAATGTGGAAAAAGCGATGCCCTTGACCATCTGTAGCCAGAGTTGATTGACAATCCCAAATCAACGTTATATGCCTGTTATTAAACTATGTAAGTCAAATTCAATCTTACTGGCGCGAGGTGGTCAATGCTTCCGTTTCTTCCAAATAGTTGTCTTATTAAAATTTATGTATACTTATGTCGTTGTAAACATATATTGTTTATGCTTGTTAAAAGATTGAATTTTGCTCATGAAAGATATTAAGTCGATACACGCATTAGCCTATTTCAATTTATTGAAGACCGGGGGTTGGGTAGAAGAAAAAGTAAAAAAAGCATTAAAGACTTTTAACCTAACCCATGCACAACTCAATGCCCTGCATATTTTATATGATAATGATCCTGAACCTGTATCTGCAAATGAATTAAAAAAGAGGATATTGGTTAGCAATCCAGATGTAACCCGCTTACTGGATAGGTTGGTAAAAAAAGGATATGTGTTAAGAAATACTTGCCCTGAAAACCGCAGAAAAATAGATATATCCTTAACAGACAGTGGAATGAATTTGTTTGTTGAGGCACATCTTTCTGCAAAGCAAGCTTTAGGAGATTTCTTTGAGAACCAAATTACGGAAGATGAAGCAAGTGAACTCAGAAGAATTTTGCACAAAATAAGAGAATAAAAAAATTTATTTGAACAATTGTTATAAACGAATGTTGTTATTAACAAGTAAATAGATTGGCATTTTGAATCAACTTAAATTTTAAAGAGAATGAAAACGATAAATGTTGCACTAGTAATTATTAGCTTGTTGTCAGGCAATGTATTACTTGCCCAGAAAGTGGAAGTAAACGCCAAAGCATCAAATGTCGAATGGCATGGTAAAAAGATAGGTAGAAAACATGAAGGAAACATCCAGGTAAAGAGTGGATTTTTCGAATTAAAAGCTGATAAGATTGTAGCGGGTAATTTTGTTATAGACATGACAACTATAACAAATACCGATATGGAAAACGAAGAGTACAGTCAGAAATTGGTAGGGCATTTAAAATCGGATGCCTTCTTTGGGGTAGAGCAATATCCCACCGCTAGTTTTATGATTACTAAAAGCTCGGAATTTAGTAATGGAAAAGCCACCATTACCGGTGACATCACCATTAAAGGCAAAACCGAGAGCATCTCTTTTGATGTTACAAGATCAGGAAATGAGTATACCAGCAAAGTGGAGATTGATCGCTCGAAGTTTGATGTGAGATATGACTCTAACTCATTTTTTGACAATTTAGGCGATAAGGCCATCGACGATATTTTCACACTTGATATTAAACTCATAGTAATCTAGGACCATGAATACCGTATTGCATAAAGCCAATACCAGAGGCCATGTGAATCACGAATGGTTAGATACGTATCATTCGTTCAGTTTCGCGAGTTATCTCCATCCTGAGCGAATGAATTTTGGTGTATTAAGGGTACTTAACGATGATCGTGTTGCAGAAGGAAGAGGATTTGGGACACACCCTCATGACAATATGGAGATTATCTCCATTCCCCTGGAAAGGGACTTAGAGCACAAGGACAACATGGGAAATGTTGCGGTTATTAAAGAAGGTGACGTTCAGATCCTAAGCGTAGGGACCGGTATTTATCACTGTGAATACAACATGAATCAAGATTCTGAAGTGAAGTTTCTCCAGATCTGGGTCTTTCCAAGCAAGAAGCAGGTAGAACCCCGGTACGATCAAATTTCCATAAGAGAGATTGAGAAAGAAAATCAGTTCTACCAGATATTATCCCCCTCTAAGGGTGATCAGGGAGTATGGATCCATCAAAATACCTGGTTTAGCCTTGGGAAATTTAGTAAGCAAACAAAAGTCAATTACAAACTACATTTAAGTAACAATGGAATTTACGCCTTTATTCTTGAAGGTACTGCAAATATTCAAGGTCAAGCTTTAAATATAAGAGATGGTTTTGGCATTTGGAACACAAATAAAATAGAAATTCAAATAGAAATTCAAACAGAAAGCAACACAAAAATATTGTTATTGGAAGTACCAATGACTATTTAACTAATCGTAAATAAAAACAATCTAATAATTATTAAAAATAGAAAAAATGAAAAAAAATAGCACATTAATAATTTTAGCAGCACTTGTCATATTCACAATTACTAGTTGTACGAAGGATGATGAGGAAATTGCTGTTCAGGACAATAAAACCTTATTTAGTGAAATGCAGGAAGCATTGGGTGGCGTGAATAACATCACCAATGCAACAACTATAAAACACGAATCAACAGGAGTAGCTTCTGAATTTCAGGAAGATCCTGAACCCATTAGTGGAAAAGTGGCTGATTTCAGCTATTCTTTAATCTATAAATTAGATGGGACACAATCTAAACAAGACTGGATCGTGGACGCTAATTATGCTTACTCAACTTATTTTGAATTTGTAGAGACCATTGATAATACGAATGGTAAATCAGTAGGGAGTACTGGAACTTTTTCGGCACATTTTGGAAGTTTTGGAGTTGCAGGAGACCCGATGTTTTCGACAAAAGTGGCTGCTCGTCAAAAAACCTTGATGATGTCTTCTCCAATTTCCATTGCTAAAATGATCGCTTCTGGCGATGTAAGAGGTTCTGAGTATGGCACTGTCAATGTTGGGTTCAATACATCATCTTTGGGTTTTGGTTCTTCTACACCTGATATTGAATTGGTAGTTGATACAGATACTAAATTGCCGGTCAAAGCTCAAGTACTTGAAAACGATCCACTCTTGGGAGATGTTGTATATGAAGTATTGTACAGCAATTGGACAACTGTCGACGGCGTAAAATTGCCACAAACCCTTGAACATAAATTGGACGGAAATACCATACGTACGGAGTCTTTGAGCAATCTGGAAATCAATCCAACTTTTAATGCTTCGGAATTAACTGTAGATGAGGCAGATGCATGGCCATATGATGAAAATCAAGCAAAGTATGGGCATTTGTCTTCTCAATTTCATTATAGAACTTTATTGATAACCTTTCCAATTGACTTTCCAGTTGAATATGTAGATCAGACTTCACCTTTGGCTTTGCCTTCTGAATTAGTGCCTAATGATAACAATGCCTACAGGGTGTCTGGCGATTATCAATCCCACTTTACATATGCTTTTAAAGTTGATGGCGGTCTATTATTATATGATTCTCCTATTAATGATAGAAGGTCCGAGGTTGTGCTAAATAAAATCAGAAGCGATTTTAGTACAGAACCTATTAAATATGTTGTTCATTCACATAACCATTTCGACCATACAGGTGGTGTACGGGGTAATCTGGCAGAAGGTGGTGAATTGATTGTTGGTGAGGGATCAAAATCATTTATAGAAGACGTATTACAAAGACCAAGTACTGTTCTTCCCAATCCGATCGATGGTGTCAGCATTAATTTAATTGGAATTGCAGATAAGATGACCATTGGAGAAGGTGATGAGAAAATCGAACTATATACCATCTCAACAGAGCATGCAGAGCATGAAGATTATGTAGTACTCTACAAGTCTTCCACGAAGACACTTTACTTCAACGATTTAATCAATCCCGGCTTTATCTTTGTCTTCGACACCTTCAATGAAGAAGATCAAGCAAGAATGATACAGCTGGCTAAAGATGTTGTAGACTTTGTTGATTCCAAAGGCTTGGATGCAGAGACCTATCATTGTACGCATGGGTTTACCAATCAGGATTTTGATTTTCAAACCGTAAGGGATTTAGCTGGAATGTAATGCAAGCATTCAGGATCAAAACCTCAATCAATTATATGAATTTGATCTATGGAATACAGATAATATTTCAGTTGTGGCAGGAAAAGATATAAAGATATTACTCAGGGAAGTACAAATGAGTATTTAATAATTAACTAAAACAGAATTATGGGAGAATCAAAAGTAGCGGGTAAAGCCCCACAAATGGTAGAATTAAAAGCAGGTGAAACCTATGCATGGTGTGCATGTGGTAAGTCAAGTAATCAACCCTTTTGTGATGGTTCACACCAAGGAAGTAGTTTTACGCCAACTGTCTTTACCGTTGAGGAGACAAAACAAGCGGCATTGTGTATGTGTAAACAAACAAAGAATCCTCCTTATTGTGATGGTTCTCATATGAGTTTAGGAGAGTAAGTATTTTAAGTACAATTTAAAAACATGTCAGTCTTTCATATGGGAGACTGACATGTTTTATTCAAATCGAAATGTATGAGTCATCCAAAAATATCTGATAAAAAGCCAATGGCATTCAACCTTAAGAAAGGTGAAGATTATTACTGGTGTGCATGTGGTGAATCAAATAACCAACCTTTATGTGATGGTTCACATGCTTCGACTCCCTTTAAACCTCTGGCTTTTAAGGTAAATGATGAGGAAGAGGCATACTTGTGTATGTGCAAACAAACTAAAAATCCGCCGTATTGTGATGGTACACATGCCACTTTAAAAGACCAGGGTGACTTGAGTGTAATAAAATCGGCAGAGCACGTTAACTCTGGTTCAACTGTGGAAGAACCGACCTTAGCCTATATTAAAGCATTGGCGAAAGATGGACTTTCAAAAACAGGGCATCATGGAGAAATGGGGGCTATGGGAGTGCCTATTCCTGAACTTCCTCAATGGAAAGACATTCAAATACTTGCGGCTCAGATGGCAACGAAGCCTTTGATGGACGACGTGGAAGTAGGCTCTGAATTGATAATAGGACCGACTGCCCAAAGGCCATTAAAATTAGATATCCCGCTATTTGTTTCTGATATGAGTTTTGGTGCATTGTCGGAAGAGGCAAAAATTTCCTTAGCAAAGGGTGCTGAATTAGCCGGTACTGGCATTTGCTCAGGTGAAGGCGGAATGCTAGACGAAGAGCAACAAGCAAATTCAAAATATTTTTATGAACTGGCCTCGGCTAAATTTGGCTTTGAATGGGATAAGCTTAAGCATGTACAGGCTTTTCATTTTAAAGGAGGACAAGGGGCAAAAACCGGCACAGGTGGGCATCTTTCCGGCAATAAAGTGGTTGGAAAAATTGCAGAAGTGAGAAAACTTAAAGAAGGTACACCAGCAGTTTCACCTCCAACATTTGAAGATTTAAATACACCTGAAGATTTTAAGAATTTTGCCAATAAAGTAAGAGAAGTTACAGGGGGAATTCCAATTGGTTTTAAACTGTCTGCAAATCATATTGAAGTAGATATACAATTTGCATTGGATGCCAGTGCTGATTACATCATTCTGGATGGTCGGGGTGGAGGAACTGGGGCGGCACCATTGATTTTCCGTAACAATATTTCAGTGCCCACAATACCTGCTTTACCACGAGCCCGAAAATATCTGGATAAAGTAAACCGAAAGGATGTAACCTTAATTATTACAGGTGGCATTCGTGTGCCAGAGGATTTTTTAAAAGCCCTGGCTCTGGGAGCCGATGGTATTGCAGTATCAAACTCTGCCCTCCAATCCATCGGTTGTGTAGGTGCACGAATGTGTAATACAAATAATTGTCCTGCAGGTATCGCAACTCAGAAAACAGAATTAAGGGCGAAACTTAATATTGATAAAAGTGCCCGACAACTCTATAATTTTTTCAGTGCTTCCACTGAGTTGATGAAGGTTTTGGCCAGAGCTTGTGGGCATGAGCATTTGAACCAATTCAATGCGAATGATTTAACAACCTGGAAAAAGGATATGGCTGATTTAACAGGAATTGACTATGCAGGAATCTCTTAAATAATCGAAAGGATATGGCACTTCAAATAAACTGGTATAAAATACTCAATAGCCCCAATGATATTGAGGAAGCAAAAACAATAAAAGTACAAGCTGGTAAAAAACTATTGGCTGTTTCTAAAGTTAACGGAATAATTGGAGTTGTTTATAACGCTTGCCCGCATATGGGTGGTCCATTGGGTGAAGGGGTAATCGATAATGGATATATAAAGTGCCCCTGGCATGGTTATGAATTTCATTACTGTACCGGAAAATCTCCTAAAGGATTTGATGACGAAGTGCAATCTTTTGAAATTGATGTAAGAGATGACGGGGTATATGTAGCAGTTGAAGAAGAAAGTAGCCATGAACCAACCATTTCAGATGTGATGGTTGAGACAATGGTTAATTGGGGAGTGGACACTGTTTTTGGAATGGTCGGTCATTCCAATCTGGGTTTGGCAGATGCGATGCGTTTACAAGAGGAGAAGGGGAACCTTAAGTTTATAGGTATTCGTCATGAAGGAGCAGCTTCGTTTGCGGCTTCTGCCTATGGTAAACTTACTGGGCGTCCTGCTGCGTGTTTAACCATTGCAGGGCCCGGTGCTACTAATTTATACACCGGTATGTGGGATGCCAAAGTAGACCGTGCTCCCTTGTTGGCATTGACAGGCCAGGTAGCTACACAAGTTGTTGGGACAGGAAATTTCCAGGAAGTAGATTTAGTTTCAGCTTTTAGTTCAGTTGCCGATTTTAACCACCGAGTTCAAGCCGATAGTCCACACGGTGAATTGATGAGTTTGGCCATTAAAAGAGCTGTCTTAAACAGAGATGTTTCTCACCTTACTTTTCCTGATGAAGTTCAGGTTCTTCCGGCAAATGACTCTGTAGCTCAGGATAGTGAGGGAAGAATGCCAAATTTGGCAATATCTCCCCCAGAAGAGGAGGTAGACAAGGCTACTTCATTAATAAAAAAAGCAAAAAGGCCTGTAGTTATTGTTGGGCATGGTGCTAGAAACTCCCAAGAAGAAATTCTGAAATTAGCAGAAAGAATAGGAGCTCCTGTCTTAACCACTTTTAAAGCAAAAGGCATCATTTCAGATAGTCATCCATTAGCGTGTGGTGTTCTGGGTAAAAGTGGAACACCGGTTGCAGCACACTTCATGAGCAGTGCTGACTTGCTTCTTGTTTTTGGGGCTTCTTTTGCCCGCCACACAGGTATTTCTGAAAACATCCTTACGATTCAGGTTGACTACGATCCTTTGGTTCTGGCTAAATTTCATTCCATATCAGTAAGGATTCTAGGTGAGATTGGTGTATCTGCTTCGCTATTAAATACAACATTGGCAAGTCACACTACTATTAATAATCCACGGAAGGAGATTAACGAGAAATGGACAGATTGGAGAGAAGAAAAAGAAAAAAGAGCCAATGAAGTTTCCGATAAAATTACTCCAGCAAAAGTGTTTCTTGAATTAATCAAGCATGCTCCCCAAAAAGGTATTATGTGTGTAGATGTTGGAAACAACGCCTACAGCTTTGGCCGGTATTTCGAAAGCAAAGACCACAGGTTTCTGTTATCAGGATATTTAGGTTCTATTGGTTTTGCCTTGCCCGCATCCATTGGGGCATGGGCTGCCACAAATGGAGAATTGCCAATAATTGCTGTTGCAGGTGATGGAGGCTTTGCTCAATACCTTGCCGAACTAACTACACTGGTTAAATATAATATTCCGGTTAAAATCATTATTCTAAACAATAATGAATTAGCTAAAATTAGCAAGGAACAACGCGAAGGACAGTTCGAGGTTTGGAAAACTAATTTATCCAATCCAAAATACAGTGAATTTGCCAAATCTTGTGGAATGATTGATTTGAGCGTAGAGAAAAGTTCAGAAATTGGAATGAAGATGACTCAATTGTTCAAGGCAGAAGGTCCGGCATTACTTGAGATAGTAACTGATCCTGATAAGATGTAAACGAAATCAATCCTTGCTAATGATTATTTAAGCTCGGATTTAAAAAATTAATATCAAAATTAGAAATGAACAGAAATATGAAACAAATGTGGGACAAAAGATATGCTGAGGATGAATATGCTTATGGGATTCATCCTAATATATTTTTTAAAAAAAAGATTAAAGGTGTTGAACCTGCAAAAATACTATTACCTGCCGAAGGGGAAGGAAGGAATGCTGTTTATGCAGCTGGTTTAGGTTGGGATGTTTATGCTTTTGATTTTAGCGCAAAAGCAAGAGAAAAAGCACTGCTTTTGAGTGAAGAAAAGAATGTTAGTATCCAATATGCGGTGCATAATATCGAAGAGGCGGAATACGAATTAAGCTCGTTTGAGATGATGGCTCTTATTTATGCGCACAATCCCAAGCGAAAGGAAAATCATCAACATTTGCTTTGGTTTTTAAAGCCTGGAGGAACAGTTATTCTGGAGGGGTTTTCAAAGGAGCAAATAAAGAATAACGCAGCTGGACCCAAAGACATCAATATGCTTTATTCTATTAAGGAACTAAAAGAAGATTTTTCACAGCTTAGTGAGCTGGATGTATGGGAAGAAGATATCATGCTTGATGAAGGGGAGTTTCATAGTGGTAAATCCTCCGTAATTCGATTAATTGGTAAAAAATAATTACGGCAATGAAAAAAATTCTTGCTTTTACCGGGTCTAATCATTCCAAATCTATTAATCAGCAATTGGTTTCATATACGGCAAGTTTAATACCAGAACTAGAGATTGAAGTTTTAGATATCAGTCAATGGAATATTCCTATTTATTCCATTGACATGGATCCTGATCAAACTCCAATGGAAATTACTCAGTTGATTGAATTAATAAAAAACCATGATGGATTTATTATATCATCGCCTGAACATAATGGTAGCACTCCTGCATTTTTCAAGAATATTATTGATTGGCTGAGTAGAAGATCGAAAAATGTGTTTGAAAACAAACCAATGCTTTTAATGAGTGCTTCTCCTGGTAAATCAGGAGGAGTTAAAAACAGGCAACTTTTGGAGCATCTGCTCCCCTATTTGGGAGTCAATATTGTAGCAACTTTTAGTCTTCCATCTTTTTATCAAAATATGCAAGATGGTAAAATAATTGAAGGTTTATTTGAAGAATTGAACAAGGAACTTACTGCGTTTTCGAAGATTATAAACACATAAATTTTGGATATATGAGCGCAAATAAAAATGTTAACAGCAAATGGCCTGAGTTGGATTTTATTAAAATGCAGGACACCATTGAAACGCTACACCAATGGGTACAGATTGTTGGGAAAATAAGGTTAAAGACTATGCCCTGGCAAAACCATTCGTGGCACACCACCCTGTATATTTCGGCCAATGGTTTTTCAACGCATGGAATTCCATATAATGGACGTATCATACAAATTGACTTTAACTTTAGAAAGCATCAGCTAATTATTCAGTGTTCCGATTCGAATGATTTAATTATGGATTTATATTCACGAACGGTAGCTGATTTTTATAAAGAACTTTTCGGAAAATTGGAAAGTATTGATGAGGATGTGGAAATTCATCCAAAACCAAATGAGCTTGAAATAGCAATACCTTTTAAGGAAAATACGGTAAATAAAATATATGAACCTAAATATGCTTTTGCTCTTTGGCAGGCAATGCTGAGATCTAATGAGGTATTCACTCAGTTTCGAAGTGATTTCATAGGCAAGGCAAGTCCTGTTCACCTGTTTTGGGGTGCATTCGATTTAGCGGTTACACGGTTTTCAGGAAAAAAAGCACCTTTACATCCAGGGGGAATGCCAAATATACCTTTGGAAGTAATGCAGGAAGCTTATTCGCAAGAAGTGAGTAGTGCGGGTTTTTGGCCGGGATCGAAAGATTTTCCCAATCCGGTGTTTTATTCCTATGTTTATCCAACTCCAGAATCTTTTGCCAAACAAAATGTACTACCAGAACAAG
>Ga0209633_10004523_pt1 | contig 12470 bp, 12 predicted proteins | sample Cruoilmetagenom1_FD_187290 | JGI IMG/M metagenome (GOLD analysis project Ga0209633, IMG submission 187290) | Oil polluted marine microbial communities from Coal Oil Point, Santa Barbara, California, USA - Sample 1 (SPAdes) (version 2) | ecosystem: Environmental > Aquatic > Marine > Oil seeps ... | reverse complement strand
GTAAAACAGAGCGTATTGGACGTCTTGTTGAAATGCACGCCGATGAACGTATTGAGTTAAATGGGGCTACAGCGGGTGATATCGTTGCTGTTGTGGGCATGAAAGATGTGCAAACAGGACACACATTATCTGATCCTAAAAACGTAGCGACCTTAGAGCCAATGGTCTTCCCAGAACCTGTTATTTCTATTTCAGTATCACCTAAAGATAAAGGTGGTTCTGAGAAAATGGGTATTGCGATTGGTAAAATGATCAAAGAAGATCCCTCTTTCCGCGTTGAAACCGATGAAGACAGCGGTGAAACGATTCTTAAAGGTATGGGTGAGCTTCACTTAGATATCAAAATTGATATTCTTAAGCGTACACACGGCGTTGACGTAAGTGTTGGTAAACCACAAGTGGCTTATCGTGAAACAATCACTAAGCGTTTAGAAGATAGTTACACACATAAGAAACAATCGGGTGGTTCTGGCCAATTTGGTAAAATTGATTATGTTCTTGAGCCTGCTGAAACAGGTGAAGGCTTTAGCTTTGAATCTAAAGTAACCGGTGGTAACGTTCCTCGTGAATACTGGCCTGCGGTTGAAAAAGGTTTCAGTAAGCAAATGGCAAAAGGTGTGCTTGCTGGTTACCCTTGTGTGGATGTTAAAGTGACGTTGATGGACGGTGGCTTCCATGCGGTTGACTCCTCTGCTGTTGCTTTTGAATTAGCTGCTAATGGTGCGTATCGTCAATCAATGCCTAAAGCAGGCGCTCAATTGATGGAGCCGATCATGAAAGTTGATGTGTTCACGCCAGACGATCATGTAGGTGATGTTATTGGCGATCTTAACCGTCGTCGTGGCATGATTAAATCTCAAGATGCGGGTGCAACAGGTGTTCGTATTAAAGCCGAAGTTCCTCTTAGCGAAATGTTTGGCTATATTGGTGATTTACGTACGATGACTTCGGGCCGTGGTCAATTCTCTATGGAATTTGAACACTATATGCCTTGTCCTAGAAATGTGGCTGAAGAAGTTATTAAAGAAACAAAAGAACGAGAAGCTAATAAATAAATAGCTGATTGTTTAGTCTTAATGAGGGCCGGTTTTTCCGGCCCTTTTTTATGGAGTGAAGTAGTTTGAAAGTATTAATTATTGCTTCGGTATGGCCAGAACCCAGTTCGTCTGCTGCTGGTCGGCGAATGATGGATTTGATCAATCTATTTAAACAACAGCAATGGGAAGTAACATTTGCTTGTACTGCCGTTGACTCAGAGTATTGTTTTCCGTTGCACACTCAGTCGGTAACTAAAGTGAGGGTGGTTGTTAATGACAGTACGTTTGATACTTTTATTGAAACCTTATCGCCCGATATTGTTCTCTATGATCGCTTTATGTTGGAGGAGCAGTTTTCTTGGCGAGTAGAGAAATTCTGTCCAGATGCTATATCTATTTTGGAAACATCTGATTTGCATTGTTTGCGGCAGGCTCGTCAGGCTGCTTTGAAAGATAAGCGTTGTTTTGTAGAGAGTGATTTATTCAACGAAGTAGCTTATCGTGAAATAGCCAGTATTCAGCGTTGTGATTTGACGTTGATTATTTCCAGTTATGAAATAAAGCTTTTAGAAGGAATATTTAGGGTGGATGAATCATTAATTCATTACTTCCCTTTTCTTGTAAGGCCACAGGAAATAAGTGAAAACAAAAAGCTTTGGCCACGTTATGAAAATAGGACAGGTTTTGTCAGTATTGGTAACTTTAAGCATGAGCCAAATTGGGATTCAGTGCAGTATTTAAAACAGACTATCTGGCCGTTAATAAAAAAACGTATGCCTGGTGCTAGTCTGTCAATTTATGGCGCTTATCCCCAGGCCAAAGCATTCCAGCTCAATAATGAAGCGCAAAAGTTTTATATCAAAGGTCGTGCTGATAGTGCGCAAGAGGTCATGCTGCAAGCTCGGGTTTGTTTGTCGCCATTACGTTTTGGAGCGGGCCTAAAAGGTAAGTTGCTAGAAGCGATGGAGAATGGAACGCCTAGCATTACAACAAAGCTAGGTGCCGAAGCCATGCATGGGAGCCTACCATGGGGTGGGTTCATTAGCGATAAGCCAGAAGAAATAGCAGCTTTAGCTGTTGATCTGTATTCCAATAAACAGCAATGGCAGGAGAGTCAACAAAAAGGGTTGGATATACTTCATCAGTGTTATAACCCTGATGAGCATGAGGCTGAATTAATTAAAAGAATAGAGCAGATACAAAATAACTTAGGTGAGCATCGTCGACGAAATTTCCAAGGAGGAATGTTGCGTCACCATCTGTTGAAAAGTACTAAATATATGTCTTTATGGATAGAAGAAAAGAATAAAAAAAATGGCTAATATTTTGCTGGTTGGGGGCGGGTATATTGGAGGAAGGGTGGCTAATGCTCTGGTAGAGCAAGGTCATCAAGTTACTGTGTTAAAAAGAAGCAAGCCGCAGGAGCCCTTTTTAGCTTGTCATAGAGTAGGCGATGTTAGTTGTCCAAAGACGCTTGATGACCTTGATTTCGATGTTGATCAGCTAATTTATATTCTCTCTCCTGATGGGGCTGAGGTGGCAAGTTATCAGGCTGTTTTTGAGGTTGGTGTTGATAATTTATTAAGTATTCTTAAAAAGAGGAATCCAAAAGTTGAACTTTTGTTTGTTTCTTCGACGAGAGTGTATGGACAGCAGCAGGGAGAATGGTTGAATGAGAAAAGTGAGACCAAGCCAGTCGATGATCGGGGGATGTTACTCTTGTCCGCAGAGAAAAAGTTTTTGGCCTTTAATGAAAAAACCACGATAGTTAGGTTTTCAGGTATTTATGGGCGTTTGAGCATGGGGTCTCGATGTAAAAAAGTTATTGTTCAAAGAGAGCCTCCTCGCTATACGAATCGTATTCATTGGGAAGATTGTGTTGGCGCTTTAGTTTTTCTTATTAATAAAAAACACAATGGAGCACTGTCATACCCAATTTATATTGCCACAGACCATGAGCCTGAAGAAAAATGGATTGTTGAGGTTTATTTGTCAGGCATCTTAGGTTTGAATAACCCAGTGCCTAGAGAGTTGGAAGAAAATTTGAACCGAAATAAGAGGTTAGATAATAAGCGCCTTATTGAAGAAGGTTACAAATTTAAATTTAAAAATTACCGAGAAGGTTATGCCCAAGGTATCAATGAAAAATAACTACCCTCGCCTCCATGCTCTGCATGGAAGCGAGGGTAGGCGTGTTGGTATTAGTATTTAAATTTCTTGGCAATCCAGTAGTCGATACTGAGATAGCGACCGCCGCCAATAAAAAAAAGAACCATCAGCATAATAAAATAAGTAGCAGAGAATTCAATACCGTTATTGAGGACGACAAAACTGCCATGTTGCGTCAGCCAGTCGTAATTACCATGTTCTTGAAGAATGTTTTTGGCAATATTGAGGCGTTGTGTAGCTTCTTCAGTTTGTTCGTTGGCAAAGAACCCACTACCTTCAGCAATAGCTAACCAGCCATTTTGTATGTGTACAGTCACGGCAGCGACGGCCATCGTGATCATTAAAGGAATTGAAATCCATCGAGTAGCTAACCCGAATAATAACAAAAGAGCGCCGATAACTTCTGCACCGGTTGCTAAACTAGCCATTAATGTTGGGTAGGGTAGGCCTAAGCCATAGTCAGAATTACCGAACCAATCAACAGTAGACTCAAAGGAGCCTATTTTTTTAGTACCAGCCATCCAAAAAATGGGAGCAAGGTAAAGCCGCAGAGCTAGTGGGGCTAAAAAGTCGATGGACTTAGTAGTATCTAGTATTGATTGTGCTTTTTTGAGGAGTTTAATCACAGGAATATCCTTATTTTTTATTATTCCTATCAATAGACCTACTAGTTAACTAAATTCTTTCTAATATCCTTTGTTTTCTGTTGATGTCGGAGCCATGAGCTAACGCCTGCCCCTGTGAGAATGCACCAAACAGCAAATAAAGCGCCAGGCAGGGCAGTTTCCGGAGAAAAGTGTTTTAAGGCTAAAGCGACGCCTAAACCAGCATTTTGCATACCAATTTCTATCGCTAGGGTGAGGCGGTAAGCGGCCGTAAGTTTGAATAGTTTTGCAACTAACCAGCCGAGTAAGTAGCCCAGTGCATTAATGGTGATAACAACGGCAAATAATGAGCTGTTTATGTTAGAAAGGCGATCATGATTAGCGGCAACTGCATAAGCGCAAATAATAATTATAGCGATAGAGGCCATGGTAGGTGCGAAACTAATCAGAGGTGCTGCCCGTTCGCCTAATGTTTTTCTACTTAACATGCCTAAGATAAGAGGTAATAGCACGGTGAGTATGATGGTTTGCATCATTGGCCAAAAGGGAATGGGTAGATAAGCACCACCTAACGATTTAACTAATAACGGTGTTAATGCCGGAGAGAGGAACGTGGCAACAGTGGTAAGTGCTACTGAGAAGGCAACGGCGCCACCGGCAAGGTAAACAATGACATTGCTTGCCATGGCACCTGGTGCGCAGCCAACAATAATGACGCCTAATGCAAGCTCTGGTGGTAATTGGGCTGCCCATGCTGCCGCTGCACCCAGTAAAGGCATAATACTGTATTGGCAAAGAACGCCCAGTGCTATTGGCTTGGGTTTTTTTAAGGTAAATCTTAAATCGGCAGGCTCCAATACAACCCCAAGTGCATACATCGAGGCTGCAAAAAGCCAAAGAAAAGTAGGCTTGAAGACCATAAAAATAGCGGGTTGATAAAACGCAAGTAGAGCGCAGGCCAAAGTCAATGGTGCCATGCCGTTAGAAATAAAGTGTAATATTTTTTTCATAGGCATGAGGATAAAGCTTTAGAGGCTAAAAAAATAGCACAAGTTGTGTCTGAATAGGGTCGCAAGAATAGGTGGGGACGCTGATAGTTTCTTAACGAGTGAAAACACTCATGGCCAGAGTTATTTGTTTAAGTAACGTCGGCCATGAGTGGTATGAGGTGTTTTAGTTGAGTGAGTTAAATCTCAAAAGGTGTGTTTAAAATTTTATCAACCGGTGCGTTCTTTAAAGTGACATAGTCAGGTAAACCATTTTTATAAGACGGGTAATCCTCGCCAGTAATAAGTGGACGCAAGTAAGTCTCACAAGCAGAGGTGATGCCAAAGCCATCATCCGTTATGTAATTTTCAGGTAATTTTTGCTCGACGTTGGCAACATCTTTGAGTTGGCCATAGCCAATTTCCCATTGGTAGGGAGTGTTGCTGGTGCGAATAATTGTTGGCATTACTGCGGTTTTACCATCAAGAGCTAATTCTACTGCTGCCTTACCCATCGCATAGGCTTGGTCAACATCAGTCTTAGAGGCAATGTGCCGAGCCGCACGTTGGAGATAGTCAGCAACAGCCCAATGATATTTATAGCCTAGTGAGTCCTTTATCATTTGTGCTACAACAGGTGCAACTCCGCCTAATTGGGCATGTCCAAAGGCGTCACGCGTGCCAGCTTCTGCAAGAAATTTGCCATCAGGGTTTTTTACGCCTTCCGAAACAACGATACAGCAAAAACCATATTTCTTAACGGTTTCATCAACTTTTGCTAGAAACTTGTCTTGTTCGAAAGTCACCTCTGGGAACAAAATAATATGCGGTGAATCACCTTCCTTTTCAGCTGCTAAGCCGCCTGCTGCAGCTATCCAACCGGCATGTCGCCCCATGACTTCTAAGACGAATACTTTTGTAGATGTGCGCGCCATTGAAGCAACATCAAATCCAGCTTCTCGAATAGAGACGGCGACATATTTTGCAACAGAACCAAAACCTGGGCAATTATCAGTGAGTGGTAAGTCGTTATCTACAGTTTTTGGGATGCCAATGCATTGTAACTTGTGGCCTAACGACTCACTAAGCTGCGAAAGCTTATGGGTTGTATCTTGCGAATCCCCGCCACCGTTATAAAAAAAATATCCAATATTATGTGCTTTAAAGACATCAATTAGACGTTCATATTCAGCACGGTTTTCTTCAAAACTTTTTAATTTATAACGACAAGAGCCGAAAGCGCCTGAAGGGGTGTAGCGTAAAGCGGCAATGTCAGCAGTTGTTTCTTGGTTGGTATCAATTAAGTCTTCGGTTAATGCACCAATGATACCGTTTCGTCCAGCGTAGACGTTTTTTATTTTATCGCTATGTTGCCTGGCTGTTTCAATAAGGCCGCAGGCACTAGCATTGATAACAGCGGTAACACCACCAGATTGGGCATAAAATGCATTTTGAGGACTCATAATTTTAATTAGTAGTTATTATCGTAAGGTGGGTATTATAAACTGGCTGTAAAGCAATTTATATGAGGCTGGGATTAAAAATGTTGAAGAGTCGTTTAATGCCAGGCTTTTGATAAAAGCCTGGCCTTGCAATGTTCTTGTTTAAACAAAAATTTTTATTGGCAGTGCTCTGTGATAAAAGAGCTTAAATTGTCGCGACGTTGTTTTTTGTCTTTTTCTGTCAAACGTAAGTAATTACCTTCATTATCTTTGTAGAGTCTGTTTCCACCGAGATCCAATGACTCAAGTGCTTTTTTAGCATTACTACATTGTTCAAGTAGTAGTTTTTTGCCCTCTGCAATTTGCTTAGATTTTTCTTCTGAAAATGTCTCTGTAGGGGCTTCAGTAGTCATTTCGGCAGGTGCTTGATAAGACCGGACATTCTTATTAATACCCTGAGCCTTTATTTCAATTTTTTTAGAATCAATGTTTTTATCACCCGGTGGTGTTTGAGTGTAAGCGGTATTGCCTTGTTTATTGGTCCACTCATAAATTGCAGAATAACTAGCAGAGGTAGTGAAAATGAGAATTAAGCTAAATAATAAGGGTAAACGCATGGTCAAACTCCATTTAAAAATAAAATATTGTATGAATCTAACAGTATAGTTGAGATATTGATTAAAGGAACCCCTTGACCAAAAGCAATAAAATTAGTATTTTGTCGAGTTCGATTGCATGTTCAATCATTTTCACGTTTTAGTGAGTTAAATTATTTTATTTTCAGGAGATCATTGTGGAGTTAAATGGCGGTGAAATCGTCATCCAATCCTTAAAAGATGAGGGTGTGGAGTACGTGTTTGGGTACCCTGGTGGGTGTGTGTTGCATATCTATGATGCTATTTTTAAGCAGAAGGATGTTAAGCATGTATTAGTGCGCCATGAACAAGGAGCAACCCATGCTGCTGATGGATACGCGCGTTCCTCAGGTAAACCGGGTGTCGTTTTAGTTACATCTGGGCCGGGAGCAACCAATGCGGTGACAGGTATTGCAACAGCTTATATGGACTCCATTCCTATGGTCGTTATTACAGGACAAGTACCAAGATCAGTGATCGGCACGGATGCTTTTCAAGAAGTGGATACTGTTGGTATTACGCGACCTTGTGTTAAGCATAATTTTTTAGTTAACGATGTGCGTGATATTGCTAAAACGATGAAAAAAGCGTTTTATTTAGCAACATCCGGTAGACCCGGGCCTGTTGTCGTGGATATTCCTAAAGATATTACAGATCCTGCTATTAAAGTGCCTTATCAATATCCAGATAAAGTTGATATGCGCTCGTACCAGCCTGCAGTAAGTGCGCCAGTTGCTAAAACGAAAGAGGCAATGGAGCTTATTCGTTCTGCAAAGAGGCCGGTTATCTATAGTGGTGGCGGTGTTATTTTAGGTGAGGCGAGCGAGGAATTAACAGCATTAACGCGTCAATTATGTTTCCCTATCACGAGTACCTTAATGGGCTTGGGTGCTTTCCCAGGGACTGATCCACAGTTTATTGGCATGTTGGGTATGCATGGCAGTTATGAAGCTAATATGGCGATGCATGAAAGTGATTTGATTATTGCTATTGGTGCTCGGTTTGATGATAGGGTCACTGGCAAAATTGCTGATTTCTGCCCACATGCAAAAATTATCCATATTGATGTTGATCCAGCATCAATATCAAAAACGATTAGTGTCGATGTGGACATTGTTGGTCAAGTGAAGCCAGTATTATTAGATATGTTAGCGCAGCTTGATAGTATGGGTGAAACCTTTGGTCGTATTCGGATTGGTGATTGGTGGGGACAAATCGAACAATGGCGTGGTACCGATTGTTTGGCCTATGATCGTGACAGCGGTACGATCAAGCCTCAGTATGTTATCGAACAGCTTTATAAAGTGACTAAGGGCGATGCTTTTGTTACCTCTGATGTAGGGCAGCATCAAATGTTCGCTGCGCAGTTTTACCCATTTGATAAGCCTCGTCGTTGGATCAACTCAGGTGGGCTGGGTACGATGGGGTTTGGTTTGCCGGCAGCGATGGGTGTAAAGTTTGCAAACCCTGATGCTGATGTTGCTTGTGTAACGGGCGAGGGTAGTATTCAGATGTGTCTACAAGAGCTATCGACTATGTTGCAATATGATACGCCAGTGAAAGTCGTTAATTTGAATAATGGCTATTTAGGTATGGTGCGTCAATGGCAAGAATTTACTTATAAGAGCCGTTATTCTCATTCATACCTCGAAGCTCTGCCTGATTTTAGTAAACTTGCAGAAGCTTATGGTCATGTTGGTATGAGGATTGATAAAAAGGAAGATGTTGAGCCAGCATTAAGAGAAGCTTTTGCGATGAAAGATCGAACTGTTTTTATGGATTTTCTAACGGATACTAAAGAAAATGTATATCCAATGATTGAGGCGGGCAAGGCTCATAATGATATGGTCATGGCACCTAATTCAAAATATAAAAGGGATCTAGCATGAGTCGACAGCATATTATTTCTATTTTATTAGAAAATGAGGCCGGTGCTCTGTCCCGTGTTGCTGGGCTTTTTTCAGCTCGTGGGTATAATATCGAGTCTCTGACAGTGGCAGCAACGCAGGATGCCACTTTATCAAGGTTAACGTTAACAACGATAGGAAGTGACCGAACTGTTGATCAGATAAAAAAACAACTCAATAAGTTGGTTGATGTGGTTAAGCTTATTGATTTATCTGAGTCATTCTCCTTAGAGCATGAATTGGTGATGATCAAGGTTAAGAAAACAGATGTTGTGGTGCAAAAAGTTGAATCGCTCAGTGCGGATACGCTAGCACGTATTGCAGATGATACTGATGACTATCTGATCATAGAGCTTTCTGGTGAAAAAGTATGGCTGGATGATTTTGTCGCCTCATTGGGTGATGACGTTATTGAAATTGTTCGCTCTGGTGTTATTGGGCTTTCACGGGGTGAAAGGTCGTTAACCCTTTAAACGTAGTTTGTGCTACGTTACTAACCAAAAAAATTAATTAATAAATAGGAAAAAAAATGAATATTTACTACGATAAAGATGCTGATCTTTCAATCATCAAAGGGATGACAGTTGCCGTTATTGGTTATGGTTCACAAGGTCATGCGCATGCCAACAATTTAAAAGATTCTGGTGCTAATGTGATTGTAGGCTTACGATCAAGTTCATCATCTGTTGCTAAAGCGCAAGCAGCTGGTTTAACTGTTAAAGATGTTCCTGATGCCGTTGCTAGTGCAGACTTAGTGATGATTCTGACACCTGATGAATTTCAATCAGAGTTATATAAAAATGAAATTGAACCTAGCTTGAAGCAAGGTGCAACCTTGGCTTTTGCACATGGTTTTGCGATTCATTACAACCAAGTTGTTCCACGTGCTGATCTTGATGTCATCATGATCGCACCTAAAGCTCCTGGGCACACAGTGCGTAGTGAGTTTACTAAAGGTGGTGGTATTCCAGATTTGATCGCTATCTACCAAGATGCTTCAGGTAACGCTAAAAATGTAGCGCTTTCATATGCCTCAGCTATTGGTGGTGGGCGTACAGGCGTTATTGAAACAACCTTCAAAGACGAAACAGAAACTGATTTATTTGGCGAGCAAGCCGTTTTATGTGGTGGTACCGTCGAGTTGGTTAAAATGGGCTTTGAAACATTGGTTGAAGCAGGTTATGCACCTGAAATGGCCTATTTTGAATGTTTACATGAATTAAAATTGATTGTTGATTTAATGTTTGAAGGTGGTATTGCTAACATGAATTACTCAATCTCGAACAATGCTGAATACGGTGAGTATGTAACGGGTAAGAAGATTATCAATGACGAGTCTCGTGAAGCAATGCGTGAAGCGTTGAAAAATATCCAAGACGGTGAGTATGCTAAGAAATTTATTGTTGAAGGTGCAACAAACTATCCTTCAATGACGGCATACCGCAGAAATAATGCGGCTCATCAAATTGAGCAAGTGGGCGGAAAATTAAGGGAAATGATGCCTTGGATTACTGCAAATGCTCTGGTTGATAAGTCTAAGAACTAAACCGTAAACGATGCGTCTGTGAAATAAGCGCATGGGATGTAAAATGAGTCGGCCGCTTTAAGCGGCCGATTTTTTTAAAACAAAAATATTTAACAGTCTTTTAGATAGAGTCGCTTTTATCAAAAGGGCTGAGTTATACTTCAAGCTTGACTAACGGAGCTTATTTCAATGGAGCCAACAAGAAAGCCACGTTCACGTGGGATTTATTTGCTGCCTAACTTGTTTACAACAAGTGCGCTATTTGCAGGCTTTTATGCAATAACAGGAGCTGTTAACGGCCATTTTGAAGCAGCTGTTATCAGTATCTTTATTGCAATGGTGCTTGATGGGTTAGATGGTCGAGTCGCTCGTATGACGAATACTCAAAGTGAGTTTGGCGCGCAATATGATAGCTTAGCTGACTTAATATCATTTGGTTTGGCGCCTGGGTTGCTCGCTTATGCTTGGGGTTTGTCGACTCTGGGTAAGTTTGGTTGGATGGCTGCCTTTATCTATGCTACCTGTGGAGCTCTTCGTTTAGCTCGGTTCAATGTACAGCATAGCACAGCTGATAAACGTTATTTTCAAGGCCTGCCTAGTCCTGCTGCTGCTGCCCTATTAGCTGGTTTTATCTGGGTGATGGTTGATAATGATATCAGTGGTGGTATTGCTGTTTATGCTCTACTGTTCATGGCACTTGCTTCAGGTTTGTTGATGGTTAGTAATGTCCGTTACCATAGTTTTAAAGAGTTGAATTTTAGTGGCAAAGTGCCCTTCGTAGTATCTATCATTGTGATGCTGGTACTGGCACTAGTTTATGTCGCGCCACCTGTTATTATCTTTGTAATCTTTTTACTCTACACGTTGTCTGGGTTATGGCTAACAGCGAATTTATTACGTAGAAAACGACGCGACAAGAAAAACCAAGCCGATGGGGATTAGTCCACAACAAAGACTAGATTACTTGGACGCGATGGGTGTCCATGTTTGGGTAGAGCGAGGAGCATCCGCTCAAAGTAAGACAGTTAAAGAAGAGCCGAGTCTATCATTACAGAATCTTAATTTAAAACAGTTGTCGACGTTAGTCACTCAATGCCAATCATGCGACTTGTCTGGAGGCCGTCAGGGAGTAGCTTTCGGTTTAGGGGCGGAATCTGCTAAATGGCTGATCATAGGTGACTTACCTTCACAGCAAGAAAAGGGAACTGCCGCACCATTTTTAGCACACGAAAGCCAGTTGTTAAATGAGATGTTAAAGGCGATAGGTGAGCATGCAGAACACCGTTATCTGACAACGGCTATTAAATGTTCTCCTCAGCGAGGGCAGAAAGTTTCAGCGTCTGCATTGACGCATTGCCAACCTTATTTACTACGACAAATTGAATTGCTTCAACCAACTGTTATTTTAGCGCTGGGTGAATTAGCAGCTCAGAGTCTATCATTGAGCCATTCATCATGGGGCTCGTTACGTGGAAAAGTGCATTACTTCAAAGAGAGTAAAGTGCCAATCATCGTAAGCCACCACCCAGCTGACCTGCTAAAGTCTCCGTTATTAAAACGAGAAGCCTGGCAAGATCTGTTGTTAGCAAGAGAACAGTTTTCAAAATGAAGCTGGTTCAGCAAATAAAGAAAAAGTTTACACAAGATTTGCCAGCGTTATATTTACGTCCTTTAAGGGAAAATGATCTGCCCGCTGTTATGGCAATTGAAAAACAGGTATATCACTTCCCATGGAGTCAGCAAATTTTTAGCGACTGCTTATTAATGGGGTATTCAAGTTGGGCACTTATTTATAATGAAGAGTTAATCGGTTATGCCATTTTATCGGTGGCAGTGGGTGAAGCACATATATTAAATATCAGTATACAGCTTGAGAAACAAAGCCAAGGCTATGGACGTTTTTTTCTCAAAGAATTATTTGTTATCACAAAAGAAAAGCAAGCTGAGCATGTCTTCTTAGAGGTTCGCCCCTCTAATAAAGCGGCTGTGGTTCTGTATGAAAAACTTGGGTTTAAACAGGTCGGTCTTCGGAAGGGCTATTACCCGTCGGATAAGGGAAGGGAAGACGCACGTGTTTATTCCTATGATCTAAATGTCTAGTTAGATTGTAGCCCTTGTCAAGGCGTGGGAGCTTCAATCTGCTGCACCTTGGGGCTCAGCCTGA
>Ga0209633_10004521_pt1 | contig 12470 bp, 12 predicted proteins | sample Cruoilmetagenom1_FD_187290 | JGI IMG/M metagenome (GOLD analysis project Ga0209633, IMG submission 187290) | Oil polluted marine microbial communities from Coal Oil Point, Santa Barbara, California, USA - Sample 1 (SPAdes) (version 2) | ecosystem: Environmental > Aquatic > Marine > Oil seeps ... | reverse complement strand
CAAGGTTTAGGAAAATTTCTACATGTTTTAATAATAATTTCGCTTCTTAGTCTTTACATATATCTTTTTAGAAAAAAAATCTTTAATGATAACTCAAGGATATTTTTAATAACAGCTGTAATATTGTTAATTAGTTTTATAGCTTATTTAATAAACCAACTGGATGTTAAAGCTCCGGTTGAATTGTTGATATTTGTTCCTGTTGTCTCAATGCTTCTTACAATATTTTTTGATTCAAGAGTCGGATTTTATGGAACTGTTGTTGTTGCTTTAATTGTTGGTGGTTTAAGAGGTAATAATTATGAATTAGTTGTAATGAATATTGTTGCTGGAGCATTCGCTGCTTACACAGTACGAGATATTAAAAATAGAAATCAAATTTTTAGGTCATTTCTATTTATACTTTTTGGTTATGTAATAAGTATTCTTGCTTTTGGAATGGAACGTTTTGCATCTGCAGAAACAATACTAGTTCAATCCGGTTTTGCCGCTTCTAATGCTCTAATAAGTTCTGTTCTAACTTATGGTTTAATTATTTTCTTTGAAAAGATTTTCAAAATTACAACTGAACTTACTTTACTTGAGTTAACGGATTATAATACTCCGCTCTTAAAAGAACTTGCAAAGCATGCACAGGGAACTTTTAATCACTCTCTTACAATGGGTAATATGGTTGAAAGTGCAGCGGAAGAAATTGGAGCAAACCCTATATTTGTTAGAGTTGGAGCACTTTATCATGATATTGGGAAAACACTGAATCCAAATGCTTTTGTAGAAAACCAAATAGATAATTATAATATACACGATAATTTAGAACCTGAAGAAAGTGCGAAAATAATTATTCAACATGTTACTGAGGGAATAAAATTAGCTGAAGAGAATGATTTGCCTAAAGAAATTATAGATTTTATTTCAACTCATCATGGCACTCTTAGTGTTTCCTATTTCTATAATAAAGCAAAAGAAAAATATGGTGAGGATGAAGTTGATATCAAGACATATCAATATCCGGGACCAAAACCTTCAACTAAAGAAACTGCATTGTTAATGGTTGCTGATGCATGTGAATCGTCAGTAAGAGCAATGACAGAACCAACTATAGAAAAAATTGAAAATGTTGTTACTAATATTATTTCGAGCAGACAATTGGATGGACAGCTAGAAGATTCTCCAATTACATTTGCAGATTTAACAAAAATCAAAGACTCCTTTTGTAGTACATTAGTAGCGTTACATCATAAACGTATTAGATACCCTGATCAAGAAAAACTTGAAAATGAAAAACTGCTTGAAAGTGAAAACCCAAATGACTCAGAAAAATAATGCAAGATTTTCTTAAAGAGTATTTGTCACATCTAAAAATTGAAAAAAACTTATCAGAAAATTCAATAGCTTCTTATAAGATCGATTTAAACAAACTTCTAACATTTCTTGATGAAGAAAAAATAACAGATCTCAATAATGTTAAGTATTCTAATATTACGGATTTCTTTTCAACATTAAAAACTGAAGGTCTGAACTCATCTTCAGTTAGCAGATATTCTTCTTCGCTTAAAGGATTTTTTTTGTATTTATTTCAACAGAAATATATTGAAGAAAACCCTACTAGAAATTTAACTTCAACTAAGCTTTCTAGAAATTTACCAAGTGTTTTATCTTTTAATGATGTGGAACTTATTCTAAATGCTCCGGACACAAATGATAATCTTGGTTTAAGAAATAAATCAATTTTAGAATTATTATATTCTTCGGGATTAAGAGTTTCTGAATTATTGAATTTAAAAGTTGCAGATTTATTTTTAGAGGATCAAGTTATTAGAGTTACGGGAAAGGGTAACAAACAAAGGATTGTGCCAATTGGTTCAAGTGCAATTAAATGGCTAAACGAATATTTGATTAAAGTACGTCCGCTATTTCAAAAAAAAATGAAAAGTGAAAATATAATATTTTTAAGTAAGAGAGGGACTAAACTTTCCAGAATGTCAATTTGGAAAATAGTTAAAAAATATACTGAAGAAGCTAATGTTCAAAAAGAAGTTCATCCGCATACTTTTCGTCATTCTTTTGCAACCCATTTGTTAGAAGGTGGAGCTGATTTAAGAGCGGTTCAAGAAATGCTCGGACATTCAGACATTTCAACGACTCAAATTTATACGCATATTGATAGAGATTATGTTAAACAAGTTCACAAAGATTTTCATCCAAGAGGTTAAGTTTGCCAGATATTCAGATTAGTGAAAAATTGTTATTACTTATATATTTTATGCCAATATTTTTATTGTCACTGAGTATTCACGAATATGCTCATGCCTTGTTGGCCTATAAATATGGCGATGATACTGCAAAAAATCAAGGTCGACTGACCTTAAATCCTCTAAAACACATTGATCTTGTTGGAAGTATTGTAATGCCAATCCTAGCGTTTACTTCCGGTTTTATGTTAATTGGCTGGGCAAAACCAGTTCCGGTTGATAGAAGAAATTTTAAGAATGTTCTGAAAGATGATGCCATTGTTTCTTTTGCAGGACCATTATCCAATTTAATTTTTGCAATCATAATTTATGTTACTTACTTGGTCTTAGATAGTTCTGATTTAATTCAATCGAATTTTGTTTATAACATATTTAGGCTTGGAGTAATTTTTAATGTTTTCTTATTTTGTTTTAATTTACTTCCTATTCCTCCTTTGGATGGTTCCCATATAATTTATGATTTGTTCCCAAACGCATATACAGCTAAACTACAAAATATGGGAATGTATGGCACACTAATTTTATTTCTTTTTATATATTCTCCAATGTGGTCTATGTTTATGAATATTGTAAATTGGATAGTTGGATTTTTTCCGATATAATTTGGGAAGATCTATTATAGGATTATTTCCGAATTAAAAATATATTGTTATCTATTACAATATAGTTTTACCAATAATTGTAATTTTGCAAATTGAAAATTGAGTGAATTAAAATGATTTTAGGAATTATACCAAATATCAGCAAGCCTAATATGGCTAGCATTATTGATGAACTTACGCAAAAGTTAATTAAAGAAAATGTAGACTTTGTACTTAGCAGTTCTGTCAAAACTATGGAGAATTATTCAAATAAGAATTTAGGTGGAGTTGATTTATATGATAATAATGAAATTGCAGATCATTGTGATCTTGTAATTTCAATTGGTGGTGATGGTACTTTATTACAAACAGCATATGATACTCGACAATCGTCAACACCATTGCTTGGGTTAAATTATGGTAAACTTGGATTTTTGGCAGAATTTGATCTAAATAAAATAGATGAATTAATACAGCATCTTAAAAACAATGATTTAATAATTGAAAAAAGAAATACGCTAGATGCAATTTGTACATCAGAAAAAAGTGAAAAACTATACGCTGTAAATGATGTAGTAATCGATAGGGGTAACTATCCGAAAATGATTGAAATTACAATTTTAATTGATGATGAATATGTGGCTACCTATTCGGCTGATGGAATTATAATTGCAACTCCAACTGGATCAACTGGATATTCACTTTCGACTGGCGGTCCAATTGTTAATCCAAAAACTGAATCAATTACACTAAGTCCAATTTCACCACATACTTTAACAATGCGTCCATTAGTAATTTCAAGTTATCAGAAGGTTACAATTAAGGCTACTTCACCTTATAAAAATGTACAGGTAATTTGTGATGGTCAAAGAGTAAACTATTTTGAACCGGAAGCTATAGTTGAAATAACAAGAAGTAAACATGATTTGAGATTAGTGCATAAAAGTAAAGAACATTACTATGAAATTTTAAGAAAAAAATTATATTGGGGCATTGATATAAGAGCAAATAATAAAATGGGGAACAAATGAAAAAAATATTATTAATTCTATTATTAATTAGTCCTACAATTTTTTGTCAGGAAAATAAAATTGTTGAGGATACAAGAACGTTAAAACCTATGTTAATTGGAAATACAACTAGAGAAGCATTTAAGGATACGAATTTTGCATGGTGGTACAACTCTAAATATACAAATTATGAAGTAAATAAAGGAAGACTTGCTTCATATATTGAAAAAATAAATGATAAAACTATGAAAATAGTTATGGGTACTTGGTGCAGTGATAGTAGAAGGGAAGTGCCAAGAATGCTTAAAATTCTTGATATGATTGGATTTCCTAAAGAAAAAGTTTCTATTATAAATGTTGATAGAAAAAAGAAAGGCATATCAAATGAAGTTGACGGACTAAACATTGAACTTGTTCCAACATTTATATTATATAATGGCAGTACAGAAATTGGAAGAATAATAGAAACACCAGAAGAAACTTTAGAGAAGGATTTAGTCAGAATAGTTGAATGATTAAAATATTGAGCTAGATTTTAAGGGATTTGATAGCTTAAATCTAATATCATGCTGAACAAGTTCAGAATCTTAAAATGAAGTTAATTGTCAAAATCTTCATTAACTATTTAACTTGACTTTTACTGTTACTGTTATAATATTACATTATAAATATATAGGAAATAATCTTTTCAAAATAAATTTACTCTCCTCAATTTATTGAAATAATAAATTAAATATTAAAGGAGATCATAATGAAAACTTCAAGAGTTAATTCTAATCTGATCAAAAGTATTTTTGTAATAATTTTCTCAACTCTCCTTCTAACTAATTGTGGTGCCAACAGGTTACAAATAGCTGAATTCGATTTTGTTTATAATGGTTCTAGGTATCTTGTTCGTTCAGCTTATTGTCCAAATAATCCTAAGTCATGTAATCATTTAATTGGGGATGAATTTGTTGCTGTAGATATGAACCAAGATAGAGTTATGGATAAAGTTACAAAAGGGGATATTAACCTTTCTGAGGCTCAACTTATTTACGATTATTGTCTAAATCAGTTAGAAAAAACAGGCAAAATAAATGAGGTTGGAAAAAAAAGCATTGAATTTGTACTGAATGAGCGAGACTATACATTTAAAATTAAAAGTCTTTCCAATGGAGATAAACCATTCAATCAGTTTACAATTGAGCAGTTAAATTCTGTACTAAATGAATCTGTGATTTCAATTTTTAATGACAACAATGCAGATGGCACATTAAACGAATTTCTTAAAGGCGGAATTCTATTAGATGATGCTCAAAAAATGTATAGTAGAACAATAGAAAAAGGGTTGGTACAAGAAAAGCTTTATAAGCTAAATGAAAATATTTTTGTGAAGTAATCTAAATCTAATCTTTAATTATTTGTAATCTTGACTGATTTGGGTTTTAACATTCTGCTGATCTACATTTTTAATAATATCATTTATTTCCTCCTTAGCCTTTAGAAAATACAATTCATGTTTTAGTTATAGTTTTTTTAATAGTATATTGATTTTAATGATTTGTACTATTCAATTATCACAAAATTATAATTTTAAATTTATTTATGAAATTAGGCTATACAGCAAAAGCAAGAAGGGCAGCACTTAGGCATCCTCTATTATCCGATATTGGTACGCAAATTACATTTTGGATATTTGCTTTCACACTATATTTCTTTTTAGTGAATTTTGTTTCAAAAGCAATAACCAGTCTTTTCGATCCTGATGCAATAGTTCACTTAAGTGAAAGTATTATTATTGCAATAATTGGGGCGATAGTCTTTGGAACACTACTTGGTTTAATTGATTTTTATGTTGAAAGAAAATTTATTAGAAGATCGCTCGGATTAGAAATATCTGTAAAAATATTTTTCTATATAATAACATGGTTCATAGCTATAAATATTTCGAGTGCTGTTGGTTTTGCTATTGATGCAAAAATCATCGATGAATCTATTGTTAGTTATAAAAAAGAATTTTTTTCTAACATGGGAATCGCCTCTTCGACTTATACCAGTGTTATGATAGTTGTTATCAGTTTTATTAAACAGATGAATAATAAATTTGGTCCGGGGATAATTCTTCCAATGTTTTTTGGAAAGTATAGAAAACCGCGAGTAGAAGAACGCATATTCATGTTTATGGATCTAAAAGATTCTACTTCTTACGCAGAAAAACTGGGTCATATTAAATATAGTGAAATGATTCAAAAATGTTTTTTAGATGTAAACAAAGTACTTCCATCGTTTAATGCAGAAATTTATCAATACGTTGGTGATGAAGTTGTGCTAACATGGGAGAAAGAAGAGGGTTTAAACAATCAAAATTGTATAAAATTCTTTTTTGCATTTCAAAATAGACTTTTGTTAAATAGTGGAAATTATGAAAGTAATTTCGGTTTTGTCCCGGAGTTTAAAGCAAGTAGTCATGTTGGTACAATAACGGTTGCAGAAGTTGGAGATATAAAAAGAGAAATAGCATATCATGGAGATACCATAAATATAGCTGCCCGCATTCAGACTAAGTGTAATGATTACAACAAAAACTTTTTGATATCTGAAACTCTTAAAAATAATCTAAATGCAAAATATGGATTTGCCATAGATTTTGTTGATGATACAATTCTAAAGGGAAAAGCAGAAAAAATAAAAATTTATAGCGTTGAAAATAAAACAGTATAAAGAGAAATTATGAACGAAGTACTCGAAGGACTATTTAATCCCAGAAATAAATTTTTCAAATTAACTGAAGGTGCAAAAAGATTAACTCATATTTCACTCTCTTCATTAATACTCCCAATTATATTCTTAGCAATTGCTGGAACTTTGACTCAATTAGTTTTTGCCCCATTGTTTTTGGGCGATACCATTTTGGTTGCAAAATGGGTTCGTGATGTATTCTTCTTGTTTGTTCTATTTGGAACTGCTATTGCTTTAATCTTTCTGTGGGTTAGATTTTTTGAAGGAAGATCAATTTCCTCATTGGGATTTACAAAAGATGGTGCACTAAAAAAATACTTATCCGGCTTTGCCATTGGCTTACTTATGAATTCCCTTGTTGTTGGAATAATGGCAATTTTCGGCAGCATAGAAACTGCTTCAGAAAGCACAAACACAACCGGACTTGACGCAGTTGGTATTGTAATCATTTTTCTGTTCGGTTTTGTAGTTCAAGGTGCTTCTGAGGAAATTCTATCTCGCGGGTGGATGTTTCAAGTAATTGGATCGCGCTATAAACCATGGATCGGTGTATTAATTACTGCAATCTTCTTCACAGCTGTTCACTTGGGAAATGCTGGAGTTAATCCAGCGTCAGTTATTAACCTTCTGCTGGTTAGTGTTTTATTAGTTCTTTTTGTCATGAATGATGGCAGCTTATGGTTTGCATGTGCATGGCATAGCTCCTGGAATTGGATTATGGGTAACGTATATGGGTTATCGGTAAGTGGTCATGTTGATAAGGTCTCAATATTCGATCTGAACACAACAGGTAATGAGTTAATAAGTGGGGGTGGATTTGGCCCGGAGGGAAGCCTTGTTACTACTTTAGTCCTTTTTCTTGGAATTATTTGGTTTGGCATAAAAGTTAAAAATAAGAATGTAATACCCAATAATGATGATTGGAATTCAAATGGAACAACTAGCCCTAATTAACCAAGACGAAAAGCCAACTGCGGAGATAATTTTTAGTCACCTAGGAAGAACCAAAATTTATTGGACTTCCCTTTTTGAGTTCATTCATGATACCTACCCAGAATTATCTGAAGAGTGGAGATTTTATAAAGATGGGAAAAGCTGGCTACTTAAAGTAACCAAAAAGAAAAGGACAATTTGTTGGATTAGTGTTTTTAAGAAAAAATTTAAACAGACTTTCTACTTTACTGATCGAGCTGAACCAGCAATTTTGGATAGTTCAATCTCTGATGAGCTAAAGGAACAATTCAAAACTGGTAAATACTACAATAAAATCCGAGGCCTTACAATAATTTTTAGCTCAAAAAAAGATATAGAATTTGCAAAAACCTTAATTGATATTAAACTTAGCATAAAATAATTTATTTTTTAGTCCAGGCTTGGATGCTTCATGTGAAAATCAGTTGCATCCTGAAATACTTTTGCAGCTGAAATAATTTTGCCTTCTTCAAAAAGTCTTCCTATAAATGTTATACTTGTTGGAGTTCCATCTTTTGAAAAACCATTTGGTACAACTACACTTGGATGTCCAGATAAATTTGTAAGCAACAAGTTATCTCCATCCCAAGACGGGGCAATATATAAATCAATATCATCCATTAATTCAGCCATTTTTTGAATTAGCAAATATCTTATTCTATTTGCATTTATATATTCTACTGCGGGAATAAATCTAGCTGATCGGAATACATTTGGCCAAGCATTTTTAATTTGTCTGACTAACAAATCATCCTTGTTTGTTCTGGTTAATTCATCAAAAGCTGCACCAGCTTCAGCAGAAAGAATGAAGGAAATATTTTCAACTGGTACTTTTGGTAATTCAATTGGAACAAGTTCTGCTCCAAGCGATCTTAAAGTTTCAAGAGTTAATGAATCATTATCATGAAAAGGGTAATCCATTTCAAAATCATTTTTTAAATAACCAATTTTAAGATTCTTAAAATTAATTTCTGATCTGTAATTAAAGGGGTAATCAATTATTGTTTGATCAATTTCATCATTGCCATATATTGAGTTAAACACGATTGCAAGGTCTTCTGCATTTCTGCAAATAGGACCAATTTTATCCATTGACCAACTTAGTGCCATTGCTCCAGTTCTGCTTACTCTTGCATAGGTTGGACGCAATCCGGATACTCCACAAACTGTTGAAGGTGAAACTATGGAACCCCAAGTCTCCGTACCAATTGCAAATGGAACTAATCCAGCAGAGGTTGCAGAAGCAGGACCAGCCGATGATCCGCTTGAACCTTGTTCTAGATTCCACGGATTTTTTGTTTTACCACCAAACCAAACATCGCCCCATGCTAGTGCTCCCATTGTTAACTTTGCAACCAAAACAGCACCAGCTTCTTGAAGCTTTTTAATAACTGTAGCATCTTCATTAATAATTTGATTTTTAAAAGGTTCGGCTCCCCATGTTGTCTTATAGTTTTTTGTACTTAGAAGATCTTTTGCTCCATATGGAATACCGTGTAATAATCCTCTATACTTACCTTGTGAAATTTCCGAATCTGCTTTGGCTGCTTGCAGCAGTGCTAATTCTTCAGTTAACGAAACAACACACTCGAGTTTGGGATTATATTTTTTCAATCTCTCAATAAAGAATTTTGTTAATTGAACAGATGATATTTTCTTTGTTCTAATTAATTCTGCCAATTGACCAATAGAATAAAAAGCTAACTCATCTTTATCCGTTGGGAGGATAGTTTTAGAATAGTTAGAAAATTGCAATTGTTTTTGTTCGGTTTCGTTTTTGTATCCAACCGGTATTGGATTAAAACTAATTGCTGGTGGAATTGTATTTGGGAGATTTATTTCTCTCATTTTTTTATAATCGGCCAAACTCGAAATTAAACTAGAGTGCATAGAATCAATTTCTGCATCAGTAAAATCTATTCCAATTATTTTTTCGGCATTTTTAATTACGGATTTTGTTAATTCTTTTTCTTGTCCATAAATATTTATTCCGATAATTAGAATTAGGCTAAGAAAAATAATGTAGGTTTGATTTTTCATAATTTCTCCAAAAATTTATTGTTTTATAAATAAATCTGCAATTTGTTCAGCATATCCTTTAGCATCATAGCCACTAATGTTAATTAGCACTACAATTGTTAAATCTAACTTAGGAATTTTCATATAAATATTAGAAAATCCCGAGGTTCCTCCAGTATGGTAAAGACGATTGAAATTTTCGTAAGGATCAAGTCTCCAACCAAAGCCATAATCAAATTCTTTTCCATTTGTAGTTTTGCCTTTCTCAAAAACTCTGTTAAATTTTTCTGTTGTTAACAGAGTTGGTGAATCAACTTCTTTATCCCACTTAATTAAATCTATTGTGGATGAATAAATTCCGCCATCTCCGAGTACTGCACTTGTTAAACTCTGATCAGAGAATACAAATCCCGAATCATTTTTCGAATAACCAAATGAACGATTTTTAATTTCAGAAATACCATTCTCGTAGGCCACAGAGTTACTCATTCCTAAAGGTACAAAAATATTATTTTCTAAAAACTTAGCATAACTCATTCCAGAAAGCTTTTCAATTAACATTGCTAAAATTGCGTATCCGGAATTACTGTACTGGTGCTTAGAGCCTGGATTAAAGTAAGTTGAGTCTTGATTCATTAAAATGGCTAAAACATCTTTATCTTTTAGTTGAATTGAATCTGTCTTATCGACATAGTCTTCGTAATCTAGTAAGCCGGATGTATGTTGCAAAATATTTTTGATAGTTATTTTATTTCCATACTCAGGAAAATTTGGAAAGAATTTAGTGAGTGTGTCTTGTAAGGCTAGTATATTTTCTTGTTCCAAAAGTAAAATGGAAAAAGCAGTGAACTGTTTTGTTATTGAAGCTAACCTAAAATTAGTCTTTGGTTCAATTAGAACTTTTGTTTTAAGATCAGCCAAACCAAACCCTTTTTGATAAATAACTTTATCCTCATTTATAACAGCAACAGAGACTCCCGGAGTTGAGTTACCATGAAACTCTTCAAAGATGCTATCAATTTTATTATTAATATTTTTTTCACTTGAACAAGAAATAAGTACAAGAAAAGTGAATAAGATGATTGAAATATTTTTCATAAAATCCCAATTTTAATAAATTTTGTAATGAATATAAATCTCTTAGAATTAATTCAAAAAACCAAACTTATTATTACACCGCAAAGAGGACAATTTGTCCGTTTCTTTTGATGAAAAAATGAACTACATTTAAACAATCAGTTAATTTAGGAGAAGATTAGATGAAAACTATATATCATAAGTCAACAGACAGAGGATTTGCAGATCATGGCTGGTTAAAAGCTAACCATTCTTTTAGTTTTGCAAATTGGCATAATCCTGAGAAAATGCAGTTTGGTAAAATACGAGTACTTAATGATGACATTATTTCTCCGGGCGGAGGATTTGGGACTCACCCACACGAAAATATGGAAATTGTAACAATTCCACTTGAAGGAGCCATTGCACATAAGGATAATACAGGGCATGAAGAAATTATTAAGCATAACGAAGTTCAGGTAATGTCTGCTGGCACCGGAATATTACATTCTGAATATAATGCATCTGAAAGCGAAAATGCGAATCTATTCCAGGTTTGGATTTTCCCAGATAAAAATGGACATCAACCAAGATATAATCAGAAAGTGTTTAATCCAAAGGATAGAGAAAACAAGTTACACACCTTTGTTTCACCTAATAAGTCACTCCATTATCTTTGGTTAAATCAAGATGCATATTTCTCATGGAGCGATCTTGACGCTGACAAATCTATTCATTACAATTTACACAGCAAAGAGAATGGAGTGTATGTCTTATTGATTGATGGAGTAGTGAGTACGGTAGACAAAACCCTAACAAGAAGAGATGCTATAGGAATTTGGGAAGCAAATGATTTTACTTTAACAGCTAAAGAAAATTCAAGCATTCTATTTATTGAAGCCCCGATGAACTAAAATAATAACATCATCTTAAGTTAAATTATCATGATGGGCAAATCGGACTGTCATTCAGAAGAAAAATATCCACATAATTTTGCTAGGCGAATTACTTTCTTTGTAAATTTAAATTCAATTTTATTAGAACATAAATTCGCAACTTAAAGTAGATATTACTTATTTTTAAAATCAAAACCTCTTGTAGTTACTATCCAATATATTTAGGAGAACATAATATGCAGTTTGTTGTTATTGCTCACGATTACAAAGATGAAAATGCGTTAAAGAGAAGACTTGCAGTTAGGGAAGAGCATCTTAAATTTGCAGGAGAAATGTTCGAAAAGGGGAATTGGCTTTTTGCTTCTGCTCTACTTGACGATGACGGAAATATGAATGGATCGGTGATTGGTTGTAATTATAATTCTGAAGAAGAGTTAAGAGAAAAATGGCTGGACAAAGAGGCTTATGTTGTTGGAAATGTTTGGGAGGAGATTACCGTAAGAAAAGCAAAGGTCGCCAAACACGATTGAAAAAAATATTAATTGTTAATAATACGATAACTTATCGATATTTATTTTTCGTATATTTTCATATACAATAATTCAAACTAAAAATAATTCGGCTTCGTTAAAGATTAAATATGCCGTGACAAAGGAGAAGTTAAAAATGGGTAAACATTACGCAAAAGCAAAATGGGATGGATCACTAAAAGAAGGAAATGGAAAGTTTAGTTTTACAGGTTATGAAGGGCCATTCACTTTCAAATCAAGATTTGAAGATGGTGCTGAAACTAATCCAGAAGAATTAGTTGGTGCTGCACATGCTGGATGTTATTCAATGTTTTTATCTGCATTGATTGGCAAAAAAGATATTACTCCAACTAGCATTGAAACAACAGCTACTGTTGTACTAGGCGAAGATAATGGACCTAAAATAACATCTATTACTTTAAATTGTGAAGCT